>Ga0315315_10003447_pt1 | contig 14525 bp, 10 predicted proteins | sample M140m3416metaG_FD_203699 | JGI IMG/M metagenome (GOLD analysis project Ga0315315, IMG submission 203699) | Ammonia-oxidizing marine archaeal communities from Monterey Bay, California, United States - M1 40m 3416 | ecosystem: Environmental > Aquatic > Marine > Intertidal zone | place: USA...
TGAGGCGGTGAGAGATGGCAGTGAGAGACCATACTCAATCGAGGCCCAGGAGAGGGGCGTGGGGGTTGCGAGCGCCGCGACGCCTCTGATAGCACCGCCACTAGTGAGGGCGCCCCAAGAAAGCAAAGCCAGTTGCAGCAACCAGATCCCGGCCGGGATCCGTGGGGGGGGGGTCGCGGTTCCATCCATTGCGAGTTGTTTGGGGCGGTCGGGGGCTTTCAAGTTTGCTCGGGTGGTGTGGCGCGAGTTGAAGTCGTCTGTCGTCGTGTTGGACTTCCGTGGTAGAGCGATTTTCTATGAAAAGGCGATGCGGGCTTTCGGATTGATGTACGTATGAACTCGTAATAATATCTATACTATGCATAGCTATATAGTATTAAACCACACGTATCTAATACGCGAGCTACTTACTACTGTATGAATACTACTAGCTAGTAGTAGTAGTAGTAGTAGTAGTACTATACAACTACTAATAGAGTCTAGTGTTTCTGCTGTTTAAGGATAAATTCCTTGCTTCTGCCATGTCGTAAGTATAAGTATTGTAAAATTATCTGTGTAAGGGTTAGTTCAGTTTAGTAGTAGTTCAGTTTTCCTCTCCGTTTCCTCCTTGGGGGAGTCACAACAGCAGGGCGTTTCCTGGTCGTGGATCCTGACTGAGCTCGAGCACGAGCTTCTCTTGCTTGACCAGGACCCAATTCGGCAATATGTTCTACCGCGAGACTTTCTCCTGCCATAGCTTTCTCCACAGCAGCTTCTTCTGATGAGACGAAGACAGGTGCAGGATCGCGAGCTTCGCTCAGGAGATCAATCAATCCTTGCTTCCTTAGGTTGCTTGGGAATTGGATTCCAAATGAAGAAAGCTTTGCCTTGAGTTCCTTCACCGTAAGTCTTGCTGGGCCACTTTCTTCCAAGCGCATATCCATGGGGACACGGGCGCAGTGGGAATGGAATGGCACACAATCCTTCTTCGGTGTCAACATGACTGGTTCAAGCCTTTTGGTCATTGGTTGGCATCTTGGGCACGCGTAGCAGGTCCTGCTTGCGATCTGCCAGGTTTTGATGGATGAGCTGCATCGGGGACACTTCGATGAGTTGTAGATGTACCTCCGCAAGTTGGGTTTGCCAAGAGCTACTGCCTCAGCTGGGTCAACAGTAATAATCGATCCCGTCCCGAAACCGCGTTGGAGCAGTTCGACTGTGTGCAACCAAATTAGATCGAATTCACTTTTGTCTAGGTCTTTGCCTGGCTTATCAGGATGAATCCCAGCCTTGAAGAGAATTTCTGCCCGGTAGATATTGCCTGGCCCTGTAAAGTACGACTGATCCATAATTAGAGCACCGATGCTTTTCTTCGACTCTTGCACTCGCGCCCATAGATGCCCGGGATCCGCATCATTCCTGAGTGGGTCTTCACCTAGCTTGGCTCGTTTGTCATTGTACAGGCTAATGTCCCCATGCTGGACAGTCATTGCACTGAGGTCCGCAGTCATGCCCGATCCCTCCAAGCGAAGTCGATTCGTTTTCGTGGGCTTGGGAGCACTTTCTCCCTTTCCGTACACAGCCCAGACTCCCGCCATTCCAAAGTGGATGTGAACTACGACGGGATCATCCTTTGCGCCAAAGAACGCGAAGAGATTTTTGCCGACCGCTTCAATGCCAGAGAAAGGTTTTCCGTCGATGGCCTTCGCTCCTTCGGCGAATCTTCCATTGGGACTCCACGCCTTGAATACCTTCCCTACCAACCGCTTCCCATGCATCCTCGCGACGCGGTGAACGCTATGTCCCTCAACCATTTTTAGAGTAGAGAAGCTGTACGTGGCGGTGACTTTCAGCAAGGTAAATAAAAAGATCCAGTGTCTTTGTCGGTACATAGATGAGCCGAAAAATGAGCATTGGGCATGGCAAAAGGCGATGATATCTTGATACTTGGTACGTTGCCCGAGTCCGCAGCGGGCTTTGGCTGAGTCACTGCGGATTCTGCGCTCGTACAGTTAGTTGGTTTCCTAGCAGTTTCTCGTTTAAAATATTACCATGGAAACATTATTGAAAGCAGTGGCATTTTCGCTTGCGTTCGACGGAAAGACCGACGTTGTTTCAAAAAAAAGGAAAAGACGACACTGACATGTCAGTCGTACATGTATTACATAAGTACTTCCATGTATCGCAAAACTGGGCACACACAGGGAGCGCTGGCCCAAAATAAATGAAATTCTTACATCGATGATGGCAGACCAAGATGGCGTCGCCGGCGTAAGCGATCAACAGCAGTATCTCGCTCCGCAGCACAGGCCCATATTGTCATACTCCGGCAGGGGCAGGGGCAGGGGCAGGGGCAGGGGCAGGGGTGGCCGAGGCTTGGCGCTTGTCCGTGGCGGGGGACGCCCGCAGAACAGCTGGGTGCGAAGCCGAAGGGCGGTAGAGGGGGCGACGGAAGGGGGGAGGGAGTCCACCCCTTGCGACGGTGGCGATCGGCCGAGAGATATACAGAGGGGCGTGAAAGATGAGCCTTCCAACAGCTGCGCAGACGAAAAGGCTCCAGCAGGCGATGACCCTTCCGCGCCGGGTCCCGAGCCTTCGGCAATCAGGCGCAAGGGTCCGAGGCTCGCGGGACCCCGACCCGAGTCGGAGCCGGCATCGAGCGGCACGAGAACATGGAGACAAAAAGGTGTGGAGGCATGTTCCGTGGTCTCTGCCAGCGACACCCCAAAACTGCGACCGCGGGGACCAGGGGGCGCCCAAACTGGGAGAGGCAGAGGTGGTGGGAGAGGTCACGGTCGAGCGATGCAATCCTGTGGGGAGGGATGGGGAGCTGGTCCTGGCGCGAAGCGAATCCGCATCAATAGGTCCGATGGGGTTGGGGCTGAGGGGGGTGCTGCCGCAACCGCTGCGGGCGAAATAAAAGGCGGTATTGCCAAGGTCGGATTGACCGACTTCGCATATCGTGCGACGAGCACGTCTCGATCACGGCGGAAGGGTGGACGAGGGGGGCGAGACACGGTGGGACACAATATGGGCCTGATCCGAGTACGGACGGAAGAACAAAAGATAGTCGTATGCCCAATGTTTGCACGTGGACTCCAGTGCGTCGACGTGCGTTGTTTGAAGCGACACGATGTGCCAGCAGAATGCGTGACACCGCACTGCTCCTTTTTCCAGCGCCATGGTCAGTGCACGAGGAGGAAGACTTGTCCATTTCTACACATCAAGATTGACCCTCGTGCCGAAGTCTGCCCGAGTTTTAGTTTGCTTGGTTACTGCGAAGACAAGGCATGCCCTATGCGCCATATGAGAAAGTGAGCCTCGAGGCTTTTATCTTGGAGTTAAGATTAAGTTTGTATCTGTTATAGTGCGTCGTAAGGAGATTTCAACTTTGCGACAAAGTTTGCCCAAAAACCTTGAGGGGCTGGCGCCACCATTTGACCATGACCGTGACGCGCTCTGCTCCCTTCGCTTTCGTCGAGTGCTCCTGCGGAGGATATTAGTGGCGCAATAGCGTCTTTGTGTTTCGTCGTCATTTCCACACTTGCGGTACAGAGAAGTGGGTGCAAAGCAGCGGTGTTGGCGGATTGGCCGGCGCTAGTTTTGGGTGCTCGAACTTCTCGTTCAAGCACCTCGGCCAGTCTCTCCTTTCTCGCTTGGACTGCGTTAAGCTCCTCCCTTAATGTAGCCAATTTCTCCTCGAGTTTTTTAGTCATTTCATCACTGGCCTCGATTTCAGCTTTCCGAAGCGCATTCGTTTTATCTAAATGAATCGCTGCATGATTAGCATTCACCATCACGCTGTCTTTCAACTTTACATATCTTTCTGGCACGTAAACATCTCCCATTGTTTTCCGCACTTCCTTCAAAATCGACTCCACGTGATTTCGAGATCGCACACGGACTCGTCTGCTTTCGTCCTGAAAGCATTGTTGTGGGTTCACGAAGATGTTAGGACACAAATTAAAATGGATGCATAGATAAAAATAATGCATAAAAGCATGAGGAGTACTCACGGTTTCTCCTTCACTTCGAAGTTCCTCCGAGACGCTCTGCAAAGATTCGGCCGTCTCATCTTGAATGATCCTCAAGACCCAGCGCAGCGCCGAAACGTTTACCTTCTTTCGGCCGGTCTTGTCATCCTGAAATAGTAGCTCATGCCCACCATGAGTCGCTGGCTCGTGATTCATCGGGAGTCCCAGATGTTTGTTTTTAGATCTTTTGGGGGGGGGGGCTTTCGTGGTGACGAGAGTGGCTGCTTTCCTCCCGCTCGCGTTGTCGACGGCGCCACCTTTCTGGCCCTCATCCATATCGGAATTCGATACATCCGGTTGAAGTACTTTCCTCTTCTTCTGCTTTTTATTTGAGGTCTTCTTCACTTTCCTAGAAAACTCTGAAGGGCGCTTCACAAAATCTTCCTCGTCGGGCAATGTGGCTTCTCCGTCCGAGCGGAGGACATAGTCAGAGTCCTCATCGGACGATTCTAGAGAAGAACTGACGATGGAGATCGAGCAGTCGTCGCCTCCGTCAAGATTGTCCATTGCAAAACGGTACGGTTAAACTCATAAAAATGATTATGGAGCCTGCCGATCAAGCGATGTCATTAGACCAAGAAGGGAGAGCATATGGATATGATGCAAGCTATAATCATTTTGCCGCTCCCGGACTGGCTTTAAACACAACATACGATCGTAATATATATATAATATATTATGTATGATAGTGTGTTGTTGTGTTGTCACTGCGGGCATGCTCTCGGCAATCGCAGAAAGCGGGCGCGGGAGCGCGGGAGGTCGAAGATCGGGTATACTAGTAATATCCGGGTGCCTTTACTGCACCTTGCCACCGTGCCACCTCACTCGTCACATCGCCATCACTTTTCTCATTGTTTCTGCCCGTTCCCCCACATCATATTTCGAAGTAATGACTGCCCCTCGACTGGTGGTTGGACTCCTGGTCACCATCTTGGGGTCGCTTGCCGCACCTGCGTCGACCCTCTCGCATAGTCCGGAAATCTCTGATCGCAAGGCCTTCCTTCGCCAATCCTCCGCCATATGTGCTGCTGCCCTCTCGGCACCGCTTGTCTCCTCGCCTAAAAGCGCAATAGCAGAACCTCTGCCGATGCCAAGACAGCAATCGGGGGGAACGGCTGACCAATTGCAAATAGGTCTTCTCGACTCCAGAGTCATTGAGAATGTAATGAGTCCACCACCGTACGGTCTCGAGGTTGCCGACATCGTGTACCCGGACTGGTTCCAGGGTGGGTGGGATGTCCTCTCCGTCACCACTGATGTGCAAGCGCCTTGCGGCCAGCAGCTGTTCGGCGGAAACTATACGTTTGCCAACGCTAAGAAAGAGATTGGGGTCGATGGCGCCCTTCAGTATCGCGCGCGATTCGTCGACGGGTCGGTAGGAACCATAGCGGACCGCGAATTCAACGTCAGGGAGATTGTGAAATCTGCCATGGGGATTAATTCAGTGGTGGATGTCGAGATGGCTACGCCCAACAAATTTTCTTGTTTACTAAGTCCCAAGGGCGCATCGTCCGTCCTCAGCGTGGATCTGCTGACGCTTGCGAGACGACAGGAGACCATTGATGACAAGAACTTTCACTGCAGCGAGGTGGTACAGCAGGTGGTGGCGCCCATCGACCAGAGCAAACCTCGAAACTCTCTGACACCGCAGGAGCCCTCCAAAACAATCCTATTGAAGGAAATTGAAACGGCTTCACTGTATACTTTTTTTGATAACAAGACGATCAAATGCATACAGAGGAGCGCGACATTCTTGCAGCCGTCTCAGCAGGATCCAATCGCCTTTCAGTTGTGGCAAATGAGTCGAGGACGGCCTATCGACGTACGATTCTACGATGTCACTTATACAAGGAGATAAGCTATTCCATACATGCAAAATGATAAGTAGCCGAATGAATTGGATCATCGAATTATTTTATAATGCGCACATATCTGGTACAGGATATGTTCATAAAGGCATACACTATGTAGAATCAATTTTTATATTTCCATTGTACAAGGTGTTCGTTCACCAGCCCTGATCAAAATTTGAGGAATGCCTTCCCAGTGTCTACCCATATGAAAATGTTACCATACGGTCTCGAGGTTGCCGACATTGTGTATCTGGACTGGATCGTGAGTGGGGCGGATGTCCTCTCCGTCACCATAGATATGCATGCACCGTGTGGCCAGCAGCTTTTCGCTCTTTTTTTGTTCATCGTTGACAAGTCAAGTGACATGTGAATGAAATCGTACGAGTCGTATTTTACACCAATCATATCCCGAGTTATCCTCTTTGGGGGTATCTTAATCTATTCGATATGATTTCAAAATTTTGACTTTGATACGAGAGCTCTTACGTACGAGTTCTTACTTAGATCTTGGTGGTGTGCATAATACTAGCTAGAGTATTAGTATGCATACATTTTTTATTCATACACATTTGCACACTAGCTCTAGCTAGGTGTAGTGGATACGTCGTAAGCGTACCATATATATATATATATGTATATATAATACTAGCGAGGCCTTAAACCCTTACATATTTTTATATTATACAGCTACACTATACGCGCGTGTATCCATACTATGCACACCGTGAACTTAATTTTAATCGCAAATCCCAAATCCCGATACCTTGTGTCCTATTGTGTCTATCTATTCTGATTCCTCTTTCGCGCGCCACCTTCTGCGGGCCACGTATGTCTCAGATAGAAGCCCTCAAACCTATCGCGTATCCACCATGAGCCGCAAGAAGGGATCCGCCGCCGGCAGCATCGTCAACGGGGAGGTTCAGGTGGCCAAATCTCCTGCCGAGTTCTTCGCCGAGAACCAGGCCATCGCTGGCTTTGATAACATGGGCAAGTCGCTGTACACAACAATCCGTGAGCTGGTCGAGAACTCCCTTGATGCTTGCGAGACAGTCAATGTGCTACCGTCTATTTCGGTGAAAGTAGAAGAGCTGACGCAGAAACAGTTCAACCAGGGACGGGGGGTGTCCACGGGACCTGGCAAAAACGAGGGCAACAATGACGAGGGGGGCGAGGCGGGTGGGGCCGTTGTGGGCAAGGCTAAGACTCCAAAGTCGGGCAAGAAGAAAGGCAAGGGCGGCGGTTCGTCGTCATCCGAGGGATACTTTCGCATTGTCGTTCGGGACAACGGATGCGGCATGATCCACGACGACATCCCACACCTGTTGGGCCAAGTCCTCTCCGGATCAAAGTACGGGGTACGGCAAACGAGGGGGAAATTCGGCCTCGGCGCGAAGATGGCGCTTATCTGGTCGAAGAAGAGCACCGGTGTCCCGATCACAATCACCACTTCCCATACTGCCGGAAATAAGCCGCATGGTGCTCACGTCTCACACTGCGTCCTCGACATCGATATCTACAAGAATCGTCCCCGCGTCATTGAGCACAACAAACGCCTCAACAAGGACGGTTGGATCGGTACCGCATTCGAGGTTACGATCGGAGGCAACTGGACCACTTACAAGTCGCGCATCGTCCAGTACCTTCACCAGCTCGCCATTATTACCCCATACGCAAGCTTGGAGCTGGACTACAAGAACTTGACCGACGGCAAAAAGGATATGACGATACGATACGATCGCAGGTCGGAGCAGATGCCACCCCCGGCGAAAGAAGTCAAGCACCATCCTAGTAGCGTGAACAACCTTCTTGTGCAGCAGCTGTTAGATCGGTCTCAGTCAAAGACGTTCCTCAAGTTTCTAACTAGTGACCTTTCAGGGGTCGGTCCCTCTGTCGCCAAGCGGCTCGTCGCTGAACTAGAGCAAGATGGCTTCGACGAGGAAATGTCGCCTAACGCTTTGACAGACCGACAGATCACGCGCATGGTCCAGCTGCTTCGGACCAGCACCAACTTCAAGGCCCCCGATGGCTCGTGCCTATCACCACTGGGCGAGTACAATCTAAACCTCGGTATTTGCAAAGTCGTCGATCCCGACGTCGTCGCCACTGCCCGCGACAGGCCGGGAGCGTATGAGGGCCACCCATTCATCGTTGAGGCGGCTGTCTCCCTCGGTGGCAAGGATGCGCGTGAGGGCGTGACGGTGCATCGCTTCGCGAACCGCATTCCCCTTCTCTTCGAGGGTGGGGCCGACGTGGCCACCCGCGTGGCCAACAGCAAGATCAAGTGGTCCCTATACAAAATCGACCACAAGCGGGACAGGATCGGCGTTTTTGTTTCAATTGTTTCGACCAAGGTGCCCTTCAAGGGCACAGGGAAAGAATACATTGGCGACGATATCACCGAGATCCAGCTTAGCGTTAAGCGCGCTCTACAGTCTTGCTGCCAGCAACTCCGATCGCATCTGACCAAGCGAAATACGATCCGAGATCAGAAGGAAAGGAAAAGCCGTCTTGCCAAGTATATTCCTGACGTCAGCCGCTCCCTTTTTGGTATCCTTGACTCGATGAGGAAGCGCAAGCTCAACGAGGGCCAGGGTGGGAGTATATTGTCTCCGAGAAAGATTGTTGGCTCGCCAATGAAGCGCGCAAGATTTGCGGATCCAGAGCTCGACCCTGACGGCGCTCCGGCGAAGGCGATTATGGGAATGCTAGAACGGAATGAACTCTCTGTCGAAAGCATAGAACAAGATCTGGGGGATTCAATCGACACCCTGTGTAATTTGGACGAGTCGCAGGGAACTGGGTCAGAGCATGCTGGCGGGGTGGGAGGGAGCAGAAAGGGACGGTCGAAGAAGAGGGGGAAGCTCGGAGAAATATCTCAGCCACTCTATCTTGTGCCATTGTTCAGCCTACCGAAAGATGTGGAGGCCATACATCATCCGCTTTTTACATTTCGACCCACAAAGCCTCCAGAGCGCTGGCCAATCCAGGTAGACTGATAAACTTTGAGTTATATCCATAGTATAATTATTGGGGTGCTATTGCTGTTATAATTATCTATATCGAATAGATCTACTACTAGTAGAGTGCTATTAGTAGTAGTAGTATGCATAGGCGTACTAGCTAGTAGTATTAGCTAGTACGCACATACCTTCATGTAGTACAGTCTGGATATTTCATCAATACTACGAATTACGTCAAGGTCGACAATATGCTTGAAGTATTAATAATACGAGCTCGTATTATTGTTATTTTGGGACCATCGCTAATATTCACTTTCATGAGATCTATTTGTTATCTGTAACCTTACTACGAGAGTACCTTCTCTTCGTCTTATCTTTGATGACGCCAGTAACGCCGTCTTGAACTTTTGGAGAGCCGTGAGCACCAGAGAGCAGACCAAACGATTTAACAAGAAAATCCATTACTTTAGATACAACGCTAACGGGCTGCGAAAGTATTGTTTTCAGCAGCTCGACCGAGCCTAGCAGTTCCTCTCATATGCATCTTCGCTGCTACAGCCTTTCCCGCAAGAAGCAACTGGATGCCCCCTCTGTCGTCGTGAGGCTGGGGCTGGGGCTGTTGCTTCTGTTGGACTCTAGCTGCGCGTTCATTCCGAGCTTGCATCCACGCGCTCTCTCGCCCTTCCTTTCGCCACAGTTGAGCACCCGCACGGGGTCGCCGCAGCCGCCACCTCGTACCAGACCGTTGGCCGCCTCGGCAAAGACTCAGCTGACGGACGGAGAGGTTCTGTCGATCTATCGTTCATGGTGTAATGCCAATGCCAGAGACATATGTGACGCAGATGACAAAGGTGTCAGCGTCGTCGCCTTCGTGACAAACCTGCGGCAGACGGAGGCGAGCTTCAAGGGGGAAACAGCCGATCTCGAGCCCGGTACCCACGCCGACCTAACGTGGCAGGGGTTTGTCTCTGAGGTGGGGCGCGACGCTGACTGCTTCAGCGAGATGACCGTGAAGGCCCTAAAGAAAGAGTGTAAGGCTATGAATCTCCTCGTCGGTGGTACCAAGGGCGTCCTCGTTGAGAGGTTGCAATATGCCTCCATTTTCTTGTTTGTGGATAAATCCGCCGTAGCCAACGCTGCTTCCCAGCGGTCGAAATCAATAATATCAGAGCCGAGGCCAGAATCAAGAGCAAAGGCAAAGCGCAACACGAAAGTGAAAGACAGGAGAAAAAAAGCCTGTAAATCCAAAACAGGTTTGGATAAGTACTATGCTTCGCCGAAGGCTAAGCCAGGGAAGGCGAAGCCTGAGAAGGTGGACGCGAAGGCGAAGCCTGCCGCGACTGCGCGTAAAGCAAAAACAGTGGCACAGGCGAAAGCGCCAAAGTCTGACGACTTCGACGATGGCTTTGAAGACGACTTAGACGTCGATGAAGTGCTGTCACAGGCTATGCAAGCAGTGCAAGAAGCTGATCGTGTGCTCTCTGGCTCACCTCAGATGAAGCCCGCAAAGGACACGAGCACAGCTTCGGATATCGACACACTCTCACTCGCGTTCGACATTATCGGGGGCATTGGCAGCATCGCTGGAAGTGTATTTGATAGCTTCAAGGAAAGTCAAAGGGCAGCGGAGGAGAAGAAGAAGGTTGCCGGGGCCAAAGAGAGGGCTACGAAGCCCCCTTTTACTGTTGGGGCAGAGCAATCGGATACAGAGACGAGCTATTTTGCCAAAGAACGCGTCAATAAGCCTCAAAAGGGCAGATTCGCCCCGACTCCGCCGCCATTCCCGCCGCCGCGCCCTGAAACAGACAAATACGTTCGGTATCGAGAAAACGAGGTGTAATGCGCAAGGGGGAAGAGGATAGGGGTCAGGCATCATGGCACTGGACGATATAGTGGGTATGGGATTCGAATATGCTAGGATGGTGCCATGGATGGAACCGAAGACAAATAAGAGAAAAAGAAGAAAGAAACGTGGTTTGGTAAAAATGAAAAAATGTATTGCTATACTAGTAGTCGTAGATTTATGTACGTGTGGCTATTATCTCAGTCAAGCCAGTAGTGAAGCCTATTTCTGTCGATTGTTGGGATGATTCATAGGAAACCATGAAAAAAGGATATTTTGCTTGACATGCCTTCATGCCTATTCATCCTATTAGTAGTAGTTATCTCCATACGAACGGCCTAAGCTCAGGCCTTGCAACGCAAATAGCAGTATTCAGTAGGTTGCGCAACCTGTTTTGTCGATGACGCCTGAGTATCCTTGTCCTTCCTTGCGGAGTCGTACAACTTACGATAGGTTGAAAATTCAGACTTGTCCAACTCCTCCTCGTCGTTGTCATCATATACAACCTTCCACAACGGTTGGCCATGTTCGTCAATTCGAGTGCTTGTAACAGTACCAAAAAATAATTCCTCGTCGAATTCCTTTGCAATGCGTAACCCTTTATCTTGTTCCCCATGCTCGCTATGATTCATCTGTCTCTGCATACTTTCTCCCTCGTTGTTTTCAATAGAAGGTGGCCCTGGCTCTTTCCCTTGCTTTTTCGCGCTCTTTCTTGCAATTGACTTACTTTCTCCCGATCTCGGTCTTCCCGCCTTCTTTCCAACCAGCTTCTTTGCTTCCTTTTTTTTTACTTCTCCAAACTTCTTGAAGTTATCCATAATCACCTTGAGCTCTTCCCCTTCAACATCCTCCTCGTCTCCGTCGTCAAATAGGATGTGAAAGTAGGTGGTGTCGAGATTATCTTCATGGACCGTTTCAACGCTCTGGACGGAACCACGGAAGTAGTGGTCCCCATTGCTGTCCTCTTGCTCGAACCACTTGGCAACACGCTTGTTCAGAAACCGGGTGCAGTGCTCGTCCACACTCCTCCCCCCGAAGGCATCCTTCTCGAGGTGGTCCTGAGCCTGTTTCATGACAGCGTCCTGGATGCCGTAATGGATTAGGTGCTTTGCTTCAAATACGCGGTAGCTGTCAGGGATGCCTTTTTTGACCGCGGTCGCCTCGATTATGCCGTCGTGGTCGGGCAGCAGGAGGGACAACAATACGCCGCTGTCGCCTCCCGTGACCAGCACCGTCCTCTCCCCGTTGACGGTCGGCTGGGAAGCCCTTTTGCCGCCTTTGCCCACGGTCTCCAACCACCTCTCGATGACGTGCCTCCCCGCGGTAGCAATCTCGGTCATGATCTGCACCATCATGGCATCCGGCGTCGTTCTGGCGAAGGTGGGGAAGGGATCCTTCGGCCTCCGGTCCAGGACCTGCTTGAACCGCTCGGTGACCTCCTCCGGGCTGAGGCGGGGCAGGGCCGAGGTGTAGTCGTGCAGCGAGCGGAACTTGACCTGGATGCCCGGCCCTATGCCCCCTCCGAGGATGTTCCCCCCCGAATCCGCGGCGGTGTACGTGGTGGCGGTCCCCCCGTCGAACACCAGGGTGGGGTAGCCGTGGAGGAGCGCCGCCCCCCGGAGGGAGGCGAGCCGGTCGGTCCCCATGGTCCCGTACCTCCCCTGCTCCTCGGTGTAGAAGTCGTCCCCTCCCATCTGGAAGAGGCGGCAGGGGACCGCCGCCCTCCAGATGGCGGCCACCAAGTTCATCTGGTCGGAGTTGGTGCTAACGATGTACACGGTCACGGGGGGTCGGTCGGCGTTGGTGGCTCTGGCTGCCTCGGGGCTGGGTAAAGAATCCTTCGCCTGCCCGAAGATGCGGCTGCTGGTCTGTCGAGGCAGGTACCTAGAGAGGGATAGAGCAGGATCGGCCAGGCACTTCGGTCCGAAGTGTTCGGTCCTGCGAAAACCGGTTGGCAGAGAGGGGTGAGGAGAGAAGGGGGTGAGGGGCTGGCCCGCGACAGGGAGGGGCGGAGACGTGACAGATCAACCGAATGGATAAATTGCGATCATCGGTGGCGATTCCATTCGCGCGCCCAGATCTGCCAACCTACCTCCAGATCACATCGGGCTCAAAATTATCGGCCATTGACTTGTGGAGGCAGAACGACAGACAGGTGTTGCCGCAGGAGATGCTGAGGGTGCAGTCCTCGTCGGGGTGGGGGCAGGAGGCCGGCCACGCGGCCAGGGGAACCGGCTCCATGGACAGCTGGGCTGGATCCGCGGCGGGGACGCTGTCCATGGTGCAATTCAGATACGCGGTGGCAATGACAGGGAGGGAGACGGGGAAGACATATCTGTTTCCTCGTGAGAGATTCTTAGTTCTCTCGTTCTCTCACAAGATCAAGATATCAATAAAGAGACTAGCTAGCTAGTAGTGGTCTATGATGCCCTGATACCTCTGGTACTTAGTACCTCGTAGTCTCTTATGGTGTGCATAATATGCATTATATTATGCATTATATATATACTACTAGTCTAGAGTATATATACTACTCGTAGCTAGCTAGGAGTATAATTTTTTATATAATATTGGTTGTCATATCCATACGAGGTAAAGCACATATGCATTCATGTATGTAATATGCATAATTAGTGACTACTAGCTACTAGAGTAGTACCTGGGGATTCCTGTCAGAAGTCAAGCATTCTACGAGTACGAGCTTCGAGGTCAAAACGTCAAAACTGATCTGGTTGGGGATGAGTTTTTGGCGAGCTCGTAGCTAGTATTAATTGCTGTACTCTTACGTATTATGCATAATATGCATACCCCCCCGTACTAAAGTACTAATACAGCTGTAATACGAGCTCGTACGTTATACCGTCGGCCTTTCCGCTCTCGGTATCCATCATCCATCATCCACCACGTCCATTAACCCGTCCAATTCCATCCCATCCAAATCATGGCCGCCAACATCACCTTGGCGGGCCTAGCTTCCCGCGTCCGGGAATCCGCGGACTTGGAAGCCCTTTTCTCGCTGCTCCCGCTAGAGGTCGTGACTCGTCCTGGTGCCCTCCTCTACACCGCCGCGGCCCTCCTCCTCGCCACGGCCTTCTTTCAGAGATACGCCTTTACCAGGCCGCCCCGGGTCCCTCTCAAGCGCCTGCCCCGCCGGCCGACGCTGCAGGTCACTTTCAAGCCCGATCGCCTGGGGGAGGCGCAGTCTTTGGCCGCGGCGCCCGCGGTCGCCAATCGAGCAGCGCCCCTTCCACCCCGCCCGCCGCCGCCAGGGAGCGGGTGGGAGAAGCAGCCTGCCGATCCCATCCGGCTGGCCGGCGAGGAGTACTCGCCCGTCCCCCCCATCAAGAGGCGCGCCGGGCTGAGGGGATGGGACGGCCCCGATAGTTTCGTCCCCGACCGGGATTGGGACCGGGACGCTGACACGGCCACCACGTCGGACGAAACGGCGGGGGGCAGCTCGGGCAGGGCCTCGGCCTCCTCGGTGGCTCACTCCGCCTCTCGCACCGACGCCCTCCCCGACTCTTTCGCCCCGCTCCTCTCCAGCTCCATCATGGAGGTGGCCAGGCATCAGGTCACCCCGGACCTTTTGCACGCCGTCCAAGCCGAGGGCGGGGTGAGGCTGAGGGAGGGCAGGCACGACCTCCCCCTGAACAAGGACCCGTCCCGTCCACAGCTGGTGCTGGCGGTGGGGCGGGAGGGATGCCGTATCTCGGTCAGAGCAGCCGTGGGAAGTGACGGCCTCAGCGAGGACGAGGACCTCGACGTCGGCCGGCCTACGACCTCTAGGTCGTGCCCCATGGTGAAACATGCGGGCATAACCCTCGACCCGCCCCTGCCCTTGGCCAACGTGGCGCCC
>Ga0315315_10003448_pt1 | contig 14524 bp, 13 predicted proteins | sample M140m3416metaG_FD_203699 | JGI IMG/M metagenome (GOLD analysis project Ga0315315, IMG submission 203699) | Ammonia-oxidizing marine archaeal communities from Monterey Bay, California, United States - M1 40m 3416 | ecosystem: Environmental > Aquatic > Marine > Intertidal zone | place: USA...
AAGAAGTGGGTTGAAAAATTTCAGCCTGAAGGAAGTACAATACACATCGAAGAAGGTGGAGATAAAACCCCTATGTTGATTGTTGAGATACCTGGTGAAAGAGAGGGAAATATTTTAATGTATGGTCATCTTGATAAGCAACCTGAAATGGAAGGATGGAAGGATGGTCTAGAGCCCTGGGTTCCTGTATTTCGAGATGATAAATTATATGGACGGGGTGGCGCTGATGATGGGTATGCTTTATTTGCTTCATTAGGCTCAATCTTATCATTAAAAGATCAAGGAGTCAAACTACCTCGAATAGTTATATTAATTGAGTTTTGCGAAGAGAGTGGCTCGCCCGATCTTCCACACTATATGGATCAATTTGGTGATGTCATAGGAGATGTAGATTTAGTGATTTGTCTTGATTCTGGTGCGGGTAATTACGATCAGTTTTGGTCCACGGTGTCCTTAAGAGGTATGATTTCATGTAATTTAAAAATCGATGTACTGAATGAGGGGGTACACTCAGGTAACGCTAGCGGGATGGTGCCTTCTTCTTTTCGTTTGATTCGACAATTAATTTCTAGATTAGAAAATGAAATAACTGGTGAAATACTAGTTCCGGAACTTCATGCAGATATTCCAAAACATAGGTATGCTGAAGCTGAGAAGATGGCATCAACGCTCAACGGGGACTTTGGATCCTTTCCGTGGCACGATACTACATCACCGATGACTAAAAGCAACGTTGATGGTTTGATAGGTCGAACCTGGAAACCTACTCTTTCAGTTGTTGGATCGGATGGAATACCGTCTATTCAAAATGGAGGCAATGTTCTCCGTCCTTATACAAAGCTAAAATTATCGTTTCGACTACCTCCCATAGTTGATTGCAATATTGCAATGAATGCAGTTGACAAAATTCTTAAAGAAAATCCTCCAAACAATGCCTCTGTTACTGTTGATTGGGATGAACCTGCGAATGGATGGAATGCACCAAAACTTTCTGCATGGCTTGAAGGTGCTATTGAGGAAGCTTCTCAATCATTTTACAGAAAACCAGCTATGGCTATGGGAGAAGGGGGAACAATACCCTTTATGGCAATGCTAGGTGAGCAATTTCCTGCTGCTCAATTTGTTGTTACAGGAGTACTTGGACCAAATTCAAACGCACATGGACCGAATGAATTCATACATATTCCATTCGCAAAGAAATTAAGTGCATCTATTGCCTATATTTTGGATAGATATCCATCTTGAGACCTGAGAACCGGTTAGAGAAATTCAGACCTCGCCCCTTTTGGGTACGATATGGTATCCACTATCTTGCAATGTTTTTAGGCAGTCTATTTACAAAAACTACCATTACAGGTAAACACCATTTACCTCAAAAAGGACCTTATATTGTTGCTGCAAATCATTTTAATGTTTTTGATCCTCCGTTTGTGATTTATGCTGTACAGAAACCACTTAATTTTTTAGCTGCAAGCGATACTACTTTTACTTTTGTGGAATATTTAGCGCTTTGGCTTTACGGGTTTATTCCCACAAACCGATCTAACTTAAACCCATCTACGATAAAAATGTCAAAAAAAATTTTAAAAGATAGTGGCATACTCGGCATATTTCCGGAGGGCGATACGGAAAGCGATGAGCTAAGAAAGCCAAAAGCAGGTGTAGTCTATCTTTCTGCGTCCCATAAGTCCCCAATTGTTCCTATCGGAATCTACGGATTAAAAAAAAGTCTTTGGCACTACTTACTCAAAGGGGTCAGGCCAAAGATCGTGATAAAGATTGGTAAACCATTTGGTCCTTTTGTTTTATCAAAAGATAAAAAAAATAGGGAGAGGGAGTTGATTAAAATTGGAGATAAAGTTATGTGCAGAATTGCAGCGGTGCTACCCGATAAAACTCATGGTATTTATTCAAATGATCCAAACATTAATAAATATAAAAAACAAAATGGATTTTAAGCTGTTAAAAATTAATTTATAGCTTAAACTCAATATGAAAATGCCAATTTACATATTATTATTTACGTTCCTTTTTTCTGCAGAAGATCCCGTTCTGAACACTATATTTGATGAAGCGAATAAAAGGGGAATACCTAAAGAATTTTTGAAAAGCGCTTTTCATAAAAAAAATATTACAATTCATGAAAAAATCCCCGAGTTTTTCGCAAGGCCTTATGAAAAAAAGAGCTGGGATACTTATAAAAAAATATTTGTTACAGCTAAACGAATCGAGGGTGGTATAAAGTTTTATGATCAATATGGGGATGTAATGCGAAAAACAATTGCAGATAACAACCTTCCAGTAGACCCATTTATTGTTTTAAGTATCATCGGAATTGAAAGCAATTACGGCCTTAACAAAGGAAAATATACTGTGTTCAGTGCACTTTATACTCAAATTTTAAGAATGCCCAAAAGGTCAAAGTGGGCAAAAAAACAACTCGTAGATTTTTTAGCATTATGCTACGAAGATAAAATACCTCCTCATTCTGTTCAGGGGTCATATGCTGGAGCATTTGGCTATGGACAATTTATTCCATCCAGCTTTATCTCGTATTCTGTTGATGGTAATAATGATGGCAAACGCGAACCTTATGATTGGGAAGATGTTTTTGCTAGCATAGCAAACTATTTGATTAAAAATGGTTATCCAGTTTCAGATAATGATAGTAAAAAAATTTACAAATCAATTTACGCATATAATCACGCTGATAATTATGTTAAGGCTGTTCTATCGTTAAGTGAAGAAATAAGAAGAAGCATTGATAAAAAATGATTATCATCTATCAATAGTTGGTAATGAATTGTAATTTGACTATCCAGTATGATTAAAACTAACTCCAAATCCATAACCGTTGAAGTAAAGCCAAGCTATCTTCCATCAAGATCGGATTTATCTAAACCCGTCTTTTTCTTTTCATATGCAATAAAAATAAAAAATCTTTCCGGTGAAACTGTCCAACTGCAATCAAGGTACTGGAATATCACTGATGGCAATGGAAATGTTGAAGAAATTAGAGGTCCTGGAGTTGTGGGAAAACAGCCACTAATTAAGAGCGGAGATTCATTTAAATACACTAGCTATTGTCCTTTGCCTACAGATTTTGGAGTAATGCATGGTTATTTTGACATGATCACTGATCATGGTAAAAAATTTAAAACCAAAATACCCCCCTTCCGCTTATCAATACCGCATTCAGTAAATTAAAATTATGAATAAAACAAAAATTATAGCAACAGTTGGTCCATCTTGTAACGACAAAGAAACATTGCAAGAAATGGTTGACGCTGGTGTTGGTACTTTCAGAATTAATATGTCGCATGGTGACATCGATTCAAAAAAGCAGCTATTTAAACTAGTGAAAACAGTTAAGCATCCAGAAGGTGGCCATCCAGGAATTCTGGCAGATCTGTGCGGGCCAAAGATTCGTATTGTTGATATATCCGACAATTTTATAATTAAGAATGGGGATACTGTGACAATTTCAAACAAAGAGGGCCTTGGTGATATATTTGTTACAAGCTCGATTTCATTATCAGAAATAACTACCGGATTAAAAATTTTAATTAACGATGGTAGAGTTCAGCTTGAAGTTGACAAAGTAATCGACAATCATTCCTTGTTTTGCAAGACTCTAATTGGTGGAGAAATACAAAAAGGGAAAGGTGTAAACTTTCCCGGTGCATCTATTGGAGTGCCCCCGCTTACAGATCAAGACAAGGAAGACTTAAAGCTTGCGCTTAATGAAGGGTCAGATTGGATTGCTCTTTCCTTTGTCAGAAATTCCTCTGACATTGGTGAGGTACATGATATAATGGATAGTTTAAATATCCATTTACCCGTCATGGCAAAAATTGAAAAATGGGAAGCGCTTGATGATCTAACTAACATTGCAGATGCATTTGATGGTCTTATGGTTGCTAGAGGAGATCTTGGGGTTGAGATTCCTTCAGGAAAAGTACCCGCAGCCCAAAAAGAAATTATTAGTCTAGCGAGAGAAAACGGAAAACCAGTTGTAATAGCAACACAACTACTTGAATCTATGATAGATAGTCATACTCCAACGCGCGCTGAAGTAAGTGATATTTCAAATTCTGTTTTTGATGGTGTAGACTGTCTCATGGTCACAGGTGAAACGGCAATGGGTAAATATCCAGTTGAGGTAATTAAAACTCTCGATCAAGTAATATCAGAAACTGAAGCATCGAAAATTACAAACAAGAATGATTTGCCAGATGCAGTATCAAAAACTGCAGATGCTATTAGTCATGCCGTTTGCCAAATTTCTGACGACTTAAAGATTAAAGTTATTATGTCAATGACTCACAGTGGAAGTACCGCTAGAATGATTTCTAGCTATCGACCCCGATCTTCTGTTTATGCTCTTACTCCGTTTGCAAAGATCGTAAGACAATTACAACTAATATGGGGAGTACAACCAATGAAAGTTGATAATTATGATAACGTTGATAGCATTCCTAAGCTTTGTAACAAAATTCTAGATAAGATTAAAGTGATCGACTCTAAGGAGCAATTCGTTATTACTGGTGGCGTACCTATGGGAATTGCTGGAACAACAAATTATTTGTCAATTCAAGTTTATAATTAATTAAATAGGAGAATAGTATGAAGAAAGTTTCAAAAATATCTGTACTTGTTTCTACCGCCTTTCTTGTTATTTCGTGCTCGAACGACCAAGCATTAAGAAACAAAGCAGATGAACTTGCTCAAAAATTTATTATCACAGACGGGCACATTGATGTTCCATGGAGATTGAATAAGGGTTATGAAGATTTGTCTGTAAGAACAAAAACGGGCGATTTTGATTATGTTCGCGCTAAAGAAGGTGGCTTAGATGTACCGTTCATGTCAATCTATATCCCTTCTTCTTACATCGAAACTGGTGGTGCTAAAGAAAAAGCGGATTCTTTAATTGATATGGTAAATCAAATGGCAGATAAAGATCCGGACAAGTTTGAAGTTGCTTACAGTCTCGCAGACGCAAATAGAATCTTTCAAGAAGGAAAAATTGCACTCCCCATGGGGATGGAAAATGGTGTAGGCATCGAGGATGACTTAAGTAATCTTAAATATTTTTATGATCGAGGTATTAGATATATCACGCTAACACATTCAAAAGATAATCTTATTTGTGATTCCTCATACGATGAATCTGAAGACACATGGGGTGGCTTAAGTCCTTATGGCAGAAAAGTAGTAAAAGAAATGAATCGCCTGGGGATCATGGTTGATATTTCACATGTAACCGATGAAGTGATTAATCAAGTAATGGACATGTCAGATGTTCCTGTTATCGCATCGCATTCTTCCTGCAGACATTTTACAAAAGGCTGGGAAAGAAATATGGGCGACGCTGAAATAAGAAGACTAAAAGAAAATGGTGGAGTCATTCAAATTAATTTTGGGTCACGCTTTGTATCTCCAGAAACCGATGCGTATTCTAACAATAAACAAGCAGCAGTTGAAGAATATTGCTCTAAGCCAGGTTCAAACTGTGTAAACTGGACGGCTCCAGCTGAATTCGAAGAAGAATATAGAAAAACAAACCCCTACCCTTTCGCCACTACTGAACAGGTGGTGGATCACATTGACAGAGTTGTTGAGCTAGCAGGTATTGATTATGTTGGAATAGGATCTGATTACGATGGAGTTGGTGACTCATTACCAGTTGGTTTAAAAGATGTATCAACATATCCAAATCTAATTTACCACTTATTAAAGCGTGGTTACTCGGAAGAGGACATTGAAAAGATATGTTATAAAAATTTCTGGAGAGTTTGGGCTGAAGTTGAAGCTTATGCAAAAAATAATTCCTAACTAAATATGAAATCATTTTTCAAGCTACTTGCTCTTTTAGTATCTACTACTTTAAGCGCTCAGTTGAGTGTGGCAGTGCTTGATTTTGATGGTATCGGAATTTCCAAAGATGAAGCCAGGGCTCTTTCTGGGAGATTTGGTACGGAATTTATGGCCGTATCCAAAGGGACGTATAAGGTTGTTGAGAGAAATCAGATGGGTCAAATTCTTGAAGAGCAGGGATTTCAAAATACAGGAATAGTTTCATCTGAGGATGCAGTGAAGATGGGTGAGGCGCTTGGTGCCGACTTTATTGTTTCGGGTTCCATTTCAAAAGTTGGAACACTTTTTAGTATAAATGCTCGCCTCCTTAATGTTCAATCTGCAGAGGTCATAAAGTCTATAAGCCATGATCAAATGGGTGATATTGTTGATCTTATGACAAAAGGAATTAAAGAGTCAGCGTCTAAGCTGATGAATATTAAAGAGAAAAAAGAAGCTCCTTCGATTGCCATTCTTCCTTTTGAGAATAAAGGTGCCCCTGAGGATGCATTTTATGCTTACGGAATTGTCGCAGATTTAATTTCTGATGTAACCGGTGCCGGACTCATCCGCGTTGCTGGACTCAAAGACGTGGAGAAGATTGATCATACAAATCTCTCATATGATGAAATGTCCAAAGTTCTTTTGGTGCGTTATGTTGCACAAGGCACGCTGTGGAAACTTGGATCGATGTTTCAATTGTCGCTTGAAATATTTGACACACAACTTTCAAAAATCATTTATACTAAGCGGTGGCAAACACAATGGGAAGAGCTCACAACTATTAAAGACGATCTCTCTTCAAACATCCTTGAAACTTTGAAGATTGAAGTTGATCGCAAGAAAGAAAAAACAATAGCTATTAATCCCGAGGCTTATGAATTTTATTTAAAAGGTAAGTACTCGTGGGAAAAAACCAAATCAGCAAGTGATACTGAGATCGCTATTGGCTTACTTAAAAAAGCTATTGACCTTGATGACAAACTAGTAGCGGCAAATAGAATGATAGGTACTATTTATTGGCAATCAGGATCGAAAGAGAAGATGAAGAAGGGTAAAGAAATTCATCTTGAAGCGCTTGAAAAAGCAAAGGAAATTGGCAATAAAGAAGAGGTTGGTGAGGGCTTACGAATGGTCGGATATTATCATGCGGACGATAAAGATTACGAAAAAGCTTACGAATTGTACAAACAAGCAGAGCAGATAGCTAAAGACCTCAATAATAAGAATTTACTTGGAAAAACGTATAACGCCTTTGGAAACACTAAATGGCAAGAAGGAAAGCTCGATGAGTCTCTTGATTATTTCACTCGTTTTTTAGATATAGGCAAGTCCCTTGATGAAAAATGGAGCATGGCCGCAGCAATGAACAACATTTCTTTGATTCATCAACGCCGTGAGGAATATTCAGAGGCTATTGACATTCTCAACCAAGCATTGGTGATAATGAAAGAGCTTGACAACAGCAGAGGTCAAGCGCTAAATCTTCAAAATATTGCCTGGAGCTATCAAAGCGCTGGTAATATATCTGAAGCCGTAAAGAATTATAAGCTAGCAATAGATATTAGAAAAAAGCTCGGTGAAAAAAATAGAGTAATCAATATGACAAATGCTCTTGGGTGGGCGCAATACTTCATGGGTTCATTTGAAGAAGGCTATAAAACGTTCGAGTCAAATTTAAATCAAAGACCAAAAGACGATAGAGGTGCAGTTTGGGATTTAACTGGAATGGGGTCTATTCTTTTTTACCAAAGTAATTTTACTGATTCAGAGAAGATGTGGAAGCGTGTTTTTGAAGAAAGAAAAAAACACAATATAGTCTGGGGTAAACTAGAAATGACAACTTTCCAATATTTGACTTTGAATGAGCTTGGTAAAGAATTCAATCTTCAAATTATTCGTGATTTGATTATAGAAAAAGAGAGCAACTCTGAAGACTTTTCTGAGGAGTTATTTTTCCAATTATACAAGTTGCTTGGAGATGAAGAATATCTAACTAAGTCCTATGAAAAAGTTCAGGAAGCGTTAAATAAAGTTGAAGAGGATCTGAAGGCGGTTTATTCAAATTACCCGATTGAGAAACAAATCATCTCTGAATACAAGAGAGTTGTAGGGGAAAAAGACTAAAATCTATATAGTTTCTTTACCCACTCCGCATCTTCTTTCAGGATACTTTCACCTAGCTCAGAAGCCCTTAATACCTGCTCTTCATTTCGTTGCCCCAAAAGTACACAGGCGGTTGGCGCATCTTGAAGTAAGGGCGCTATCAATCCATGCATAACAGGCTGTAAATGATTGTGAAATTTGCTCTCAAGCTTAGATTTGTTTTCTAAAAGCTTATCGATGACTTCCTGGCTTTTGAACGCATTCACATTCATGCGATAATCTCCGTCTTTAAATTTAGGGGGGCTTTTATACTTACCGGTTAATAGCCCATGTTTTATTGGTGAAAAGAAACATACACCTGCGCTATTTGAGTCTATGTACTCTTTCAAGCCAGAAGTTTCATAGCTACTATCCATGACATTTCTATAGGGCTGAACAACATCGGGATTAACCTTATATATATAGTGCATAATTTTTTCATCTGACCAATCTGAAAGTCCTATGAACTTTGTTTTGCCATCTTTTTTGAATTTCAACAACACATCCATTGCGTCATCAAAATATTCTCCGTTCTTCCCAAAATTGCAGTGATGTAAATACATAAGGTCTACGCATTCGGTTTTAAGATTTTTAAGGGAACGCTCCATGTTCTCAATCATTTTTTTAGGATGGTACCAATGGGCGTAAGTTCCCATGTCCCAACCCACTTTAGTGGCAAGGAATATCTCATGTCTAGATACATGATCCCAAGTGCTACCAATTATACTTTCAGATCTACCATCACCATACACGTCAGCCGTATCCCAATGATTAATACCGACCTCATGAGCCTTTAAAAGAGCTTTTTTACTATCAGCTTCAGATTGATCCGCCCAACCAACAGATTGATCGCCAGAAGTAGAAGCTCCGCCATAAGACCAAGTTCCGAGGCTAATATTTGAAACAGAACTTTGGGTTTTGCCTAGCGTTATATATTCCATATTTTTGTCCATATTTATTTATATAATAATTTATTTTTAATTAATGAAAACCAATAGAGAATTTAAAGTTATTGATATTGGACACCAAGGATATTCAATTGATCGTGCGATTACTGAACTTGAAATAGCAGTGAGCGATAGTATATTTTCTGGGGATGTTAAAGCGCTAAAAATAATACACGGCCACGGTACAGGCGCCCTTAAAAAAGGTGTTAGGGAATGGTGCGAATATCAAGAGGGGAGATTTCAAGGAGTTATTTATGGTGAGGACTATTCATTGTTTAACCCAATAGCTTCAAACATGAGGGCAGATTGTGGATCACCAAACGACCCTGACCTTGAAAGAAAGAATGGCGCAATAACTTACATTTGGCTATAGCAATGCAACAACAAGACACCAACTACACACAAAATAAATTATACATCTCCACGATAATGATCCTTGTCCTATCAGTTATTAGTTGTGTAAATCCAACAAATAAAAGCAATTTTACCAAAGAAGAGCTTCTTTTTAGTAGCGACTCTCTCTTATCCCTTTATCCTGACAATGCTGAGCTTTTACAATCTATTATTTACGAAAAAACAGACCGTGCAAATAAAAAAAATGATATGGTTCTTTACAAAGAGATTTTGAAAATTGATCCTAAGAACCCAACAGCAAACTATTACCTCTTATTAGATGAAGGTTTAAAAAGTCATAAAAAAGATTACAAGAATGGGCAATGGGATGCGATACAATCTTTTTCAAGAGCCTCTACATATATTGATTCACTTGGCGAACCATACTATTGGATGGGTAAAGCCTATGAAAAGAAAGATGAAATGGATTTTGAGCTTCCACTTGAATCTTTTAACAGGTCTCTAGAATTACATCTTACCGATGAAATGAGGTTAAAAACATCTCAATCTATCAAGGCTTTGCTCAAAAGAAAAAAAACGTACGAAGATTTTTGGAAATAGAGTTTTTTTAGATTTAATTTTTATCTTGTTTAAAGCATTAGTGATAATATAACTTTGCAAACTCATTGAGCAATCTCAATGAGCGCCACACAATCCGAGGTAAAGATAAATGGCAAACATATTTAAATTGAAAAACACAATTATTGGGTTAGTTGTAGCTATTACTGCGACTACGCTAGTTGCGCAAAAACCTAGAGACATCTCTGGTACAGTCGTTGGTGTAAATGGAGACAAGATTGCAAAGACAATCGTTGTCCTGTTGACCGATGATGGCACTGAAGTGAAAAGAGAAGAAACTTCTCGCAGAGGGGCCTTTAAGTTTAAAAAAGTTTCACCGGGAACCTACAGCTTAAGCATTGATGCGGGTGAATCCGGAAAACTAAATGCGCAGGCAGAAATAACTGATAGCAATCTAAAACTTGGCGATCTACAACTGTTAACCGAATCTAATGGTTCTACTAGTACTGGATCGTCACAATCAGAAAATGCTCAGTACGATCCTACACAAAGCAATGCACCTGATCAAAATTCATCTTCGATGATGGATGAGGTCTCTTCCGCTGCTGATTCAACATCCACAGCTCAAGCTCAAGAGGATTTCGTACCCGACCCTGGAAAAGATTACATTCTTAATGAGCTGAGTTTTGAAATCAAGAAAATGACAGCTGAACTAAAATATTTAAATGAAGAATTAGAGAATCTCAAAGCGTTAAGTAAGATGTGGGTAAATCCGCTCGCAATCTATTCAAAAGAAATTATTATGAAAAACGGATCAACGGTTTTTGGAAAAATAGTTTACCAAGACGAATCATCTCTAAAAGTAGAAACATTAGTTGGATACTTAATAATTAATAGAAAAGAGATTGTTCGAATTGTTGATAACGTTGTTACTGAAGAGCAGGCTGAGTATGTTCCAGAACAAGTAAGGGATAGCTATACTCCACCGCCAATGCCAAAACTTGCTGAGCCTAAATACACTTCTCCTGATAGAGATCAAACTGGAAAATATGCTGCCAACTGCGTATTGATGGGCAACATCAGTGAGAAAAAAGACGCACAGGGTAATATTGTATTTAATGGAGAATTAAAAAATATCGGTGGCCGCAGAGCAGACTTTGTTAAAGTTGACTTTGTTTTCAGAAAAAATTGGAGTGGTGAAACAAAAACTCTAACTACCTTTATTAGAGGCGGATATCATACGTTTGACTCTGGGATTACAACTGACGCTACGCTCCTTCCAGGTGCAACAGGTGCCTTTGAGTTATACGTTCCTCATGACTTTGGATCTTTCATAGGTTATTCATACGTTGTTGACTGGGAAGAATACGAGTAAGTTGATATGTATAAACGCAATTTAATTATATTGTATTCATTTTTCGCTCTCATAGCATTTTCTAACGAAAGCGCCGTGAGAGCCCAAACAGCTCCTGCATCTGAAATATTCTTTCTTGATTTAGGTATTGCGATTGAACCCTCGAGTGGATCAGAGAAATTTTCTAGATCCATTGACAAACCCTCTGAAGAAGTTGCTTTTAAAGTAAAAAAAGTTGAGAGCGGATCTGTGTATATGGCTTCAAGTGAAGAATTAATAAACTCTTTAAACCGTTTAAACAACCGTATTGAACAATTAGAAAAGTCATTCAACGATGAAATTGTTTCTATACGGGAAAAAAATGACAATCTGCAAACTATGCTTGCAGATGTTTCGAGCAAACTAACCAAACAGCAAATTGACTTTGCAGCCTTAAAAAATCAGCCTAACCCTGCAGATACCAAAACTACTGATACAAATCAAATAAATATATCTGTATTAAATATTTCCTCAAACAAAGAGAGCGTATTTGATCAATCTCTATACATGTCTGGTGTTTTTGCCTATCAAAACGAGGACTACGGATCTGCTTTAGAAAAATTCAGCATGCTAAACTTTGAAACCGTTCCCAACAATAAATTTGAAAACATTCTTTATTGGATGGCTGATTCATACCAGCATACAGGTCAATATAAAGAGGCATTTGGACTTTTAAATAAGCTTACGGCCGTTGGTAAAACTAGAATTGATGACGCATTGATTCAGATGGGTCTGCTTCATAAAAAAATGGGTCAGGATGATTTAGCTGAAGCAGCGTTTCACGATGTAGTTGCCTTCCACCCTGAAAGCGAGTATGTACGTTTAGCTCAAATGGAAATAAACAAAGATAGCGCAAAACAGTAATGAGAAAAATTTCAATATTAGCTATTTTTGCTTTTTTGCAAATTCTTACCTACGCAAACACCAGAGTTGCTTACCTTAGGCCTGGACCAATGATGAAGATTCCATACACATCAATCGCACCTTCGCCCTATTTTTTTACTGCTGGAACTGGAACAGAGATTCATAACCTTGCTCCTTTTAATACAGCAACAGGCGCTTATTATTCAATGGATTTTACAAATGGTTGGAGCTGGGGAGTTTCCACTGCAACTGGTGGAGATACCACAAGACTTGCAAATCTTGAAGTATCAACATATAAAGCTCCTGTAGAATTTGGTTTCCATTTTCAAAAGCGAGTTTTAGTACGTGACAATATTTCGTTTTCCTTAGGTCTTCAAGACATAATTTTTGAAAATAATAAAGCAGGGTTAAATCTAGACCCTGCTCAATTATCTTTTTTTGGAATCGTTAGCAGCGAGTCTGAAATAAATAACTATACTTTTAATACATTTATTGGTTTTGGAACAGGTGGATTTGGCGCTATAGATACTGTCAAAGCTATTGACTCATTAGCAACTGAGCCTGCAAGTACAAATGCAGGTGTTTTTTTTGGAACAATTTTTAATACCCCCTTTCTAGACAAATGGGGTGGTATAGATATTGTGGGTGAATTCGACGGGAATGGCATCAATGTGGGACTCCGCATCCCCCTTACCTCGGATTATCGCCTGAACCTAGGGTTCACCCACATAGAAAAACTTCCAAAATGGAAAGAGCGTTATTGGAAAGGGCATTCCGCTATAACTCTGGGTTTTGAAATTACCGCACCTAGACGCTCAGTTTCAAACATACCTGGAGGTGGACCTTCACCCCCTCCAATGCTCCAACCGGGAAACTTGGATATGGCAGCAATTGATACAACGTTAAAATTAGCAGATTATACTGTACATACTTTACGAGACTCTATGGGCTTAATGACTAATGAGATGCGAAATTTAATGACACGATTATCAGCTATGGAACAGCATTCGAAGTTTCTTGAGGATTCGTTGAAAGCAGTTCGATTAAATAGTAATGTGAGTGAGCAGAAAATGAATGACGCAATGCGCCATCTTTCTAGATCTTTACGCTATTTTTATTCAGGAAATTATAGAGCTTCCTTACAAGAAGTAGAATCCGCATTGGAGTTAAACCCTAACCTTGCTCTAGCTTACGCTAGAAGAGGTTCTATTTATTACAAACTAGGAGATATTCAGCGCGCAACCATCAATTGGAACTTAGCTTTGCGCATGGATCCTGAATATGATGACGTGCGAAACGTGCTCAAAGCATTACATGAAAACAGGCTTAAATCAACAACCTTGATAGAGGATTAATCATGGATATTGCAACTTTAGTAGGAATTTTATTAGGCGTAGGGGCAATCGTAGGAAGTATTCTTCTTATGACACCAGACATGGGAATGTTTGTCTCTGGTTCTAGTTTTGGAATTGTTTTCGGGGGCATGCTTGCATCAGTAGCAGTTGCTTTCCCATTAAAAGACGTTCTGCAGCTTGGGGCTGCGATGGGAGCAGTTTTTAAAGGTGGTAGAGATACTCTTGGTGGTTTAGTAGACGAAGCTGTTGACGCTGCTGAAGCCGGGAGAAAAGGAACTGCAGATCTTGAAAAACACATTGAAAGCATTGGTAGTTTTTTCTTTAAAGACGGTGTTCAAATGGTGATTGATGGCTATTCATTGGAAGAAATAACAGAAATTTTAAATACACGAGTTGACTACAGAGAGCTTCGTGAAAATACCCAAGCAGGTCTTTTTAAATCTATGGGTGTAATGGCCCCTGCATGGGGAATGGTAGGAACATTGATTGGTTTGGTTGTTATGTTATCTGGTTTTGGTGGCGAGGGTGGTGGAACAGATACGCTTGGTGCAGGTATGTCTGCAGCATTGATCACAACAATGTATGGCGCTATTTTTGCCAACCTTTTCTTTTTGCCGATGGCCGATAAAATTAAAACACGAATTACTGCGTCAAGCACTGAGCAAAACTTGCAGCTTGAAGCAGCTCGCTTAATTCATCAAAAGAAGCATCCCATTATTGTTCGTGAAAAATTAAACTCATTCATTCCTCCAAAGGAATGGAAGCAAGAAGGCGGAGACTAAAACTTGGCTGCAACACCACAGGAAAGAAAAAAGTTTATTGCCAAGGGTATGGAGCAAGTTGAGGAAGGTTTGCCAGGATGGTTTGGGACCTTTGCTGATATGATGACCCTACTTTTTGCATTCTTTGTTTTGCTTGCTGCAATATCAACTATCGACCCCGTTAAACTACAAAATATGGCGGACAGCGTTGGTAAGTCTGTTGGTACAAAAGAAGAGATGGATAACCAAGCAATGTCGCTAGGCGATATTCATAAAGCTGCTACTAAA
>Ga0315315_10003451_pt1 | contig 14521 bp, 8 predicted proteins | sample M140m3416metaG_FD_203699 | JGI IMG/M metagenome (GOLD analysis project Ga0315315, IMG submission 203699) | Ammonia-oxidizing marine archaeal communities from Monterey Bay, California, United States - M1 40m 3416 | ecosystem: Environmental > Aquatic > Marine > Intertidal zone | place: USA...
GCGCAGCGCCAGGAGAGAAAACAAAGCGACGAGGAAGCCGCGCAGATGAGACGCGCGCGTCATGAGTGCGTGAGAGTGCGTGAGAGTGCGTGAGAGTGCGAAAACGTCACTTTCGTGTGGTTCGATCCTTGTCACGAACGTCGTCGCGCGCGCGAGTGTGGTCCCCAGAGAGTTCTCGTCCTCGGTCTCTGTCTCGGCGCGATGATGGTTGGTTGGCAGCGCAAAAGAATTTATTGAACAAACGTGATCCTAAGAATCGCTTGATGACGTGTTGCGAAGAAGGAGAAGTCGTTAAATACTTGTATACAGCAGCAGCAGCGGCAGCTCATGATCACGAGAACGAAGTGAACAACGTTCCGTCATCCGGACCGCCAAACTGGCTCGAATTCATCAACACGTAGTCGAGAGCATCCATATCGTCGCCGTTACCGGTGCTCATCGATCGATCAGACAACGTACTTGGGTACGTGCCTTCGTCGTAGTTTACCTGCGTCGCCGCTCGCAACGCGTTCGAGTCCACCACACACTCGAGCTGATTGAGATTTTTTGTGAAACTGTCCGTGTAGTTGAGTCGCAATCCAAGCGGGAGTTCCCGCATGTCAGGCATGCTCAACGCGCGATTCATAGTATTGCCGTGGAAGAACTGTAACTCGTCTGGTGACGTGCCCAGCATTTGGTCGAAAGCGCGTTGGTACGCGACCGCGGTCGCTCCCGTCTGCTTCTTCGCGGCCGCGGCGGGCGCGCGCTTGAGCTTTGCGCTCTTCGTTTTCAACTTTGACGCCGCGTTCATCGACGTTTCGCGCACCTTACGCGTCTCTGTCTCGGCTAGTAGCATCGCTTGACGTGCGTTCATCGCATCCAGACTCATCGGTGGCGTCGGCGAACGCAACTGCGCCTCACCGTACGCCACGGCGTCGAGCACGTTCATGCCGCGGCAAAACGGCTTCGTAAAGTTGTGCACATTCGTCGCGCTCGACGATCGCTTCAGCGTCTCTAAAACCTCGGGGTCGTCCTTCTCCTTGATCATCTTCCGAACCGTATGCTGCCACAAATTGGCCGTATTCTGCTTCACGAGCGGATATCGAATCACGTCCACCACCCCCATCGAAATCGCCTGGACGATAAACTCCCGCTCCGCCGCGTCGCTATCATCCGTCTGCAACACAACGATCGCCACCTTCTTCGCCACGATCGGAAACATCCGCGCGCACCTCGAGTGCGGATTTTCCAGGCACGATCGCAGCATCTTCGCCTCCACCAGCATCACGTCTCGTCTCGGCGCCGGCTCTCGCGTCAGCGACTGCGCCGCCTCCTCCATCCCTCGCATCGTCGTCACCCTATACGACGCCCCCTCGAGCATCTTCACCGCCGCTTCCAGATGCGCGCCCGCTTCGCTCACCACCACCACCTGTTCGTTCGTTCGCGCGTCGTTCGCGCGTCGTCAGTCATCGCGGCTCGCGTTCGAATCGTTTCGATTCGATTAATCTTTCGGATAGCGTCCGCGTCGTCGCGCGTCTCGCCTCGCGCGCGCGCGGCGTCGCACCTCGAGCCCGCTCGGGAACCCCGGGCGCGTGTGTCGAAGGTAATCCATCGCCGACGCCGAGTTTCCCCGGTTTCGAGCGCTCGCGGACGGCATCGCGCGCGTCGCGTCGCGCCGCGTCGCGCTCTCGCGCGCGTCGCGCCGCGCGCGCGCGCCGTCGCGGTTTTTTATCGTCTCCATCGCCGCATTCAGGGCGCTCGGTGCCCCATCGAGGACGATGCAAACATCGGACATACGGGTATGCGTTATGTGTGAGACGGAATCTTCGATCGAGAAGGCGTCGTGCCGACAGACGTGCCGACAGATTGCGCCGACGGTTGCGGCGTTCGGCGACGCGTTCGGCGCCGACGCGACGCGGTCGACGCGGCGTCGCGCATGGACCGCCGACGGGAGCGTCGATCGATCGACCGCGCGTCGTCGCGCGATCGCGAGGCGCTCGAACTGAAGCGCAAGCTCGAGGCGTCGGCGGCGAATTTGGCGCGACTCGTCCGACGCAAGGAGGCGCTCGCGCGCGCGGTCGCGACGCCGTCGACGCCGGACGCGGGCGGGGTCTCGAGCGCGTCGATGACGAATGACGAGACGCGCGAGGTGACGCCGGACGACGAGGACGTGGACGCGGTCGAGCGAGGGGAGGGATTTCTGTCCAAGACGATGCAAAAGTTTTTGCAGAGGCAGTGCGTGCCGGCGGCGAAGAAGATGGCGATTTCGCCGGCGAAGGCGGCGAAGGCGGCGAAGGCGGCGAAGGCGGCGAAGGCGGCGAAGGCGAAGGCTGGACGAGGACGATTGCCCGTCCGGGAGTACGCGCCGAAGCGCAAGCTGAACGACGAGCAACTCGCGGAGTGCTACACCGTCATGCACGCGGCGGTCGATGCGGGTGATCTCGAGCGATGCGAAGAGTTGCGCAAATACTTCGTGAGACACGAGGGAAAGTTCTCCAACCCGTACAAATGGGATCACGAGCTCGTCGCGTGCTGCTCGCGAGACGGACGCCGACCGATCGCAACGCTCGCGTGGGCCTTCAGCAAAGGCGCGCGACGCGACGCCAAAGCCGCATTTTTCGCGTGTGAACGCGTCGATCACGAGTTACGTCGAGATGAAGACGGCAACTACACCGATTCTTTGACCGTTTTACAGTTCTTACACGAGCAAGGCGGCGTGCGCATCGATTACGACACCATGTACTGCGCGTGCGAGTTCGGCAATCTCGCCTGCCTCGAGTGGATGCACCAAAACATTCGCGGGCTCAGATTCGCCGATTGGCCCACGTCCAAAAATCCTCAAGGTCAAGACAACGATTTGATGCTCATCGCCGCCAAAAACGGCCACTTACCCGTGCTCCAGTACCTCTACGACAACGACTGCGATTTCACCGACGCCGACGCGCGAGACGCGATCGAACAAGTCATGAACCGCGAACCGTCCTCGCCTTTGGGCTGGCACGCCGTCGTGCGATGGATACAGAACACCGACGAATACAAAGCGTACCGCTCGGTCGACGAAGACGACCCGCTCGCCGCGCGCGCGAACTAGCCGATTAGCCAAACTTCAACGCTCGACGCCTTCGTCGGTTCGCCGCCATATCCACCGTCGCCGCGAAAGATATCTTTGTCGCTCCCATCGCCTCGTCGTCACTCGTCGGCGCGCTCTCGCGCCCGCCCGCTCGCCGGCGCGCGCGCGACGGACGACGACGATGCGCGCGACGGCGTCGACGACGACGCGCGCGCACGGCGCGAGTCATCGTCCGCGTCGTCGCCGCGCGCTCGAGCGCGCGGCGACGACGCGAACGCTCCGAGCGCTCCGCGAGCCCGACGTGAACGACGCGGTGGACGAGATCGCGAGCGACGACGCGAACGACGACGCGAACGAGCGATTGGACGCGTTTCTGCGACGAAAGGGGCGACACGCGTCGTTCAGCGCGACGAAGATTGCGTCGCGGCGCGTGCATCAGGCGCCCGAGGCGCGAGCGGTTCGAGCGTACATGTCGCTGCCGGCGTCGCAGTACAGCACGCTGGACGGAGAGTCGGTCGAACGCGTGAGCGATGATACGTTCAAGGTGGAACTGAGCGAGTTGGCGTTTTTGGGGTTGTCGTTACGGCCGAGATTGAAGGCGAAGGTGCGAGTGCGAGACGACGGGAGCGGGTGCGAGGTGCGCGTGGAGGATATGGAGTTGACGGGGAGCGGAGTAGTGGAATACGCGAGCGATGCGTTTGAGATTGTGAGTGTGAACAACGTCACGTGGTGCGACGTCGAAAGCGAGGCGTTGAGCGCGGAGGAACGCGCGGTGGTGGAGTCGCGGGGCGGGGAGTATAAGGAGTTGACGAGCGAGACGAGCGTGCGGGTGTACATCATCGTACCGGGGTGGTTTCCGTTCACGATCAAGTCCACCGAGCGCACGGGGCGGTTCGTGGTGAACCAGGTCGTCGCGCAGGTGGTGCCGAGATTTTTAAATCAGCTCGCGGAGGATTACGGGACGTGGTCGCGCGGCGACGATTCGCGAACGGCGAGCGCGAAAGGGATGTTTGATTGCGACGTCGACGACTCCGCGCAGGAGTGCGAGGCGGTGTAAGTAAAGGTTGGTGATGATGTAATACGACTAATATCGAGTGCGCGCGATTGTGTCTAAACTTCCTCTTTTCTCATCGCCGCGTGGACGAGGATGTAGGATTCGGCAAGTCGCGTGAAGACTAGCGAGGCGACGTACGTGATGTACCCGAAGACTGCGATAACGGCGGTCGTTGCCCATCTCAAATGCGAGCACTCGAGCTCACCGAGCGCTTCAGTCGGCATCTTACACGCATCATATGTGGAGTACATGATCGCAAAGCCCTTTGAGATTGTGAGCGACATGAACATCGCCATAGCGTTCCGCATATGAGAGGCGTAACCGAGCGAGCGGCCGCGCGGTAAGAAGCTCGCTTGCCTGCAGATGATGGTGGTTAAAATTGCTAAACCTGCACTTCCTACGAATTCGGCGTTGCCCTCGACGCACATGACGACTATGAAGTATATCGCCGCCGCCAACGGACCGAACGAGAGGCTGTACAAGCGCTTGAGCGCCAGCGCGCACTCAGGCGGGACCTGATTCTCCGCCAAGCAAAGAGCGAATCGATCATCCTCCGGCCTGAAGTATGACTCGAACGCATCGAGAAAGTTTGTCATCGCTGAACAACCGCGTGCGTCGACGAGTGAGCGTTTTTATTTTTGTTCGCCGTCGCATCGATATTGTCAAGCCATAGCCCGCGAAGTCTCGTCGTTGGATGGTGCACCATCTAAAATCTCATCTTTCATCATCGTATCGTGGCGTTCGTATCGGGTTGACTAAACAAAGTATCCGTAAGTTCCTGCGTCGTGCCAGCACCGCGCGAGATCGATTTCGACGGATCGAGCGGCGCGTTCGGCCCGATCGTTTCTCGCCATCAACGCGGAGAAGCATTTACGCGCGACGATAAACGCGATTCCGGACGCGGTGACGACGACGATGACGTCTGTGAGCGATGATGCTTCTTTTTGTAGATCGAATTTGCGCCGCGCCATCCGTCTCGTGCAGCGCACAAAGCGATCCCACAAATCTCGACTCAACGGTGCGATGGCTTCGGCGCCTTCTCGCGCGACTCGATAGATTCGCTTCTCGAGCTCACGGTACGCTTCGATCGCTTTCAAACGCAATCGATCGAATGCGTTATCTCGTATGTCGACATCTGATTTCGAGATCACCTCGACCGCGTCGTCGTCCTCCGCGTCGTCGTCCTCCGCGTCGCTCTCCTCGCCGAATTCCGTTTGGGACGACGAATCCTCGGATTCGTCGTCGTCGTCGTCGTCGTCGTCGTTCGCCGACACCGCCTCGTCCTCCCGCACCGCCGCGCGCCGCGCTAGCCGCGCCCGATCAAGCTCCATTCTGACTTGAAACTGCGCGTAATATTCCGCGACCAGGGCAGCGTCCTTCCCCGGGAGCGGCGGAATCGTTCTCGCCGTCTCGGCGTCCGCCGTCTCGGCCATCGCATCCATCGCATCCATCTCCCTCTTCCCGCGCGCGTCCGCGCCCTCGTCCTCATCCATCGTCTCGACGTTGACATCGCCGTCGCCGTCGCCGTCGCCGTCTTCCGCCTCGTCGTCCGCGACCTCGCTCGAGACCTCTCCGTCGTCGTCGTCGCGCCGCGCCGGCGCGCGCACCACGACCCAATCATCATCGTCGTCGTCCTCGCCCTCGACGCCCGCGTCGCGCGTTCGCGCGGCGCCCGAGAGAGACACCTCCGTCGCGACGGCGCGCGCGTCGAGACGCGTCCATCGCGCGCCCGCGCCGCGCGTTTCCATTCGTTTCCGCGCGCGTCGCAGTGGCGCGAGGGAAGCCGAATCGTCATTCCGCGCCGCGCGCGCCGACGATCGTCGCCATGCCCGCGCGCGCGATCCTCCGCGTCGCGCGCGACGCGCTGCGAGCCTCGACGGCGCCGCGCGTCGACGCGCGCGTCGTCGCGCGCGCGACGTACGCCCGGGCGTCGCTCAAGGGCGTGACGCCGCCCGCGCAGACGGCGTCGATGCGCGGCGGCGGCGTGCGCGTCGCGCAGACGAGCTCGAACCTGATCGCCGAACCGTACGCCGGCCCGCCGCGACGACCGACGCTCGCGGAGTGGGCGACGACGAGCAAGGGATGGCGGTACGCGTACGAGGCGGCGACGAGCCGAGCGAAGGACGCGTACGCGCTGTCGAAATGCGCGAAAGAAGTGCGTGGATTCACGCTCGAGGGATTCAAACAGGAGGCGAAACAAATGTATAAGATGATAAACGCGTCGAGCGCGAACGTGGGGCACGGGAAGACGCTGGAACACGAGACGCGACACGCGACGACGGATAAGACGCAGAGCGATTTGAAAAGGGAACGGAAAAGCCGCGAGCGGGGGGGGTGGGCGCGAGTGGATTGGAATTTGGAATCGATCGATGAGTGTCAGGTGGTGCGAGGACGGTTGATCATGGCGAACGCGAACGATAGTAATGGACCGGGGTTCGCGCAGTTGACGACGCGGTTTCGAGGGAAGCAAAGATTCGCGGCGTACGACGCGCGGGGACGATTAGTGGCGGGTGATCCCGATGAGATTTTGGATGTGGAAGACTTCTGGGTGTTCGAACACGGGCTGAAAATTCCCAACGCGCGGTGGCGACTCGCTGGTCGGTTGCACATGCCGACGCCGCGTGCGCCGGTTTGACTTTTGACTTTGACTTTGTGATGCGACTACACGCGTTGACTACTCTAGATTTAATCGATAGCGAGATAATAAGTGCGGGATGCTCGCGATTTCCGCGCCGTACTTTCCCGGGTTCCCGTACAGCTCGAACAACGGCACCGCGAGGAGCTTTAAGTTCTTCGGCACGGCGAAGTAGCACTTCTCCGGCAAGTGCGCGACGAACATTCTGTACTCCTCCTTCGGTTTCGTGATGTGCGCGGGCAAGTACGGATACATTTGCGGTTCATACGACGTGCGATACCACGTCGCGACCTGATCACCGATATCGAACTCGTACTGCTCCAACCCGTCGTCGCGTTCGGGTTGCAGCTTGTTTCGCATCTTTCGCGCCAGCCCCTCGACGTCGCCCTCGCCCGCGCGCAACCGTCCCCCCGGCAGCTTAAAACTCGTCGGCGTGATCTGCAACAGCAACACGTGCGGCGTCCTGTGTTGGCTCACCATGCATATCGCCCCCACACTCCGCCGTTTCCCTTCCTTTTCGTATTGCGCGCGCATTCGCAACAGTCGCTCCGCCGCCGTCGCGTCCTTCTCTCCTCGCGCCCGTTTCGTCCCAAACGTATAATTCGACAGCGAGTACACGTCCACCACCCCTCTCGACCCGACGCCGAGCGCATCCATCGCCTCGCCCTCGTCTTCCTCCCCGTCCGCCGCTTCCTCGTCCTTCGTCGCCGCCGCCGCCGCCGCCGCCTCGGCGCGCGCCTCCGCCGCCTCCTTCTCCTTCTCCTCCCGCTCCGCCTCCGCGCGCTCGTGCTCGGCGACGACGTCGATGTCCTCGCGAAGTTCGATCTCGATGTCGTCCGAGTCGCTCTCGTCGTCGCGCGACGCGTCGTCGTCGTCGTCGCCCGCCGACGTCGCCGACGGTGGATCGCTCGCGGGCGCATCTTCGCTCACCGGCGCCGTCGCCGGCGCCTTTCGCGCGCGTCGCGTCGCCGGCATCGCGCGCGTTCGAACCGCCGTCGTTTCGCGCGCGCGCGCGCGGTCCCGCGCGCGCGCGCGGCGTCGACGTGTGACGATTTGAAGATTGAATCGTTCATTCGAATCGTAATCCGCACTCAGACGCGCGATGGCGCGCGCGATGGCGCGCGCGACGCGCGCGACGGCGTCCCGCGATGTCGCGCCGAGCGCCGAGCGCGCGCGCGCGCGATCGCGGACGCGCGGACGCGCGCGAGGACGCGAAGAGGGAATCGAAGCGGTCGTTGAAATGCGCGGCACGCACGCTTCGCGACGCGTTCGCGGCGTCGCGCGACGCGCGATGCGGCGCGCGGACGACGCGGACGACGCGGACGCGTTTCTCGCGCTCGACGCGCTCGCGTCGAGCGCTTCACGGGACGAGGATGAAGACGCGAAGGGAAAGAAGATGCGCGCGGCGACGGCGGCGAGCGCGTGGGCGTTCGAAGACGACGACGACGGCGCGTTGGATTTCGATGACGACGACGTCAGCGATGGAGAGATGTCCGTGATGTCTCTCACGGCGTGGTTGACGGTGGTTGAACGGTTGAGCACGCTCGGGGCGGTGTCGAGCGGGTTGGCGTCGGTGGCGCTGCGGGAGGCGGCGCTGGGCGCGCTCGCGGGGACGCTGCCGCTGGTGGGAGCGCTGGCGCGGAGAACGAGGGAGCGACGGGTGAGGAAACGGCGAGCGGCGCTGGCGCTGGTGAGGAGAGATGAGATGCTGGCGTTGCGAGCGAAGGCGAGCCGGAACGTGACGATACGGGAGGCGACGGCGCAGGCGGCGCCGCTGGCGGCGGCGGCGGTGCGAAGAGACGTGACGCCCGCGCTCGAGGCGCTCGCGAATCGATTATCGAGCGTGGAACGAGCGCAAGTTGAAGCGGCGAAGACGGCGGCGGCGACAGCGCGAGATAGTGGAGCGGTGGCGGGGATGTTGGCGAGAGACTTGGCCGCCGCGCGCGTGGACGCTCGGGAGGGAATCGCGAGCGTTCGCGACGAGTTTAGATCCACGGCGCAGAGCGCCACGGGGGAGTTGAAGAAGGAGATGACGATGCTGTGGGAACTCGTGGAAAACGTGGAAAAGGACACCGCAGGATTACGCGAACCCATGGAATCGCTTGCTGGGGAGATACGTGACGTCGTCGAGGGAGTCGTGCGAGATTCTGACGCGACGAGCGCGGCGACGGCGACGCTGTCGAGCGAACAACTCGCCGAGCTGCGCGCCGCCGTCGCCGATAGCACAAGCGCCAAAGTGCGCGAAGCGGTGGAGCAGTTGTTGGGATCTATCAATGCTGTGACGGCAGAGGATACTATAGTGCAGAGTCTGGCGTCTAAGCTCGATGAAAGTCAGTGGGAGGCGATGATTGGTCGTTTAGACGCCATCGACGCGGGCGTGAACGCGTCCGACCGCGTCGTCGAGGACGACTTGGAAGACTTGCGAGTCGAGATACGCCAAGAAATTTCGCGGGACATTCAGGGCATCGTGGACAGTGTCGCCGATCTGAAAATGGCGCTGGAGACGTCGCAGCGACGAGACGAATCGTCCTCTGGTCGAGGCGCGGGCGGCGCCGAAGCGGCGGCGGCGGTGAAGCAGTGGGCGGAGGACAAGTTGAAAGCTGCCGAGCCCTCGTCCGAGGTGGAGGAACAGATGCAATGGCAGGCGGCCATCGTGTCCGACGAGGCGGCAGAGGAAGAATTGGTGTGGGTCGGTGAAAAGTCGACGCCCACTCGAGATTCACCCAAGAAAAAGGCGATGAATGCCAACGTATCGCGAGAGGAGGCGTTTGCCAACATGCAAGCCTTGTTGAACTCAAAACCACCGCCTCCACCGAGTGAAGACGGGGAAGTTTCTTCTTCTGCTACCATCGATCCCGACGAAGAGGTTTGGGATCCCTTCGTCGGTGCTGCAGACGCAGAAAACGTGGCCAAGTACGAAGCAGAACTGAAGGAGAAGATAGAATCCTCGGATACGCCCAACGAAATCGCGGAGAATTCTGAAAAGGGATTGACGGCTTTGCGCGCGGGGAGAGACGTGGCGCGACGCGCTGGAAACGACGTGGATATGCTCGAAGAAGGCGATGAGCTGTTTGCGGAATCGATTCAATTTTTAGAGCTCGCAGTGAGTGGAGACTCGTCGTCGCGCGCCGTCGGGAATTTAGGAAATGCGCACCTCGCACGAGGGCGCGTCCAAGCCGTGCTCGCCGAGCTCGCTTTACGCGAAGCGGCAAGCGCGCGCGATGCGCGCGTGAATGTCGGTTTGGATGGCACGGCGGAAATGTACTTGGAACTTGCAGAGGAAAATTTGGTCCAAGCAGGTCGATATTTTCGGGCGGCAATCGTCTCAGCAGAGGCGGAATCCGAGGAGATGAAGGTTTCTCCAGACGGCGTCGCGAGCGATACGAGCGGAATCAAAGCTAAAGCCCTCACGGGATGGGGCACCGCGTTGTCGCTCAGGAGCGAGTTGGTGCTCAGTAGTGAAGGCGCGACAATGGATGCTGAATCTCTCGCCGTTGCCGCGGCGGAAAAGTTCAAAGCCGCGGCGGCGATCGATCGCGATTCGCCAAAGATTTACGTCTCTTGGGGAGACGCGTTACGCCTGAGCGCGTCTCTCGGTGAAGTGAACGATGAAGAGGAGCGTTTACAACAAGCGAAAGGGTGTTACGGTGAGGCGTTACGTTTATCGCCAGACTACGCCCTGGCGCTCGAAGCTCTGCGCGATTTCGACCTTTAGGGTCTGTAATTAAAACTCTGAAATTAAAGCGCTCTCAACCGACGATCGTCGGAACGCCCGAAAAGTGATCGGGTTTAATTACCGGCGCACCGACGAGTGGGATGAGCATGTACGACACGAACACATCCGGCCCGTATGTGTCCCAAGCGCGAAGTTCCAAATCCGCAGCCATAAAGGTGATGGTGTTCGCGGTTCCGGCTTGACATTCGACAGCGATGGAGCGAGTGGGGTCCTTGTCGGTGTCGATTCGAACCGTCGCAAGGCATTGATAGTCGAGCCTGTTCAAGTTGTGCTCGAGCGTCACGTTTGAAAACGTCTTTTTGCCGATCGGGAGAGGCTTCGGAAGTTGAATCTCGCCGGCGGCGAGAATGTCATTCGTCAACGACGGGGCGTTTGGCTTGAACGCCGCGTACACGACGCGAATGTCGTTATCGCCCCAACCATGACCGTGGCTATCCGCGCGTCCGACGCGCACTCTGAACGTCCCACCTTTCGTGTTGAGTTTGAACACGTTGCACACAAACGTATCCGGCCAGTTGTTGGGCGTGTAAGTGTTGATCAAAATGACGGGATGCGCTCCAGTCGCCAAGCCTTTTTTGCTGTACGACTGCGTCGCGGGCAGCGTCTTCATCGAACTGCCCGAGTACCATGGTAGACTACGGAGCCTGGTATTGTGGTCGCCCATACCCACTACGATTCCTTGGCCGACGAGCTCGCTCAAGGTGAAGAGATACGCAACGTTCGCGTTTTGTAGCCATGGTTGACTTCGGCTCCTGTCCCACTGAGAGTGGACGTTCAGGCTGCGAGATGCCGCCCTCCACGCGTACCACGACACTTGACGAACGTCTTGTTTGATTTCGGCGCCGTACGCCGTTGCGATGAGGGAAAACTCTCCAACTGGGGCGCCCGGGTCGCCGGGGATCGACATCGTCACCTTGCCACTCCCGGATTTCGAAAGCGGCGCGGTGTACGTGTCCTGCGCCGATTCCGGCGTCACTTTGGTGGCGGTGGCGGGAATAGGATCGCCGCACACAGTATCATCACCGCTCGCATCCGCACCACCGAGAGCTTCTCGGCCGGACGCACACGGCGTGCACACGTGCGAAGAGACGTACTCGTGTGCGCCACACAAAACGGCGTCGCACGTCGTGTCCTCGCCGGTGTAATAGTCGCCGGGGCGATTGGTGGTTCCCGGGGGGCAGGGGACGCACGCGCCGTCCACGACGTGCTGATTCGTTTGGCACGCCGCGTTCTTGTCGAGCTGACACGTCGTATCATCACCCGAGGCGTCGCCGCCCGGAAGCGCGGTGAAGCCCGGATCGCACGATACGCACGCGTGATCTTGCACGCGCTGATTGGCGAGGCACTGAATAGCTTTGCACGTTGTCGGCGCGCCGCTGGCGTCGGCGCCGGAGGCGCTGGTCATCCCCGGGTCGCACGGTACACACGCGTGATTCTCGTCGACGCGTTCGTTTGTCGCGCAAAGCGTCGCCGCACACGTCGTGTCGTCGCCGTTCGCGAGAGAGCCCGGCGGCGCCGTCGTTCCCGCAGCGCACGACGCGCACGTATTTTCCGTCACGTATTGATTCGCGATGCACACGACGGGGTCGCATGTGGTATCATCGCCGCTTGCATCGTCTTGAGCGTCGTTCGTCGTCCCAGCTTCGCACGATACGCATTCATTGCCTGAGACTTTTTGGTTGACGCCGCAAAGGATCGCTTCGCACGTGGTGTCCGCGCCGAGCATGTAGTCACCGGCTTCATTCGACTCACCCGGCTCGCACGGCACGCACGCACCGCCAGACACGCGATGGTTTTCTTCGCAGAGCACGATGTCACATGTCGTGTCTTTCCCGCTCGCGTCATCGCCCGCAGCGTTTTCCATGCCAGCGTCGCACGGCACGCACGCGTTGTCTTGAACTCGCATGTGGACGGGACAAAGCACCGGATCGCACGTCGTATCACCACCGCTCACCGGATCGTTATTGGCGTTCACCGTCCCGGGTGGGCACGGCTCGCACGCACCACTGAGAACTTTCATGTTAACGTGGCAGTAGAGGTCATCGCACGAGGTATCGCCTCCGGTCGGGGAATCTCCAGCTTCGTGAGATGCGCCGTCGGGACACTTATGACACACGGCTGACTCCACGGCTTCATTCGTGCCGCACATTTGGACGTCGCAATCCGTGTTGCCTAAAGCGGCGTTATCGCCGGCTTCGTTCGCAGAGCCGTCAAGGCACGCGACGCACGCGTGAGATATGACGTGCTGATTCAACCCGCAAATGATGGGATCGCACTCGGTATCGCTGCCCGAAGCGTCGTCGCCGGCGTCGTTCGTCGTTCCAAGCGGACAACCCACGCATTGGTTGCCTAAGACTCTTTGATTGACGCCGCAGAGGATTGCGGGGCAGGTTGTGTCGGCGCTCGTCGTGATATCGCCAGCGGTTCGATGCGTCCCCGGCGCACAGTCGGTGCAGACGTGATTTTTGATATGCTGATTTTCTTCGCATATACCGTAATCACACGTAGTGTCATCACCCGTTGCGTCATCACCCGCGGCGTTCTCCGAGCCAGCCGGGCAAGGCACGCACGCGTTACCAACCACTCGCATGTGTTCGGTGCAGAGCGTCGGCGTGCACGCAGTGTTGCCACCGGCGGCGTTTGCGCCAGAGGGCGATGTTGAACCGGCCGGACACGCGACGCACAAGTGGTTCTGAACCCGTTGGTTACTTCCGCACATGATCGCTTCACAATAAGTGTTTTGCCCGGAGGCGTCGTCGCCCGCAGCGTTCTCCGTCCCAGCCGCGCAGGCGCGACAGACGTGGTACGAGACTCGTTCGTGTTCGCCACAATACGTCGGGATACACGTCGTGTCTTCCGCCGACGCGATGTCTCCCATCGGTCGAGTTGTTCCCGCTGGACAGTTTCGGCAGATGTTGTTTCTGACGTACTGGTTGGACCCACAAACGATGTCGGTGCACTCAGTGTCGTCGCCGAACGCGTCGTCGCCCGCGGCGTTTTCTTTGCCAGGTTCGCATGGGACGCACACGTGGTTGGAAACTTTTTGATGGATTCCACACAACGTGTGATCGCAGGAACTATCGGCTTCCATACAGCTGTCGCCTTGATCGTTCGTCGTGCCGGGCGGGCACGCCGCGCACTCGTGATTTTTCACGAGTTCGTTCGGACCGCATCGAATGGGAGCGCACTGTGAGTCCGGGCCCGCGGGTTGCGCTCCAGCGTAGTGCGTCGAACCGGGCGGACACGGCGTACACCTGTGTCCTTGCACGAACTCGTTGATCGCGCACACCGGACATTGCGGCGGCTGGTAGTCGGCGCACGCGTTCCCGCACGACCCCCACACGAAAGTGGTCTGACGCCCGTCGTAAATACGATTGAAAAACGTCTCGTGCCCAGGATCGGGTTCGTCGTAATACACGTCGAATCGCTGCACGCAATTCCCATCGTTGGTACCGGTGCCCACCAACGCGAGAGGCGCGGGCGAGAACTTTGGACTGCAACGATCCCAGTTGGGATCGCCGCCGCCTCCTTTGCCTTCGTCGCGGCATCCCGAGTCGCTCTGCGCGAATTCAAACTGTTCATCGTACACCAACGTTTCGTTCGCATCGTTCTTGATCGGATACAGCCAGAAGTTCATCTGCACACCCGCGCGCAATCGTACCGTACCGGTGTACGTCCCGCACCTGAGCGGATCTTCGTGCAAGTCGTGCGCCATCCTAAACGCCATCTCGTTATCGTGATCCTTCGTCGTCACCTTCGCCCCGACTCTGTGATGCCACGTCCCTGGATTCATTCGAATCATATCGTGCGGCGAACACGCCGTCAAGAGCGTGATTTTCACATCGCGTCCCGGTCGCCCGGCGCCCTCGCGAGCCTCCGCGCTCGACGGCGCCGCGAAGCCCGCCAACCACGACGACAGCGACGTCGACGACCCGCTCGCGCCGTTGCGGGACGTCGTCAGGCCACCGATGAGCGCGCCGACGGCGACGAGCGTCGCGCCTATCGCGAGCTTCGTCGTCCACGCCTTCGAGCGATGATTCGGCCGGA
>Ga0315315_10003455_pt1 | contig 14516 bp, 9 predicted proteins | sample M140m3416metaG_FD_203699 | JGI IMG/M metagenome (GOLD analysis project Ga0315315, IMG submission 203699) | Ammonia-oxidizing marine archaeal communities from Monterey Bay, California, United States - M1 40m 3416 | ecosystem: Environmental > Aquatic > Marine > Intertidal zone | place: USA...
ACCGACTCACTGATAAAAGCGCTCCCTAAGACAGACCTTCATGTGCACCTGGATGGCTCTCTCCGCCTGAACACGCTCATCGAACTAGCAAAGGATCAAGGCATACAATTGCCAAGTGAATCTCCTGAAGGCCTACAGGAATTGATCTTCAAGCCGAGCTACGAATCACTCGTTGAGTACCTCGCAGGCTTTGAGTACACAGTCGCTGTTCTACAAACTGCAGAAGCCTTGGAGCGAGCAGCCTACGAATTGGCCTGGGACAACATTTCCGAGGGTGTTCGCTACATCGAAGTTCGCTTTGCCCCCCACCTGCACATGAGCAACACGCTGGACTTTGACGATGTGCTCGCTGCTGTGACCCGCGGTTTGGACCGTGCACGCGCTGAGTACGAGACCTCTGATGCCGTCACTCTGGCCGGCGAGCCCCCGTTCCGGTTTGGCATCATCGTCTGTAGTCTCCGACGCTTCGAGGCCGACAGCTCCCACTGGTATGGCCAGCTGTTCAACCTGCTGAGTGATGCCCCAAAGAAGCAGATTTATCAGATGGCAAGCTTAGAGCTCGCCCGATCAGCAGTGCGATGTAGAGACGAACTCAACATGCCGATCGTGGCATTTGATCTGGCAGGTCAGGAGTATGGCTATCCCGCCCGAGATCACGCTGAGGCCTATCAGCATGCTCATCGTCACTTCCTGAAGAAGACCGTTCATGCTGGTGAAGCATACGGCCCCGAGTCCATCTTCGAGGCCATCACAGAGCTGCATGCGGACCGAATCGGACACGGCTACCACCTCTTCAGCCCTGAGCTATGCGGCCCGAAGATCGAGAACCAAGATGACTATGTGGGCCGACTGACGCGCTACATCGCGGATAGACGCATCACCATCGAGGTCTGCATCACCTCCAACCTCCAGACCAATCCCAATATCGGCAGCGTCGAGAATCATCACTTCGGCAGGATGCTGGGCGAAGGCCTGAGTGCCACACTCTGTACGGACAACAGGCTCCACTCTCACACGAGCGTGTCTCGTGAGGTGCGCCTCGCAGTGGATGCATTCGATATGGATCTAAAGCAGCTCCGCAACACAATCATCTATGGCTTCAAGCGCAGCTTCTTTCCGGGGCCGTACAAGCACAAGCGCGAGTTCGTGCGGTCCATTATCGATCACTATGACCGCGTGATTGAAGAGCACGCTCCATCGAACACAGACTAGTCAGCCGAGTCCACGACCCTGGCCACTCGTCGATGTACAAGCGGCAAGAGTAAGAACGCGGGCAGTGCCAGCAAAAAGGTGAAGCCAAAGTAGAGAGAGAACCCCCAGCTCTCAACCAAGAACCCCGAGGGTGCGCCAGCGATATTGCGCGCCACCATCGATAAGGCGGTCAGCAGAGCAAATCGCGTCGCTGCTTGCTTGGCCTCGCAGATGCGCATCAAGAATGCCAAGAAAGCGGCAACCCCGAGACCCGAGCAGAAGCTCTCAATCATCGATGCGCCGTAGACAAGCCAGCGCTCGGGCATGGCTGCTGCTGCCATATACCCCAGGTTTGAGATCGCCTGGGCAGCACCCAGCACCCACAGTGCCTTGAACAACCCCCAACGCGTCGCCAGCTCACCACCGATGAGTGCTCCTGCAACCGTCAGACCAGCACCGAGTGTGATGCTCACCAGGCCAAGCTCAGCCAGGCCAAGCTCAGCACCCTTGAGCCAGAACGGCTTCACCATGGGCGCCATCGCGGCATCGCCCATCTTGAACAAGAGCACAAACAAGAACAGAGCCCAAGATCCAGGTCGGCTCAGCCACTCCCAGAGCTCCGAGAGCCAATCGGCAGTGTCTATTGGCTCACGCGGCAGACTCGGTAGGCGGGAAGCCCACGCGGCAAGGCCCAGAGTACCTGTACCGACAACAGCAAAGATGATCCGCCAGTCAATCCATGCGGCAGCGGCGACTGACCCGCCACCCGCAACGAGCATTGCAGCCCGATAAGCCGCCACCCGCCACCCGTTGACACGACCATGGAGGTCAGGGGGCACAACTGTCGCTGTATAGCCATCGATGGCTACATCTGCAGTGGCGCTGGCTGTGGTCAACACACCAAGCAGAGCCCACACTGCGATACCCGGCGGTAGCCAGGGGAGTCCCATGGTCACCAAGCCAACAGCCAACAGTGCACCTGAGATCCAGCGGGCAGCAGTACCCACACGATCAATGAGCGGTGACCACAGGGCCTTAAAGGTCCACGGCATCGCCAGCAGGCTCACAAATCCGAGCTGAGTCAGAGAGACGTCGTGTGCCTCCAGCAGCCACACCTGCACCAAGTCATGAAAGATGCCAGCAGGGAGCCCTTCCGCGACGTACAGCGCAGCCACTACCCACATTAATCCGCGCTGTTCGTTTGGCTTCACCACCAACCCGTAACGGGTACCCGCAACGGGTGAGGTCAATGGTGGAGCGTGTTTGCTGAGTCCAGCGGGATCCCTGCCTTCTCGAGCTCTGCGCGGAAGTCAGCCATGGCCTCGGTATAGGGTTTGTGTCGTCCGATACTTGTCGTGTATATGGGCTGCCGCACCTGCTCAGCAGATGCTGTCATGACCTCTCGCTCGTTGTCATAGAAGCGTGTGCAGTTCGCATGCCATGGCAGCCCAACAAAGTCCACAATGCGTCGCATTGTCTCCTCAGGGTAGTTCACCATCTCTTCATACTGGACGTCCAGAATCGGCAGCGGAAGCACCTTCTTCCAGTGATTCATTAGTCGCTCGTACTGGACGTAGAACCGACCCAGCCAGCTGAGCTTCGTCGAGAAGGCGTAGGTGTCCTTGAAGTGCATAAAGTAGCAACTCAAGGCCGTATCCATTGGTGCCCGTCGACAGTGGATCACCCGGGTGTTTGGCAGCAGCATTCCAGCCAAGCCCAGGTGTAGAAAATTGAGCGGCATCTTGTCCGTCACTCGCGTGGCATCGCCAGCCTTGGTCAACATGCGCTCGGTATACCAATTGGAGAGATGAGTAGCGACATCCGGCTTCAGCTCCTCGACACACTGTGGATACGGTGTCTCGGTGCCTATGATCTCTGGCAGAGCCCTCGCCAGCATCTGCAGCTCTTCCATCTCTCCGGCACCCATCACATTGGGGTGGGTCGCGAGAACCTGCTCGACTAGCGTCGTCCCCGTTCTCGGCATTCCAACGATCAACACTGGAATTCGAGTGGGGTTGTCGGCTATCGGTGCAATCGGGAATCGAACCCCATCAAAGACACTCACCATGTCCGTGATGTGACCCTCGAAGGTGTCAGGGTCGAAGACACTTGTCCGCGTGTCGTTGCCGAGCTTGTGAGAAGCAAATGCATCTTCATGACGACCCACAGCCTCATAGAGCTCTCCCAGCGCGTGCTGGAGCTGGGCCCGAGTCTGGAGGGGCCGAGATCGCTCAAGGAGCCGCTGAAGAACTGGAATCGCCTCATTAGCGCGGCCCAGTTTCCGACACAGCATGGCGTAGATGTGTGCCAAGTCCGGGTGATCTGCACCGGTCTCAATCATGGGCTCCGCGAGTGCGAGCGCACCCTCTGGGTCTCCCATCTTGGACAGCACGGATGCAAGCCCAGCAATCGCGTCGAGGTTGTAGGGTTCCTGGCGCAGCACCAACCTGAAGCAGTGCTCAGCCTTCGGCAGGTAGCCCTGCTTGACCAGCAAAAATCCAAGCTGACACCGATAGGTAAAGTCATTGGGTCGGAGCCTCAGAGCGGTGAGATAAGATCGCAGCGGCGCTTCCGTGAGCCCCAGCGCTGCCTGAACCTCACCCAGAGAGGCGTGTGCTTCTGGCTGACTGTGATCAATATCTATGGCCGCCTGGAGGATCTCTTCAGCCTCATCGAGCTCGCCGAGCCGAAGCAGGGCCTTGCCGAGGACGGCCCTTACAGGTCCGTTACTGGGCTCGAGCTCAGCCACCACCCGGAGACACCGTGCGGCCTCAGAGTAGCGATCGAGCGCCATCAGCGAGCGTCCCAAATAATTGTGGGCGTCCTTGTGCTGAGGATCGATATCGAGACATTTATGGAGCCACTCCGTCGCCTCTGTGTGTCGGTGCAGCTGATACAGCGCCTGACCACGAAGGCAGATGAGCTCTACGGAGGTCTCCCCCATAAACATCAAGGACTCGAAGCACGGAAGTGCCCGCTCAGGAAGGCCCAGGCGAAGCGCGAGCAGGCCCAGATGCATCACAGCGAGACGATTCTCGGGAGAGAGCCTCACAGCTTCGGCAAAGCTCCTCAGGCCCTCGCGGTGGTTCCCTAAGGAGACCTGAGAGACACCCAGCGCATCGTGAAAGTCCGAGCGATCAGGGTTGAGTCGAATAGCGCGCCCGAGGAGCTGAACAGCGCGGCCATGATCGCCACCATCTTGAATGAGTAGCCCCATCACAAAGTGGGTATCCGGGACATCTGGAGCAGAGGCGATCAGCTCAGCACACTCATTGCGTGCCGTGTCGTGATCGCCGGTCCGGTGTGTCTCCAGAACTTGGGTCAGTTGGTCTTGAATTTCATCGAGCATAATTTCTACCTGTTCTCTGTTCGGACGCGCACTATTCCGGTTGAGCCATTTGATGTCTGAGCTCAATCAGCCTCGGGATATGCTGTTGATACGCCTGGAATCGACCGACACTGCGAGAGTGGATCGGGCGGCGGACCTGGTCAAAGGATGCGGTACGGACAACACGCTTGTTGTCCTGTGGTCGCAGTACGGCCTCACTGAATTTGAGCCCCAAGAATGAGGTCAGCCGATGGCCCCATTCCTCTGGATTGTTCACCAATGCCTCATAAGGAACTGTCATCATTCGCAGCGGGCAGTGTTCAGACCAGTACTCCATGAGTCGCCGATAGTCCCCTACAAAGGCAGCTATGTCCTCTTGTCTGGTGGCCCATGGCAGGGTGTCTTTGAAGTGTTGGAACAGGCAACTGAGCCCTGTGTCCGCCGGATCTCTTACACAGTGAATCACCCGTGCACGTGGAAAGAGACGGGCCGCTTCACCCAGTGCCATAAAGTTGTTTGGCATCTTGTCGATGATCCTGAGCGCCTGAGGTGCCAGGGTTCGGATGCGCTTCAGGTAGGTCTCCGCGAGGCTGTCGAGGTCCTTTTCGCCCAACTCAAGGCCGTGCATCTTACCCGCAATGACCTGAAGATCGCCCCGCTCACCAGCGCCGAAGATGTCTGGGTGTCCATCGAGCATCTGCTCAATGAGGGTCGTACCTGACCGAGGTATCCCCACGATGAACACAGGAGTCTCATCTGAGCAGTTGCTCGTCGAGGTCGCTGCTTGGTGAGAACTGATGACCTGATCAATACGGGAGCGATTTTCTGCTGCATTGAAGTCCAATCCGCGAAGGGTATTGGCCCGTGCAATCGCCTCAAATGCTGCATCTGTCTCACCAAGTGCATCGAGAACTTGACCCAGCTGTTTACCGATCAAGATTCGCGTCGCAGGCTGGGCACACCTCTCCAGAGCACCCTCGAGGACTGCCACAGCATTCTCAGGCTGGTCCATGTGCATGCAGATACGTGCGTAGGCCACAGCCTCGTCTGGGTGTGGAGTTCCTGTGGCAATGGCGGGCGCTATCTGAGCCAGGGCACCCACGGTGTCTCCCTGACGGTGCAGCGCCAGACTCAGGCCTGCACGCGCGTCTGCGTGCTGGTCTTCTGCCTTGAGGACCATCTTGAAGGTCCGAATTGCGGCATCAAAGTGTCCCAACTCGGTGAGGAGGTGTCCCATCTGGCAGCGAATTCCGGTGTCATCCGGTGAGAGAGAGAGCGCCTTCTGGAAGGTATGAAGCGGGGCGGCGTGTCGGCCTAAGGCAGCACGTGCAGCACCGAGATTCCCCCAAGCATGGGCAAAGCTGGGGTCGATGCGAACGGCGGCAGAGAAGCACTCTTCTGCCTCACCGGCGCGCCCAAGGGCCATCCAGGCCGCGCCCTCGTTGTTGGCCGCCTGAGCAAAATCAGGACTCAAGAGCCGAACAGCCTGAAATGCCGCGATGGCCTCATCGTGCCGGGCCATCGATACCAACACGTTCCCCAAGCTGTAGCGAGCCTTGACATCATCCTCATCGATTGAGAGGGCAGCCGTGAACGCTTCAATCGCACCATCTTCATCACCACAGCGTCGCAGCGCGATGCCAAGATTTCTCAAAGCACTGCTTTTAATCTCGGGCTCACTGACTCCCCTGCTGGCCCTACGGAGCAGATCGACTGCTGATGTAAGAGAACCTGAGGCGAGTGCCTGGGTCCCCGCGTTGTAAAAACCTAGGGCTTGACTCATGCGCTCTCCAAGAATGCTGCGATCGGTGCGAGGTGCTTCTGGTAGCGCTGAGCCTTGCCAGCGCTGCTCTTATAGATGGGCCGGTTGGCCTGTGCGTACGACGCCGTCGCTATCTGTCGGTCGGACTGGTGGTGGGCCATCACGGACGCATCAAAGGGCACGCCACAGTGGCTCAGGAGTGAACGAATTTCACACTCTGGATCGTCGACGAGGCGCTCATAGCTGACCTCATGAATGGTGACCGGTAGGACACGCTCCCAGTGGTTCATGATGCGTCTGTATTGGACCATGTATGGACCGAGCCACTCCAGACGATTCGACCATGCCAGGGCAGCCTTGAACCCCTGAAAATAGCAACTCAGTGCGGTGTCCAGCGGGTCGCGGACACAGTGAACGATTCTGACACCAGGCATCGTGAGCGCTGCGAGACCCAGCAGCTGAAAATTCTGGGGCATCTTGTCCGTGACGAACCGTGCACCTGCAGCGCTCTCGCGGCGTCGATCCAGATACCACTTACCGAGCTTGCTCACGGTGGGTTGATCGAAGTCTCTGACGAGCTCAGGAAATGATGAGCCCGTCAATTTCTCTGCAATGAGGCTGGAGGCCCGAAGATCCTCAAGCTCTCCCGCACCGTGTACATCGGGATGGGCAGACAAAATCTGCTCGACGAGGCTGGTGCCCGATCTCGGCATACCGACAATCAAGATGGGCAGTCCTGTGCTGTCCGACCCGCACGGAGTCCCCGCAAACATCTCGGGAGTAAATGCCGCAATCAAGCGATCTACGCGGGCCTCGAGGGTCGCTGGATCCCACGGCCCCTGACGCCGACGGTTTGCCTCAGTATATGCAGCAAAGGCGGCATCAACCTGGCCTTGAGTGTCGTACAGAGCACCCAATTCAGCCAAGAGCATGCTGGTCGCTGACGGGTTCATCTTGGTGTTGAGCATGCGGACAATCACATCGATTCCCGCCTGGGGATTCTTGACCCGGCGCATGACTGTGCCCCAGGTCGCCCCGAGCCTCGGATGTGCTGGAGCCGCAGCAATGACAGGCTCCATGATCGTGAATGCCTCGTCGTACCTGGCCTGTCGCTCTAAGACTGCGGCCTTACCCGCGATGGCATCCAGATTTTCGGGCGCCTCCCGCAGGATCAGGTCGAAATTCTTTCCAGCATGCTCGAGCAAGCCCTGATCGAGCAGGATCGTCCCGAGTCGAATCCGGTAGCTCATGTTCTTTGGCTCGAGCTTGGTCGCCTGAAGCATAGCGCGCAGCGGTGCCCCAATCTGGCCGCGTGCCGACTGAACCGTGGCCAATGTTGACCACGCCTCAGCACTGTGAGGCATCAACTCCGTGGCCAATACAGCAGCCTGATCTGCACCACTGAGATCACCAATGGCGAAGAGCGGCGCCACTGCATCGAGCTGTGCGCGCCCATCAGACGGATTGTCCGCCAGGTGAAGCTGAAAGTGGTGAATAGAGCGTTGATGCTGTCCCTTCTGGAACAGATCTCTCGCTCGCTGATGATGACTCATGGGGGAACCGGCCTCCGACCGCGAACCCACCAATCGACCCACAGACCATCAATCTGAAGTCTTTTTTAGCGCTTTATTGGTGTCCTAATGAACGGGTCCCCTCGGAAATCAAGGGCCAAAAACGCAAGAAGACCGCGCCTCGGCAGGGGAAGATCTACCGAGACGCGGTCTTGAGGCCGCAGGGGCCAAAGCTTTTGCTATGACTCGATGGTCAACGAATACGAGCGACACTCCCCGAGCGAGTCTGGGTTCCACTCAGCTTCAGTGGTGCTCACAGAGACGTACCAGGTGTCCCAGTCTGAATCCCAGAACCAACCATCCTCAAAGGGGAAGTCAGACTCATCCAGACTTACGCTACCGAAGCCTTCAGCTGAGGCCAGTGGGTGGGAGGTATCCCACTCCTCGAGCCAGATCTCAACGACGAAGTACTCGATCTCATCACCGTCGACGTGTACAGCGATATCTGGATCGTCGAGCCAGTCGTCATCAGCGAACCAAGTGAACCAGTCTTCATCAGCGTGATAGTCAAAGTTCAGATCCTCGATGGTGATGCTCGCTGCACCCCAGTCAAACCAGTCTTCGTCGATCTCACCAATATCGTGGGCAGTTGTGAGGCCCTCGTTCGGCTCATAGTCGTCCCAGAACTCATCATCCCAGAGCCCGTCACAGTTGTTGTCGATGCCGTCACACCACTCTTCAGCACCTGGGTAGGTCCAAGGATCGTCATCGTCACAGTCGCCCGCTTCGACCGTCACACCGTCGAGGTCATCGTCAGTATCGGCGTCAGCATCTGCGTCAGCATCTGCGTCGGCATCAGCATCGGCATCGGCATCGGCATCGGCATCGGCCTCCTCTACACGAATGACAACATCCGCGGAGGTGCTGTTGCCATCGGTGTCGATAGCCTCGAGCATGATCTGGTGTGTTCCAGCCTCAAGGTCATCAACCGTGAGGGAAGCGACACCGTCTACAGCAGGATCGTCGCCGAGCTCACCTTGTCGGTCTGATGTCCAGGTCAACTGCAGCAGTGATGCGTCATCCTCTGCATCCTCGACATCGGCCTCAAACTCAATCTCGTCACCAGTGTAGAAGACATCTCCATCTCCCGGGTTGGTGATCTCAACCTCAGGGTCAGTGTCTGCATCAGCGTCGGCATCGGCATCGGCATCGGCATCGGCATCAGCGTCGGCATCGGCGTCGACATCAGCAGCCCAGTTATCGTTAGCGGTGTCCTTGGGGTCGCTGGCACACGCGGCCAGGCCAAGAGCAGCCAAGAGAGAAATTCGTGTAAGGGTGAGCATTGCGCACCTCCGGTTGGGTTTAGGTGCCCTACTTGTACACCGATAGTTCAGCCCACATCGTGACGACTATGTGACCCACCGTGACGACTGTGTGACCCTGCTGAGCAGACTCAGTCCTCAGCAGACATCCCGCGCTTCAACCGTGAGCGCCGCAGGATTCCATTGCTTGGCTGTTCGACCCAGGCAAGATCAAGTGCAGCGCGTGCTTCTTCGTGAGCGCCTACCGCATCTAGGAGGTCAACAGCAGCGACCGTAATGCGTGCATCAAGCGCCTCCATCTCGAGTGTCTGGCGAGCCAGATCGAGACCCCCACGAAGATCATAGTGCGCGTAGACACGCAGTCGTCCCACCAGTGCACGGGGCTGGGAGGGCTCACGCGCTAGCGCTCGCTCATAGGCAACGAGGGCACGCTTTGGCTCTCCAACCCGGTACAGCGCATCCCCAAGCTCGACAGCGGGCTGCCATGATCTCGGGTGCATCTCGGAGCGCTGCTCAGCCATGACTAGCTCCTCCGGGACCTCAAGTATGGCCTGGTCGATGGCCCGCTCGAGCAGGGGTGAGTAGCGATCGAGGAGCAGCCGCCGGGTTTGGATGAGCGCTTGGTATGCGACAACACCGCGAGTCAACACGACAACATTGACGACCTGGGGCTCGCCTGAGAGCTGAAACTCAATGACCAGGACCTCTCCATCTCTTCCCGCCACAGTGATCGGATCACGAGAGACAATTGTCGCCTCGGCAACCCCCGCACCGATCCTCTCCACCAGCTTGTCGACGGCAACACCAGGCTTGAGGGGTCGCTCATGTACCGTACGTGACACGACCATGGTGGCGTCTCCTGTCGGAGAGAACCACCCTCTATCTCCAGTAAACGTCCACCCCTCACGCCAGTAGCTCGGAACGGGGACGGTCCAGGCTCCTGCAGTGTGGGCCTTGAGCGGAATCAGCCGGATACCACCGCTGAAGAGCAGGGCACAGACAGCAGCACACAGGGCAAGCGACACTCGGCGGATCCAGCGATTTCTGACCGCTACCGTCTTACTGATTTCCGGAGCCAGAAAGGTCATCAATGTGGCGCCACCGATCAGACCACCCAGGTGACCCCAATTGTCTACATTCTCAGCGCTCAGCCCGCTGATGAGCGAGAAGGCCAGATAGGGTACAAGCGCCCAGCCAAACTTCGTGCGTGCCGATGTCGGGATGTCATCCCAGTGCTTCCAGCCGAAGACGACCGCCGCTGCGATCAAGCCAAAGTCGCCACCTGAAGCACCCAGGCTCGGTCGGCCCGGGGCCATCCACATGCTGAGCACGCCTCCAGTAAAGACACTCCCAAAGTAGAGCAAGAAGAGGTTGGCGCGACCCAGGGCCCGCTCGAGGTTGTACCCGGTGTAGGCCAGAAAGGTGAGATTGAACAACAGATGGGTAAAGCTCACATGGAGCAAGCCATAGCTAAAGAGTCGCAGAACCTCACCGCGCTCGAGAATTCCAGGCGCCCAGTTGGTCCACTCTGTCTGCAGCCAATCCTCTGCTCCTGGCGCCCAGCTCGCGAGATAGATTCTCAGCTGCAGGCCCACAAGGATGGCGGTGATGATCGGCAAGCCGGGCTGAGTAAGCTTGTCTCTGAAGGCGCGTCGTCCCGGGTCTCGAAGCTGTCCATACAGCTCGAGTTCTCCAGCTGGAACAAATTGCTCACCGGTTACCGCATCGAAACGAACCAAGAGATCCGCTGGAATCTCACCGTCTCGCACTCGACTCTCAAACTCTTCGTACACCATCTGCTGAACGTGGCTGCGGTATTTGAGTTCGACGATCAACCTGTCCCCCAGGGAGGGTGTATGCACTCACCTTACTTCATGGACGGGACGGTCAGCATCCACCTAGATAAGTCAGGTCCATGTCTGATGGACGCGACACGCCAAAACTGATCACTGAAGTACCTGGACCCAGCAGTCGAGCATGGATTGATCGCCTCGCCGACCGCGAGTGCCCAGCGATCACTGCCAGACGAGCCAGGCGGGCATCTGCGCTCGGTGCTGTCGACGACGACCCCATTGTCTGGGCGGAAGCTGTCGGCAGCAATGTGCTGGATGTAGATGGCAACAGATATGTCGATCTGACCGCGGGCTTTGGTGTAGCGAGTGTTGGCCACCGAAATCCTGCGGTCGTGGCGGCAGCTACAGCTCAACTGAACACACTGCCGCACGTGATGGGCGATGCCTATCCAGACACCCAGCGCATCCGGCTCCTTGAGATCCTCGCAGAGAAGACCGGACTCGACAGAGCGATTCTCGGCAGCAGCGGCTCCGACGGTGTCGAGGCAGCACTCAAGACCGGTCGAATCATGAGCGGACGCAGCAGCGTCCTGTCTTTCTCAGCTGGCTACCACGGCCTGAGCTACGGCGCGCTCGCAGTCGCGGGCTACCACGGTGATGCCTTTCGTGGTCCGTTTGCCGATCAGCTTGGAGATCATGTACAGCAGGCCATCTACGGGGGAGCGATTCCCGATCTGACAAACATCGGGACTGTCATTGTTGAGCCCATCCAAGGACGCGGCGGCATTCGCGTTCCGCCAGCAGGCTGGCTTCAGAGCCTAGCGGATGCCTGCCGTGCCGCTGGAGCGGTTCTGGTCTTTGATGAGGTCTACACAGGCTTTGGTCGGACCGGTGACTGGTTCGCATTTCAGCACGAGGACGTGAGGCCTGATGTTCTGGTGCTGGGCAAGGGCATGGCTGCAGGCTTTCCCATCTCTGCAGCGGTCGGCACCGCCGAGGCCATGGATGCGTGGGGTGCTTCCAAGGGTGAGGCGCTGCATACACAGACCTTCCTTGGAAACCCTGTCGGATGTGCCATGGCGCTCGCAGCCATCGCGGAGCTCGAGAATGTCATTCCGACAGTGAACAGTAAGAGCCGATGGCTCCGCGGACTCCTGGAGGAGCGAGGACACACAGTACGTGGCCGCGGCCTCATGCTCGGTATTGAGCTCGATGACACCCTGGCCATCAGTCGTGAGATGCTGCGCCGAGGCTTCATCATCTTACCGGCAGGTGAGCACGCCGAGGTGCTGGGTGTCACTCCGCCGCTCACCATCACAGAGACACAGCTGATGTCATTCTTGGACACCCTTGATGCGGTGCTGAAATGAAAGCGGACATTCGCAAGTTCATTTCCTCAGGCGGAGACTTTGATCAGACCGCGCTGTCTCTGTATGCCTGGCAGCGTGAGCACAACCCTGAGTACGATCGGTTCTGTGGCAACATCACTGTGCGTCACTGGTCCGACATTCCCGCACCGCCGACGACGCTCTTTCGCGATCTCTCGCTGACCTGCTTCGATGTTGCGAAGACGAAGGTCAAGTTTCGAACCTCTGGAACGAGCGCAGGACAGCGAGGAGAGGTTCATCTTCTGGATACAGAGATCTATGATCTGGCTGCTGTCTCCCATGCAACGGCCTGTCTCGGGCCTCTCCCAACCACAGGCGTGTCCCTGGTTCCAAGCGCTGCTGACAGCTCACTGGGACACATGTGCAAACACTTTGTACCTGGCATGCCGTCATTCTTCGACGCTGACAATGGTGTGGACGCCACAGGTGCATGGCAAGCAATAAAGCAGGCTACCGCCTCAGGAAGACCCCTCTTCATTCCCGGCACAGCATTTGCGCTCGCTGATCTCCTCGACCACCCCGCAGAGCCTGTAGACACCCCTCCAGGCTCCATTGTGATGGTCACCGGGGGCTTCAAAGGCCGACGAAGGGCTGTACCACCACAGATCTTGCACAGCGCCCTCTCAGCACGCCTTCGGGGGGCTGCAGTGGTGGGTGAGTATGGCATGAGCGAACTGGGCAGCCAGCTGTGGTCTGTACCTGCCGACGGTCCATTTAGACCCCCACCTTGGATGCGCGTCTTGGCGGTCGATCCCTGGTCTGGAGAGCCCGCGACCCGTGGCCTCCTTCGCTTCTTTGATCTGGCAAACCATCAAACGGTGCTCGCCATTGAGACACAAGATGTCGGCATCGTCCATGCAGACGGAACTGTTCGCTTGGAGGGCAGGCTCGAGGGTGCCGTGCCTCGAGGATGCAGCCTGACGGTTGAGGAAGCCAATGCTTGAGTCGGCCATAGCTGCGCTTGCTGCGCTCCGCTCACAAGATGCGGGGCCACTCAGTCAGGGGCTCAGCGCAGAGAATGCAGCGGCCTGCCTACATCAGGCCATCCGCCCTCTGAATCCTACGAGCTTGAGGGCGGCGGTCGAGGCTGCAGGACCCATACCCCCGGCCATCGCCATCGTGGTGTCCTCGGGTGTCTTCACCACACCCATTGAGTGGACGGCCATCGCTGTCTCGGCCGGGTGCTCGGTTCACCTCAAGGCACCCGCGAGCGATCCTGCACTCTGCAGAGCACTGGCCGAGGTCTTCACCGCCAACGGTGCAGATGTGACATGGAGCATCTCCCGAAAGCTCCCACCTGTTGATGCAATTATCGCTTTTGGTGGTGATCAGTCTGTCGCAGATGTCGCTAGCGCCAACCCTACAGTGCCCGTCGAGCAATACGGACACCGGTTCAGTGTGGCCTGGGTAGCCGGTGATCCCATCGCTGCAGCAGGCCCGCTCGCCATCGATCTGGTTCGCTACGATGGCCGCGGGTGCATGGCACCGACTGCAGTGTTTACTACTGGAGATCCGCATGTACTGGCTGAAGCCATCGCTGGGCAGCTCCAGGAGCTTGAGCAGCGCTTCCCTCGGGGCGCAGTAGACCCAGGTCTTGGACCTGAATGGCGCCGTCGGCTGGGCCTCGCGCGGGTGGTCGGCAGCAGCTGGACTGGCTCTGAGTGGGCCGTAACGGTGACACCACCTAAATACTTCACCCCGGCTGCTCTCCCGCGAATGGTCAATATTCATCCGGCCAGCAGCATCGATGAGCTGCGTACGATCTTGGCGCCTTGGCGACCATGGCTCTCCACACTGGGAACCGATGCTGACGGCATTAGCATAGACGGTGTGCATAGAGTCTGTCGTCTCGGATGGATGCAAGCACCTTCAATTCCTCGCCATCACGATGGACGACCGATGCTCTACGGTCTAAACCGACCCCCAGGAGGGTGATCATGCGAATCGAACTGTTTCTCTTTCTCGGGCTGCTGGCTTGCAGTAGCAAGAGCGACACCGACAGCGGTGGTGTGACCAATTCAAATACTGATGCCGACGCTGATGCTGACGCTGACGCTGACGCTGACGCTGACGCTGACGCTGACGATACTGGTGAAGCAGATGCTGACGCTGACGCTGACGCTGACGCTGACGCTGACGCTGACGATACTGGTGAAGCAGATGCTGATGCCGACGCCGACGCCGATGCCGAAGCTGATGCCGACGCCGACGCCGATGCCGA
>Ga0315315_10003456_pt1 | contig 14514 bp, 7 predicted proteins | sample M140m3416metaG_FD_203699 | JGI IMG/M metagenome (GOLD analysis project Ga0315315, IMG submission 203699) | Ammonia-oxidizing marine archaeal communities from Monterey Bay, California, United States - M1 40m 3416 | ecosystem: Environmental > Aquatic > Marine > Intertidal zone | place: USA...
AACGATGCCCTGCACTTCTAATCGCGGATTCAATTGTCCGCGCACCAAATCTACGGTCTCAACTAGATTAGCGAGACCTTCAAGAGCGTAATACTCGCATTGAAGAGGAATCAGAACCGCGTCAGCTGCTGTGAGGGCGTTGAGGGTAAGCAGACCGAGGGAAGGTGGGCAATCGATCAGGATGATCTCGTAGGCTTCGCCCACAGATCGTATTGAGCGAGCCAGCTGGTACTCCCGCTCACTCTTCCCGACGAGCTCTATTTCGGCGCCGACCAGATCGCGACCGGCAGGAACGACGTGAAGCGTCTCAAGCTCAGTTTCATAGGCGCAGCGGGTCAGCGGGACTTCGTCAATCAGCGCGTCGTATACCTGGCGCTCCGCTTTGACGATTCCGTAGGCACTACTCGCGTTTGCTTGTGGGTCCATGTCAATCAGCATCGTGGGGCGCTCAGATGCGGAAAGACATGCAGCAAGGTTTACGGCTGTGGTCGTTTTCCCGACCCCGCCCTTTTGGTTGACGACCGCGATGACATATGGATTCGAAGCCATTGATTCGTTCGATTGGTGCCGGAGGCTTTCCGGAACCCCTTTCGATCCAAGTCACAGAGGACAGCCTAAGCGGATTCAGGGAGTGGGATCGGTCAAAAGGCTATGGGACGCCTGGAACGCTCGAGAGCGGCCTGGCAGAAGCGTCTAGGTAACACAGCTAGAGATGAATGCGAGCGTGGGACTCTCGAGTCACCCTTCAGATAGGTTGGATTTCAGGATCCAAAGACGGCGATCAACCATGGTTCCAGGAACGTGATACTCCCGGAGTTCCGGAGATCCGAACTCCTCAGGGGCTTGGGGTCTTGTAGCGGCATCTGAGGCTGGAAGAATAAGTGTTGCGCCAGGAGCAGCCCATTGGGACATAAGTCGAAGGGCCTGGTCCGGATGAGTCATTGCTTGTGCGATCACGCAATCGCATTTGACTTGATCAACTTCGTCAGACCGACCCAAAACAGGGTGGACATGATTTAGCTGAAGCCGGCGCCTGGCTTCGCGCTGGAAATGGTTTCTCTTCTTTCGCGAGTCCACCAGGTAGACTTCAAGCTGAGGAAAGAGGATTGCTATCGGCAGGCCAGGGAAACCGGCTCCCGTCCCGAGGTCGGCAAGAGATCGTGCGGCACCCAGTTCGGGAACTTCGGCAGCGAGAGCTGCGGCGTCTAAAACGAGCCGACTCGCCATTGACTCGGGGTTGCGATGGCCAGTGAGATTGACCTTTGGGGCCCAGAGGTCAAGGAGCAGAACCAAATCAGTCAATAGGCCCGTAGATTCCGCGGGGGGCTCAAGGTCAAGGGCTGCAAGGCCGGCGTCCAAAATGGAAAAGACGGCGACCTCGGATTCTTCTCGAGTGTCGCCGTCTTTCATTTTTCGCTCCGTTCCACGGGGAACGTTTCATCCTGCAGACTTTTTGGAGAGCGAAGCATCCGAGCGTTCCCCGTGGAACACTCGAATCTACGCTCGTTCGTCGCCTACAGGATCAAACTAATCCAGAATCAAGCAGACTCGGAGACGGCATCTGCATACTCAGGAGCGCCTTCCGGGACAACGAGGACCTGACGATAGCGACCTTCCCCGATGCTCATCGTCGCCACTGCTTCGATCTCTTTGATCTTGATATGAATGGTTCGTCGGTCACGGCCATTCATCGGATCCAATGCGATCGATCGGCTGGTTTCCTTCGCTCGCTTCACAGCTCGATCTGCAAGGCGTCCAAGCGTCTCTTCACGTTCATCTCCGCCACCATCGACATCAACAACGATTCGCGGAGCATCCTCGCTCTGTCGCATCGAAACCTGATTCGCAACGAGCTGCAAAGCGTCGGTCGCACGACCGTCTCCAGCCTGCAGGGCATCCGCTGCTGGGCCACTTAGCTGATAGATCAGGAAATCGCCTTCACTTGACTCAGCAATCTCGAAGTTACCGAGCTTCATGCGCTCGACTGCACCGAGCAGAAACTTCCCAATCTCGCCGATATCCCCCTTAGGGGTGCCCTTGGAGTCCACGATCGCCTTTTGGACTTCCTGTTCGAGGCTTTCCCGCGGGGCAGGTCGCTCTTCGCGCTTGCCGCCACGCTCGCGACCACGGCCACGACCTTCTCCGCGGTCATTTCGCTCTCGACCGCGAGGTCGATCATCACCACGACCGCGACCACCGCGACCGCCGCGGTCACGTTCGCCGCCACCGCCACTATCGGGCCGCGGTCCACGTGCTGCAACTTCCTTGGGTATCGCCACAATCACGGAGCGACCCCCCGTGCCGAAGATCTCCCCATCGGGAGCAATCATTATCTTCAACTCACCTGCGTCGACCCCAAAAAACTCCGCGGCCTGGCTGGTGGCGTCCTTAACGTTGTCCGCAACAAATTCATTCGGTTCCTGGCGTTGATCGTACATCTCTAGTCAGCTCTCTTTTTGTTAGCCGCCGCGGCTTAATCCGCGCGAGGTCGGCGTCCAGCAACTAAGGAATTCAGTGCTGGAGGTGATTCCGGACCCAATACTGGTGGGCGATGCCAAGCAGATTGCTCACCGTCCAGTAGAGCACGAGTCCAGAGGGAAATGTGTATGAAATTAAAAGCATCATTCCGGGCATCATGATCAGCATCATTCGCGCCTGCACCGGATCCATACCGGTCTGCGGTGTCATCTTCTGCTGTGCAAACATGCTCGCGCCCATGATGAGCGGAAGAATACGGACCGGGAAGTCGACCCCGGGAATAGTAAAAGCTGTCGCCGGCTGCGAAAGATCGTTGATCCAAAGAATCCACGGTGCATGCCGAAGCCCAATCGACGTGCGGAGCGCGTAGAAGAGCCCAATCAACACGGGCATCTGGAATAACAGCGGTAAACAACCACCAAGAGGATTGATATTTTCCTCCCGGTAAAACTTCATCATCTCTTCGGACTGCTTCTGCTTGTCGTCCGCATAACGTTCCTGAAGAGCCTTTATCTTCGGCTGCACTTCACGCATGCGTTCCGCTGACCGCATTTGCTTCACCATCAACGGCGCAGTTACGATCCGAACAAGGATCGTCAAAACAATAATTGCCCAGCCATAATTCGGAATCAGCGCATATAGCCAATCCAAGGCAAGCTCAAAGAAAACCGTCAACGGCTCGAGCCAACTCCAACCACGATCGACCGATTGCTCAAGATCCGCGTTCGCGGAGGCGAGCGCAGAGCTCGTCTTTGGACCCAAGAAACCGCGAAGAATATCTCTCGCAGAGCCGCCGCTGCCAACGGAGATAGAAGGAAGGCGAGCGCGACTGCGTGCCTCGTCACCAACCTCAATTGCTTCGAAGTTGACGTCTAGACGGGCCTGGGAGCTCGGATCGATCACCAGCCCGGTAAAGAATTGTGCATCAAAGCCAGCCCATTTGGAGCGGCCCGGGATTTCGACGACAGGCGACGCCGGAGTTCCGAAAGCGAAGAAACCCGCTTGCCCAATACCATTCACAAACTCACGAGTGACACCCTCGGTCTCGCCGAACGAAAGCAGAGATAGTTCCTTGAAGTCTGCGCGCTCAGACATCCGCGCTGGGACATTCACTTCGAAACTAACATCAACCGGGTCAACCCGAGCGCTGTCAAATTGCAGCTCTAGGTCAAACCCATATCCGTCGGGATCTAAGCGGATCGTTCGAGTAAGAACTCCACTTTCATTTTCAGCGCGTTGCACCACTTCACGTGAAGATTCACTGACAACTTCGAATCTCTGTTGCGCAAAGCTGGATCCGGAAATTCCAGCAATTTCAACACCGAAAATTGGGACCTCAGGATTAACCATCTCGAGCGCCACATCGCCCTCGGGCAACCGCTCCATGACCTCGCGAAGGGTCCAGCTCTCGATCAGCGCGGTGCCATTTGAAATTTTGGCTACGACCTGAGGATTCTGAATCGTAGAGGTCCGCACCGGAAACGTTGCAACAGGTCGCTTAGCAAAAACCTCAGCACTGAGGTCGGCCTCGGCGGTAGAACCAATCGCCCCTGCCGCCCGATTACCCGAATCCGTCGACCGGTTAACAATAGAATCGGCGCCACCAAACTCATCTCTTCCATTCGCTTCTTCGCGAGCAAGTTCGATCTGCGCCTGCTCTTCGAATGCGAGTTCTTGATCGGCGCGGCGATCCTCCTGGTACAAGACGTACAGGACGAACACGATCATAGAGAGCGCGAAGGCGAGGGCTGTATTGCGATCCACGGTTTCGGAACCTTCTCGGTGCGTCTACGGAACGGGGTCGAATCCGCCGGGATTAAAGGGATGACAGCGAAGCACGCGGGTTAGGCCGAGCCTAATGCCGCACAGAAATCCGTGTCGAACGATCGACTGCTCAGCGTAAGTGGAGCAACTGGGCTCGAAGCGGCATCCAGTCCCGAGAATCGGGCGAAGGGCGCCGCGGTAAAAAACAAATAGAGCTCTAAGGAGGCCCCTTGAACGGTCAGGCTCGGTTGGCTGAGGGTCGCACGCTGCGTTGATCCGGCTCAATTAGGGCTCACGTCGATCGTGTCCGCGGACAAACTCGGCCCGATCAAAGGCGGTATTTCTAATAGTCCGCTGAGACAAGCATCCAGCTCCGAAAAACTCATCCGACCGCCAGGCCGACGTGCGATCACGACTAAATCGATCTCCGGATTCAGCAGGCTGCGCTGAGATCTGAACCATTCACGAGTGCGGCGCTTAAAACGATTCCGCACAACAGCGTTGCCGACCTTCCGGCTGACAGTGATGCCCAGCCTGGCTCGATCTGCCAACTTGTCCGGTAAGTTGCTGGATTTATTAGACTTTCCAGAACTCCTTACCGTTATAATCACCAGTTCTGGAGACACGCGTCTACGCCCCCGACGCAACACATGGCGATAATCACGGGAATCTAGTAGGCGATCTGACCGTTCAAACGGTCCGGTAGCCCAAGCGGTGGACCCGCCTCGGGGCCCAGACCCATAAGAGGGCAACTACGGTCCCGCTACGACTTGGACGCGACAGTAGCCGCGAGGCGCTTGCGCCCCTTGGACCGACGGCGCTTCAAGATCGCGCGTCCGGCCTTCGTCTTCATCCGCTCACGGAAACCGTGCTTGCGGAGACGCTTAATTCGGCTGGGCTGGTATGTCCGCTTCATCTCGGCGGATCCTCACTCTCTCACGGGCACTCCGTATTCGGAGGGTGTCCCGTTAATTTGCTGTCAGGGCTAGCGGTTGAGTCGCGTTCATGTCCAAACCGATTTTGGTCGGGCATGATCACGCCAGTATTTCATCAAAAACTTTACGGACGGACCCCAGAAGCGGAGAATTCGGCGAGTACGGGCGGAATCCAGGCTTTTCGCTCTGATCCATTTTGACAGCATCGAAGCCTAAGCACGGTGCTGAGCATAATCCACAAGGCGACTGGGCAAGTCGGGGATCTTACCGGGGCAGCTGACCCCCTGTCAATGCAGTAAAGACGGAGAAAGTGCAGGAGGTTCGAGTGCTTACAGTCCTTTTTGAAACGCAGATGGCAAGGAATTGTTCCGTTCCACGCAAACTTCCAGTTCGACGCTAATCAGCAACGCACCCCACTCGCTCACGGTTCGCTCGTGTTACTCTCGACGATATAACCTGAGTAGTGACGTCACCCCTTGCTCACCCTGTCGAAAACCACGTAGCTGACAGAGTGCGGACAACTCGTCTTCTTTAATAGTTGCAATGACTTGAGTCCGTTTTGTCCGATCGACTGTCACTCTCTACTACTACTCTTAAATAAATTTATTTCAAATAGAAGAGAGAGCGGATGAAACTCTCGATCACAAAGTCTGAATTCCTTCGAGGACTCGGGCGTATTCAATCGATCGTCGAGAAGCGAAACTCGATGCCGATCCTCGCCAACACTTTGATCGAAGCTCCTGAGACCGGCGAAAATGCAACGCTTCAGTTGGCCGCAACCGACCTCGAGGTCGGTGTGCGCAGTCAGCATATGGCAAATGTTACCGAGGCTGGTGGCCTAACAGTTTCAGCAAAAAAGCTCTTTGAAATCGTTCGAGAGCTTTCGGATGAAAAAATCGAGCTAGAGGCAACCGCCAACTCCTATCTAGAGATTCGATGCAATCGAAGCCGCTTTACTCTCGCTGGTACAGCAGCTGAAGAATATCCGACACTGCCCGAATTCAACCCGGAGAAGACGGTTCCGGTGTCTTCGCCAATTCTATCAGCAATGATCGAACGCACGATGTACGCAGCTTCTGTCGACGAAACTCGGTACAACTTAAACGGTGTCTATCTCGAAGTCTTAAACGAGACTGACGAGATTCGCCTGGTTGCAACTGACGGTCATCGCCTTGCATGTGTCGACCGAGCAATCGAAGGCGATATCAGCGCTCTTGCAAGTGGCGTAATTATTCCGCGCAAGGGGCTCGGCGAGTTGAAGCGACTCGTTGACGAAGATGACGCCGAAGAAATCGAGCTCGCTTTCGCGAACAACAGTGGTCTCGCTAAGAAGGGCGACGTCACGCTCGTGATGAGACTCATTGAAGGCGAGTTCCCGAACTACAACCAGGTCATCCCGAAGGATCTGACGCGCCACTTAATCCTTCCAACGGATTCTTTGGTTCAAGCTGTTCGGCGTGTTGCTCTGTTGTCCTCTGAACGAAGTCGAGCCGTTAAGCTCGAGTTGAGCGACGGGCAGCTCGTCATCACGTCCAGCAACCCGGACCTGGGCGATGCTCGTGAAGAGCTCGATGTGGACTACGCCGGAGAACCGCTCGCGATCGGGTTCAACGCCAAGTACTTGCTTGATGCGATCAATGCGATCCAGCTGAAGGAAGTCCGGTTCTCCTTCCAGGACGAATTGTCTCCTTCACGACTCACGCCGCCGGATGACGAAAAGACACTCGCGGTCGTCATGCCGATGCGGATTTGAGCTGTCTACAACTATAGATCCGACTTCTTAGAGAGTTTTCCTTACCCTTCTCCAGAGCTCGTTTAGTGCGAAAATCATCCCACGTGACCGCATTTGACGGAAGTCTAGGTCTAGCAGTATTCCCTCGGGAAATGGCCGTTCGTCTAGGGAACTCCTTTCACGCGCCGGAGAACGGCTCGTAACGGAGAAAAACGGACGTTCTCGCCTTTGCTTGACCCTCGGGGTTCAGGTACTCTCCCAGAGCGTCTGAGCCCTGTTTAGGGACGCGCTTCTCGGCGCGTGTAGAGGTCTCGCAATGACCTCGAGCACGTGGTCGCGAGGGTCCGAAGTACGGCCATTCGGAAAGCCGGTTAGAGGGTGTGTGCAAACGCTATCTCTCAAAAACCCCGGCGAGGTCCGCAAACTCCGCCTGCATGAATTTATGTGCACGAGGATGCCTATGGTGGGCGCGGGTCACGATGACCGAGCCCGAAGAGCAGGCGGCGCAAATGCCGCGCGAAGAAACGAGAAAGAATCTCGGTGAGCTACGACGCCAGTTCGATCGAAGTCCTCGAAGGCCTCGAACCTGTCCGCAAACGCCCTGCTATGTACATCGGGACTACAGGTCCGGATGGGCTTCACCATCTTGTTTACGAGATCGTCGATAACTCAATCGACGAAGCCCTAGCAGGCTTCTGCTCCGTCATTACCGTCACGATCGAAGAAAACGGTTGGATCACCGTTGTCGATAATGGGCGCGGTATTCCAACGGACATGCACCCAACCGAGAACCGGCCGGCCAGCGAAGTTGTTATGACTACGCTTCACGCTGGCGGGAAATTCGACGAGAACTCATACAAGGTCTCGGGTGGACTTCACGGTGTCGGCGTTTCTGTCGTGAACGCCCTCTCGTCTGAACTAAAGGTGACCATTAAGCGTTCGGGGAAAGTTCACGAGCAGACTTTCCAACGCGGTACTCCGATAACGAAACTCGAGATCACCGGCGATACCGACGAAACAGGCACCGAGGTGCGGTTTCTGGCGGATCCAGAGATCTTTACGATCACAGAGTTTTCCTTTGAAGTTCTATCTAAGCGCCTTCGAGAGTTGTCCTTCCTCAACGCCGGCGTTCATATCTTGATCCACGACTCCGCGAATAACAAGAGCCACGACTTCTGTTATGAGGGAGGAATCAACTCCTTCGTTGAACATCTCAATGAAAAGCGCAGCCCCCTTCACCCTGACCCGATCTTTTTAAGCGGCCAGCGAACATTTGACGACCACGGTCGCGAAGTGAGCGTCGATGTCGAAGTTTCTCTCCAGTACAACGACTCCTACAATGAATCGGTTTACTCCTTCGCGAATAACATCAACACCGTGGAAGGCGGAACACATCTCATAGGATTCCGAACGGCGCTCACCCGAACGCTCAATCGATATATCGCTTCAACTTCGAAAACGACCGCGAACGGGAAAACAAAGAACAAAACAGACGGCCCGTCAGTTTCCGGCGAAGATCTTCGAGAGGGGCTAACCGCCGTTGTCTCCGTGAAGGTTCCTCAACCTGAATTCGAGGGGCAAACCAAGACGAAGCTAGGCACAAGTGAAGTTCGCGGCATTGTGGAAGGGATCGTCTATCAGCAGCTGACGAGTTTTCTCGAAGAAAACCCGCGGGTTGCGAAGCCCATAGTCGCAAAAATTGTTGACACAGCCCGTGCGCGAGATGCCGCACGTAAAGCCCGAGATTTGGCTCGACGAAAGGGTGCTCTCTCAGACTTCAGCCTGCCGGGCAAACTCGCCGACTGTCAGGAACGAGACCCGGCAAAATGCGAAATTTTCATCGTCGAGGGCGATTCGGCAGGCGGCACGGCAAAACAGGGTAGGTCCCGAAAAACACAGGCCATTCTTCCTATTCGAGGCAAGATCCTAAACGTCGAACGTGCTCGGATAGATAGAATGCTCGCGAGTGTCGAAATCCAGGCGATCATTGCCGCGCTCGGCACCGGAATCGGTGAAGACTTCACGGCGGAGAAGTCGCGTTACCACAAGGTCATCATCATGACCGACGCCGACGTCGACGGAAGCCATATCCGCGTACTACTTCTGACCTTCTTCTATCGCCAGATGCGTGAGTTAATCGAACGCGGCTTCCTCTATGTGGCGCAGCCGCCCCTATTCAAAGTGAAGCGCGGAAAAAAGAGCCAATATCTCAAGGATGAAGGCGAACTTGAGGATTATCTGTTCGGGCTCGCGCTGGATGGCTCCACTGTTGCTTGTGGAGACGGTGACGCCCGCGAAGGTGACACTCTTAACGCACTGCTCAAAAACGCGAGCGCTCGCCAGAAATCTCTCGACCACTACAACATCCGTCTATTTGATGAGCGAATTGTAGACGCAGCCGCTCACGTGGCTCGCCCAACGCTGGAAGACCTCCAGGACGAATCAGTCTTGATGAGCGAAGTAGTCCCGCTGATTAATGCGGAAATTGAGCGAGCGCATCCGTCGGATGGAGATGATGTCGTCGGGGAGCTTGCCTGGACGGCAGAGCCCGAGCTCTCCGGAAACGGTTTCAAGCTGGTGGCGAAAACACGCCGAACCGGCCAAACCCTGCGCAGTGCACTTGACGCTGCGGTCGCTGGTTCGGCTGAGTTTAAAAAGATGATTCGCCTAGCCACTGAGCTCTCCGAGTTAGGCCCAGCGCCGTACTCGCTGACCCAGGGCGATCATGAAGCAGAGACGTTCGTGCTGATCACTTCACTCCTTGGTCGTATCCTCGAGATCGCGAACAAGGGTCTATCAATCCAACGCTACAAGGGTCTCGGGGAAATGAACCCGGACCAGTTAGCGGAAACAACCATGATGTCGGAGAACCGAAACTTGGTTCAAATCCGTGTCGAAGACGGCGTCGAAGCTGACGACGTCTTCACTACTTTGATGGGAGACATAGTCGAACCTCGACGTCGCTTCATCGAAGACAACGCCTTGAGCGTCGCGAACCTCGACGTTTAGTCGCTCAACAGAATTGCCCTCCGGCCAAGCATGGACAAACGTCCTTCGCGCCGAAGTAGGAAATAGAACCATTGCCTGACGAGCCCAATGATCCCAACGACGGCGAAGGCGTATTGCCTTCGACCCCGGATAACTCGTTTCCGACGTTGAATATCGAAGACGAGGTTCGACAATCGTTCCTCGCGTATTCGATGTCCGTGATCATCAGTCGTGCATTGCCGGACGTCCGCGACGGTTTGAAGCCGGTCCATCGCCGCATCCTCTACGCAATGAACCAGGAAGGTTTGCTTCCGAGCCGGCCCTACTCGAAGTCGGCTGGTGTCGTCGGCGAAGTGCTGAAGCATTACCACCCTCACGGCGATTCCGCGGTTTATGACTCGATGGTCCGTATGGCTCAGGACTTTTCACTTCGATATCCGCTCGTTGATGGTCAGGGTAATTTTGGCTCGATTGACGGCGATTCGGCAGCGGCCTATCGATATACAGAAGCTCGCCTTGCTCGCCTAGCAGAAGAGCTGCTTCGCGATATCGATCGCGAGACGGTCGACTTTCAGCCCAACTTTGATGGCCAGATGGAAGAGCCGATAGTTCTTCCGGCGAGATTCCCGAATCTGCTCGCCAATGGTTCCTCGGGCATAGCCGTCGGCATGGCGACGAATATCCCGCCGCATAACCTGAGTGAGTTGACCGCAGCGCTCGTTCTTGAAGCGACTAACCCCGATTGCACTCTCGATGAAATGCTCGAAGTGATGCCGGGACCAGATTTTCCAACCGGTGCGACGTTATGCGGAACGGATGGTATTCGTAGCTATTTCGCGACTGGCCGCGGACATCTCACACTTCGTGCAAAGGCCGATTTCGAAGACTACAAGCGCGGTATTCGCATCGTCATCACGGAAATTCCCTACCAGGTCAATAAGTCGCTCCTGCTTGAGCGAATCGCAGACCTTGTTAAGGATGGCCGAATCGAGGGCATTTCGGATCTGCGCGACGAATCAAGTCGCGAAGGCATGCGTGTCGTAATCGAGTTAAAGAAGGATGTGTCGGAAGACGTAATCCTCAATCAGCTCTACAAAATGACACCGCTTCAAACGACCTTCGGTGTGAATTTACTCGCGCTCGTGAACGGTCGACCGCAGACACTCTCAATCAAGCAAGCGCTTGGCCACTTTCTAGAGTTCCGAAAAGAAGTAGTCATTCGGCGCGCGATTTACGACCTGGCTCAGGCCGAGGCCCGCGCACATATCCTCGAAGGCTTCGCGATCGCGCTCGATCATCTCGACGAGATCATCGCGCTTATCCGTGCCGCTGCGAATGCCGCGAGTGCCCGCGAACAGTTGATGGAGCGTTACGCGCTCTCAGAGCGACAGGCCCAAGCCATCCTTGATATGCGCTTGCGCGCTTTGACAGCGATGGAGCGACAGCGCGTCCTCGACGAACTCGCCGAGCTTCGCCTCAAAATCGACGATCTGAAGGGATTGCTCGCGTCGGACGAGCGAATCCTTGAGGTCGTGCTCAATGAGCTTCGTGAAGTCGAAGCGAAGTACGGGGATGAGCGTCGAACGGAGCTCACTCAGGCGATCGATGGCATCACGAACGAAGACTTAATTGTCGAAGAGGACATGGTCGTCACTCTGTCCCATCTCGGATATATCAAGCGTAATCCGGTCACGCTGTATCGCGCGCAACGTCGCGGCGGCCGTGGTGCCAAAGGTATGGCGACCCGCGAAGAAGATTTCGTGCGTCACCTCGGCGTTGCGTCGACCCATGCGTACTTACTCTTCTTCACAAATATGGGTCGACTGCATTGGCTCAAGGTTCACGAACTCCCGCAGCTTGGCCGCTCAGCCAAGGGTAAGGCGATCGTGAATGTGCTGCAGCTTCAGGAAAATGAACAGGTACAGACGATGCTTCCGGTTCGTAGTTTCGAAGATGCAGCAGGCGAATTCATTGTTCTGTCTACACGTCAGGGTGTCATCAAGAAGACATCGCTTTCGGCCTTCTCTAACCCGCGTAAGGCCGGGATCATCGCGATCACTCTTTCCGATGGCGACGAGTTGATCTCGGCCGGACGTAGTCGCGGTAGCGACGATGTGCTTCTGGCTACTCGTGCGGGCAAGTCGATTCGCTTTAACGAATCGGATGCACGCTCAATGGGTCGAACGGCGACGGGTGTTCGCGGCATAGCGTTGTCCGAGGGTGACCAAGTGGTTGGAATGGAAATCCTCACAGGCGAAGCGCAGATCCTAACGACGACGGAACGCGGATACGGAAAGCGCACGCCGCTAGATGACTACCGACCGCAAAAGCGTGGGGGTCAGGGCATTATCAATATCCGCGCCAACGAGCGAAATGGCCCCGTCATTGGCATCGCGCAGGTTGTCAATGATGACGATGTTATGTTGATTACCGACGGCGGGAAGGTCTTGCGATGTCCCGTTGGAGGGATCTCCTCGATGGGTCGCGCTACGCAGGGCGTTCGCGTCATGCGCCTCGATGAGGGCGAGAACCTTGTATCGATCGCGCGCCTCGCGGAAGAGGATATCTCTCCCGACGACGACGAACCGGATGGCAACGAAGACGGTTCGGAAGTGACGGGTACGCCAGTGATTGATGCGGGTTTGGCAACATCCGATGATGCCGCGGCGATTGCGGCAGTAGCCGAAGCTGCGAATGCTGAAGATGATGCGGCTGCGGCCGCCGACGGCGATGGGTCCGCCGCGGATGCCAGCGATCAAGATGACGAGAGCTGAGGACCGTTCTTAATGAGGAAGAAGATGAGTCCGAGAAAGCTGACAGCGTCGCGCCGCGCCTTTAAGCGCGCGAAGCGTTCCATTCCCGGCGGCGTGAACAGCCCCGTTCGGGCGTATGGATCTGTAGGTGGCAGCCCACCCTTCATCGAATCGGCGAAGGGTTGTCGGATTCGCGACATCGATGGTAACGAATACCTCGACTACGTCGGTTCTTGGGGGCCGATGATCCTCGGACACTCGCACCCGAAAGTCTTGGCTGCCGTGCGTGAGGCAATGAAGCACGGAACTAGTTTCGGTGCGCCGACCGAGCGAGAGTCGGTGCTGGCGGAGTCAATCCGGCGAGTGCTGCCCTCGGTTCAAAAGCTTCGCATGGTGAGTTCGGGGACTGAAGCGACGATGAGCGCGCTCCGGCTCGCGAGAGGCGTGACAGGTCGAAATCGTATTCTCAAATTTGATGGCTGCTATCACGGCCATTCCGACGGCTTGCTTGTCGGCGCCGGAAGCGGTGTGGCAACACTCGGGATTCCTGGCTCGCCCGGAGTGCCGAAGGGGATGACGGATCTCACGATTGTCGCGCCCTTCAATGATCTGGTTGCGACGCGTAAGGCCTTCGAGCGCTGGGGCAAAGACATCGCCGCGATCATCGTCGAACCGGTCGCGGGGAACATGGGCTGCGTGCCCCCGCTTCCCGGTTTCCTCAAAGGGCTACGTAATCTGTGCGACGAATTCGGGGCGATTCTCATCTTCGATGAGGTAATGACCGGTTTTAGAGTCGCCCGTGGCGGCGCTCAGCGGCTTTACAAGATCAAACCGGACCTCACGACCCTCGGAAAAGTGGTCGGCGGAGGTCTTCCGGCGGCAGCGTACGGTGGACGCAGAGACTTGATGGATCGGATCGCTCCGGAAGGCGACATTTACCAGGCGGGAACCCTTTCAGGGAATCCCCTCGCCGTCGCCGCGGGAACCGTCACACTCGAGCTTCTCGAAGCCGACGGCGTCTACGATAAGCTCGCCAAAAGCAGCGAGACCCTCGCGACCGGGCTCTCGAAGATCGCCGAAGCCGTGGGCGTGCCGCTCTCGACGCGCCACGTCGGCGGAATGTTTGGCTTCTTCTTCCATGAAGGGCCCGTGAACGACTTCGCACAGGCGCAGCAAAGTGATGCGGCAGCCTTCAAGTGCTTTTTCGGGGCCATGCTTGATGAAGGTGTCTATCTCGCCCCCTCGTCCTACGAGGCCGGGTTTGTTTCCCTTGCACACGGTCCCCGGGACCTGGCTGAGACCTTGGAAGCGGCACGAAAGGCGCTGACCCGCGTCGCTCAGATGCGTTGAGCACGACCCTTCTAACAGCTATGTTGCGCGCCGTTTTGTGGGGTCCCAACCTTTTCGTGTGTAGTCGAATGTCGGCGGGTGTCGAAGGGGATCAAGCGTGAGTCAGCCCCCAGAATATCCAGGAAAAAAGCGCCTCGTGCGTATGACGGCGCGAGCCGGTGGTGGTGCCTACGAAGGTGCCGCTGAGGCGGTCGGTGCGATATTAGTCGCAACGTTGCTGGGTTACGGGATCGACCAATATTTTGAAACAGGACCGGTCGGGTTATTGATCGGTGCAGGATTTGGATTTGCAGCCTTTGTGGTCCGTCTCATGCGGTTGGGGAAAGAACTCCACGGTGATGAGCTGAACTTCGGTGGCGGATCGAACGAAAAGGATTCAGCCGGGACGACCTCACAGAATGCTTCGTGGTCGAGTTCGGAGTCGGAAAATAAAAACGAATTGGCGGCCGGTACTACCGGAGATCATTCCGGGCCGGCCGAAGAGCTGGGCCTCTCAAGCGTCTTCGACGAAGAT
>Ga0315315_10003458_pt1 | contig 14507 bp, 12 predicted proteins | sample M140m3416metaG_FD_203699 | JGI IMG/M metagenome (GOLD analysis project Ga0315315, IMG submission 203699) | Ammonia-oxidizing marine archaeal communities from Monterey Bay, California, United States - M1 40m 3416 | ecosystem: Environmental > Aquatic > Marine > Intertidal zone | place: USA...
TAATGCTTTCAACCACATAAAGGTTTGGTTCTGTTGGAAACTTAAAAAGCAATTGAACATCTGTAACCCTTTTGTCTCCTGAATCGTATGTAATTTTGTAGCCATTAAAAATATTCTGCATGCCTTGGTTAACCATAGAGGCAAAATCTACGTCTGATTCCCCAGGAAAAAACTTAAAGTATGTAAAAGAAGATGGTGCAGAGTAGCCACCGTCTAAGTATCTGTATCTATAACCAAAAGAAAAGAAGTTTTCACGCACAGCATTCTCTGTTGAATTTGCTGTATTGAAGGGTACAACAACAGGTGCTTTTCTCGGAGGCTTTTTGTAAAGAGATATATCGTCCTCGTAAAAATTGTTTTTACCAAATGCTTTTGCTCTTTCGACATCAACCATTCTAGGCTGATTAAGTCCATCAGTAAAAAGAAGCAGTTTTGACTTCTTCGCAGCATTATAAACTACATTAACACCTGTAATCTTATAATCTTTGTTAAACTTTAGTATCTGCTCATCTGTGTCTCTTTCGTCAGCAAGAACAGTTGAGGTTATAGCTTTTTTTACATCATGCTCAAAGACGTAGGAATATCCAAGGTCATTTACAACAAACCAATAGATTCTTTCGTCCCCTTCGTCAGATACCGATCCTATACATTCAGGGTTATTTCCTAGTCCTAAAGACGTGACCTTAAGGTTTCCCTTTTCATTTTCTATAGCACCAGCATCAGAACCTGTAGTATTTAAGACTCTGATATTATAGCCGTCAATAAACTCGCCACTAGGAATAAGACGTTCATCGACGTCTTTGTTCATTTTCCCGGTGGAAAATAGATTTTTAATTTTCATACTACTTTATCCACTTATCTCTACCTCTAAGAATCTTAGTGAGATCCCCAATGGTGATAGAGCTTAATCTGATTTTCGCGTTTCTCAAAGAAGCAAGAGCTTGCTTTTGTGCTCTTCGCACTATATACTCCTGCACACCAAACTTTTGTTTCAGTATATTGGATACCATGTAGTCGTACATGAATGTTTCAGCTAGCTTGTGTACTTTGATCTCGCTGTCTGCTAAGCCGTACATACCGTCAGACACATATTCTATAATAATGTTTTTATCAGCTAAATCCGAGCTAAACAAGATGTATCCTTGATCTTTATCTAACACATAACTTCCATTACTAGATGCGGAGGCTGTGTCCATCCCAAACCTTTTACCTACTAAGTTGCTATCTGCTTCTCTAACCTCACTCGATTTCGCATCTTTCCAATTTTGCTCGATAACAGGAGTACCAGTAAGCGCATTGTCGTCGTTGTCCATCAAAATATTTTTGAATGGCGTATTATCCTGCAAGTAACTCTTTGGAGTGGCTGTGTTGAAGTTTTGTTTTATTTCATAAGTAAGACCCTTGTCGCCCACGTAAGACACTTTCACAGCGCTTACAAAGTCATGTGGCAAGTGAACCTTTAGTGTTGCAGGAATTTCTACCTCAAAACCTCTTATTTCACGTAGAGCGTCGTAGTGTAGCTCTTGTAAACCTCTTTTGGCGTGGAATATAACCTCGTTTCTATCTACTTTATTAATAACCTTGTCGTCACCTACATACGTCAACAAAAAGTTGTTGATAATGTCCTGTAACAACATATATTGGTATGTTCCCCAATTGTCAGACCTTGGCTCTGTGCCGCTGTTTTGATAGTATTCTCTTTGATCTATATGTGTTCCAATTGTAGGCATGTCTTATGAGTTTTCTTTAACAAAGTTATTTTGCTCTTCGTTTGTAGCAAGCTGAACAACATCTGCCTCCCTAATACTGAGTCCTGCAAACTTGCATATCTTAATCACAAGTTCTGTTTCGTCTGAAGCTGAAATTTCAAAATCGGTAGAGCTATCTTCATTGTACACAGGATCGCCAGCCAGCATAGTGTGACCCCAATGTGGATCTTGTGGTTTTCTGATATAATTAGCTGATACTGTAGTTGTTATACTGTCTGGACTTACAAACAAACTGTTGTCAATTCTTTTATATATAGGATATGTTACAGATGGCTTTGTTAAATTGCTGTTCACAATCATGTCGTACTTATGACTTGCGACCTCTTGCACTATTTTACCACCATATACCACGTTAATAAGTTTATACAGGTCATCTGGTGTGTTAAAATGATCTGTATCGTAGGTTAGCGAGTCGTTCTTTGTGAATATATCTATTTTATTCTGAATATGAGAAACGCTATCACCATAGTTCAGTGCTTTTTTTCTTGAGTTTTGGGCAGCAACAGCTCTAGAGTAATCGGAAAAGTATTGCTCGAATATCTCTAACTGAGCTTGCTTAGCAAAATAGTCAAATTCTAATGGTGATACATACCCTCTATTGTCCTTGTTTAGCAAAAACAAAACAGTGTTTCTAACGCTATTAATCATAGGATATATTTTCTACAAAAGTACAAAAAAAAAGAGGTCACAATTTGCGACCTCCCCCTTTCACGGATTTGTTTGTGCTTATAGCTTATTCGTAATCTTTTGAAGCACATCTAGACCTTCGTCTGTCTTAAAGAACAAAGCTAATGAATGATATAGGTTTTCTCCAAACGGAGCCACCATTAGTTTATTTTTTTGATCATCAGCCCATGTTACAGTTCTATTGTCACCTTTAACATGAAGAATACCTAGTTCAACTGCTCTAACAGCTACGTTTCTCAACTTTAGATTTTCGTCATCAGCAAGTGCCATAAATTCACCTGGATTGTTTTTAGCCCATATAATCATATCTCTACGCAACTCCGATGATGTTAAATTGCTAACATTGGACTTCATAGTCACTCTGGCTATAGCTTCCAAGTCTTCGATATCCATATCTTTAGCTGCGATTTGAGCATCAAGTTCTGAGTAAATACTCTCTACCTGTTTACTCGCATTCTTCTCCTTATCAAGCTCAATAAATTTCTTGTTGAAGTCAGGATGTATTAATAAAAACTTCTGCAAGTTCACATTCCAATCAGGAACGATAAGCTTGCCGTTCTCAAAAACAATAGGCTCTAAAGTAACAACACCGTCTTGCTCATCAACAAAAGGACTTAGTTGATTCGTAGCATAACGTAATGCTCTGTTTAGTTTGCCATCAAAATAAGTGAGAGGTTTTCTACCTGTGTGTTTTACCGATATCATTGATCGGATGGGTGCTTTGTTTCCGGTTAGAATGAACACCCTTGTTTTTTGTTCAAAATCTGGGAAAAGTGCATTATACCCAGATACTGTAATAGTTTTTGCCATTTTATTATAATTTGATTTAATTTAAAAAAAAGGAGGGAAACTTAAATAAGCTCCCTCCTTATGTAATATTACTGCATCAAAATGAAGTTGTTTACACCCATTGTACAAAGCGCACGCTCTGACAAGAAGTGAACCTCCATGTTGTCTTTATCAGTAGTCGCTGCACCACCTGCAGAACCAACAACCCAAGACTTATACTTTCTGTCTTCAGTTGGAGATACTCGGTAGCGAACGTGTAGGAATGGACGCTTAGCGTTTTCTCCTAGTACTTGATCATAAACAGTTGTAGTACCTGCTGGTACAACGATACCATCAACACCTCCAACGTTGCCACGAGTAGTAGCGTCGTTAAGGTATTTCCAGTCAGACTTGTAGAAGTCATACCCGATACGGAACCCTGTAAATCCAAGATTTAATGCCATATCTTCATCATTGTCAAACAAACCGTAAGAAGCAGTTGATGCTCCTGAGTTGTTTTGAGCAGCTAATACTTTGTCAATATCAAAAGAAGTTGATCGGTTAGCGAAAATCACGTTTTCTTGGATCGCACCTTCTTTGTCAAGGACTTTAGCTAAAGCTTCTAGATCCTCTCTAGAGTCAATAGTTCCACTAGTAGTGTTACCATTGTTCTCTACTTCATAGAAGAGACCTTTTGTACCTTTATATCCAGCTGTGTGAGCTGCAGAAGTGATAGTACCATCATTGATTGCAGGCTCGCCTTCAATCATTGAAGTTTCTAAGTAATCTTCGAAACGTAGTCTTGTTTCACTTTCTGACTTTAAGTACCAAAGGTATCCAGATGCACCATTTTCAGATGTTACTTCAACCCAACCGATATGAGCCATTTCAGATCCTGAAACTTCATACTTATCTTTGATAATGATTGGGTTGTTCTCTTTAGACTCGAAGTCTGCTTCAAGAGATCCATCCATACCAGCAACACCTTTCTTAAATTCAGAACCGTAAACAAAGATTGTCACAGCGTTGTCGTTATCGAAAGGCCCAGCACCATCACCAGAACTTGCAGAGTCTATTAAGCTTAACGTAGCAAATGTCTTAACAGTGATGCTGTCAGTAGCAACGCCTGTGATAAGAGCTTTAGCCTGAGAAGCTGCATTAGCTGTTGAAATGATAATAGTTTGGTTTACACGGAAACTGTGAGCAGTTAAGCCGTCGATAGTTTCACCGTCAGAGTGAATTGCACCTGTATCTTGTAAGTGCAATCTTCCTTGCTCACTCCACTTGATTAAGTCAGAGCTAGAAGGAATTTCAGCACCTACCATACGTAAGAAAGATGCTACAGAACGATTTCCGTAACGCTCAAATTCTTTCTCATACAAGTCTGGTAAGTATTGCTGAGCAAATGTATAACTGCTATTAGAAAGGTAGTTAGTGTTAGCTAACGACTTTCCTGGAGCAGGAGTTAGGGATGTAGAACCGCTAATCGCAACTGTACCGGTTCCTCCCCCGTCAAAATTAATAGATTGTGCCATTTTTTAAATGTCTTTAAAGGTTTTTATTTATCTTTTTTTAATCTTAAGTCCAGATCCAAACCCTTGGCTGCTATCTACAACCTTAAATTTAGTTCCGGGTTTCGATGAATCAACGTTTGTGCGCACATTCATATCAATATTCTTTCCATCCTTGACCACTTCATTAACCGCATCGGCTTTACCTTGCTCATAAAAAAACTTAGCGTAAGCCTCTGGGTTCATAGCCATGTGTAAAGATTGATGATATTTATTTGCGTCCTTCAAGAAACCTTTTTCATCCACAAAACGTTGTATAAAGTTGTTTAAATCTGATTGTTTTTCAGCAACTTCAGTAACGCTTTTTGGCTTGTAGGTCACAGTTTTTTCGCCGAGATTGTATTCAAAACCTTTGAATTTGTCATTAAAAAAACTTGATGTCTTCTGCTCAAATATCTTTCTTTGCTCATTAGACAGTTTTTCTTGGTTTGCAGCCTCATCATTATATTGCTGGTAGAACTCAACAGCCTTCTTAACATCATCAGGAAAAGCATCCATACTTGACTCAAGTGGTGCTCTATATCTTTCCTGCATATTATTAAAATACTCTTTTGCTCTATGCAGCTCTTGCTTTTTCTCTAAACTCTTCCTTTTCCTGTCGCTTTCTGTATCGACATTTTCATCAACTTCGTATTTTTCATTGATTAGATAGCTAATGTCGTTATCATCCAGCTCTGGATTAGTTTGCATGTAGTACTCACGTAACAAAGACTGATCCTCGTATTCACTTACATCTTCGTTAGCTTTAACAAAGTCTCTCAAACCACGATTGGTTTGTTCTTTGTATTGCAAGTACTTTTCAACTTCTTCTGGAAGGTCTAGTACTTCTTCATTATTTGAAAGAACGTCTTCTAATTCTTTTGCATTAATCTGATATCTATCTGTTAGATAATCATTTATAATGTCTTCTTTTGTGAGCTCTTGTGGTTTTTCTTCCTTTGGCTCAGTTTCAGTTGATTCAGGCTGTTGCTCTTCTACAACCACCTCTTCGTTTTGATCAACTGTATTTTCTTCCTTCACTTCAGCAACTTTCTCCTTTTGAGGCTCTGCTTCAGTTGTTTCTGGTTCTTGGACTTTTGCCTCCTCCTCTTTTACAGGAGGTTTAGACAAATCGACTTTAAAGTCAACGTCCTGATTTACATCACTCATAATAATATTAGATTAAATTTTATGGTACAAAATTATTAAAAAAAACTATGCGTTTTCTTGACCCATCATAGCTCTAAAGTTAGCCAAAACATTAGGCTTTTCACCTTCCCCCTCAAAGTCTACGGGCGGTGTATTTTCCTTGCGTTGTCTGATAAGTCTACTCTGTTGAGAAGCTTGTTTGTCTGTTCTTTTATCTTTTCGATCTTCTTTGTACTGCTCTCTACCCTTAAAAACATTAGCCTCTGCTTGTTTTAATTCCAAGTCGAATTGGTGCTTGAGTCTCAGCATCTCCGCATCAAGCTGCTGTTTAGCTTGCATACGCTGTAACTCTAACTCAGCCTTCATCTGCTCCATCTGTGATTCAGATTGAGTTTTGAATTGTTCCTCTTGCATCCTAGATTGAGAAGCTGCTTGAGCTGACTGTGTGTTCGACTGAGTTTGCATCTGTATCGCAGCCTGTTGTTTCTCCATTTCTTTCTTCTCTTTCTTTACCTTTCGAGTTTTAAGTAAGCTGTTTGCAAGAGTAATATCTTTTATGCTACGAATATCAATAGCATCTTCTAACCCTATTTGTCCTGACTGGATTGATTGCTGAATGTTTTGCTCCAACATTTGTCTTTCTTCTTCATCTGGCTCTATTTCTATAAATATACCGAAGTCATGCAAGTGTAATGATTTTACTTCTTGAACAATCTCAAAATTGTTTTTCCCTATCATTTTTGCAAAATCGTCGGCAAAGTCGGCATACTCCAATATATCCGATATTCTGTATGATATCGCTTCTGCAAGTCTTTTTGTAAGAAATATACCGGCCTGTATAACATGTCTTGTCGCAGTGTTGCTGTTAAGGGCAGCAAGTTTTTGTAGACCTACAAGAGCATATTGATCAGGATTACTTCCATCTCTAGCCTCATTAATACCTGTTACAGCTCTAATCATGTTAAGCTGGTAGTTGTACATATTAATAAGACTTGCGATTTTAGCATTTGATCCACTGCTAGTTAACTCCTGGATAGGAACTCTAGCGTTATTAAAGTCGCCGTCTTCCGTATAGCTCCTTCCAATGACACTACCTGTTTGGAAATACATTGACAAAGCTTCAGAAGGGTTATACGAAGCCCCATTACCTAAGTCGACACTATTTAGTCCATCGGCATCAATAAACACACCATCAGGTATCATTTTAGCAACTACCTGTTGAAGTTTAAGGTGGGTAAGTTGTATTTGATCTGCAAAAGGGATCATTCTTTTTACCAGAGAATCAACATTACCCTTTGACATTTTAATAGCTGAAACAACATATGGAGGTAAAGCTTTTTGGAAAGCTGATTTAGGCCTAACCATATTGCTCATTATACCCCATTTCAACAAATGGTTTGTTCCTAACACAAGTACACCTTCATACCATACATCTATTCTTCTGGCTACTCTTTCAAATCTAGCTTGCTCAGTCTTGGGAGGATTGAAGTTTCCGTCTTTCTTCAGTGGTTTTTCGCCACCGTTTTGGTTTTGCTTTACCTTGTACACAACCTCTCGGTCTGTTTTGTAACAAAAGTAAAGAAGACTGACGTTGGATTTATCTAACCCGCTCTGACTCTGTAGGTTCTGAGTGCTTCTATAACCATCAAATCTACTAGCAAGCTTTGATATTTCTTCTATCTCTTCTTGCGTAAGATTAGGGTTGATCTTTTTAATTTCAGTAACATGTACTGATTTAACCTCCCCAAAGTAATAACAATCCCTGAAGTTGGGGTCTTCTGTTGGTGAATAAACAAAGTTTACAGGATCCACATACTCTAGTCTAACGCCATGATGCGGATCGAACGAGTGTTTCAACGCTGAAATACCAAGAACAACGTTATCCTCGTCTATTCTTCTTTTTAGCTCGTCATATTCGTTAAGCTCTAAAATGGTTTTGATAGCTGCCTCTTCTGCGACCTCCACACCTTGCTTATACTTGAGCTTCATATATATCCCTAGTTCTTCTTCAGACTCTGGTATTTCATCTTCTGGAAATTTGAAAACATTAACACCTGTGTTTTGTTTGATCATAGACAAAGCTGGTCGCCCTATCATGTCAGACATCATATCCATCTTAAAGACTTCCCTTTTCATAGAAGACAAGTCGTCAACCGCTTCTACTTTAACATCAAGCAATCTGTTAGATATACCATTGACAACAACATCCACAAACTTAGGGATGATAGGGACAGGTGTCCAATCAAGGTTTAAATAAGAAAGGTCGCCGTTGACGGCTAATTCGTTTTTGTACTTATCGACAGGCTGCTGCCCTCTAGCGTACAATCTTCTAGTTAAGTATTCAGATCTTATTTCCCCATATATACTACTTCCGTGGTCTCTTGCGAACCATTCGGACTCAATAGCATGCCCAACACGGAGACCATACTCATAAGTATCCTTCTCTATGTCTGACACAAATTGATTAGGAAAACCACTGCCTGAAATGAACTTCGGCTTATTTATCATAATCACCTAATAATTTCACTAACAAAACCTTTGTTACTGTATTTTGCAAAGTTAAGATTTATTTGATTACGTTTTTCTTGTCTGTTATTCTTTGTCGTTTGATTTGCCATAATCGCAAAACCCGAACTTACTGTGGCATCAAACCTGGTTCTGTTATTTATATCATAGTTTGCCCAATCCAACAAAGTTCTATTAAAAAACATATTTCCACAACTTCCAAAGTCCGTATCTCTTTCATCTTTTATCACACCAACATGAGTTTGAATAAAGCTTTCTATACCTTCTGCATGTACAGAAATTACGGATTGAGATGAAGGTATGCCACCGAGCTCTTTTTCTGCTCTTGACAGTATGTTTTTATGTTTATCTGGTCTATTTATAGAAAAAGGCCTGTAACCCCTGTCCTTGAGATAATATAGCAATCTAGGTTTGTTGTTTTCGACAAGAATTGGCATGCCATAAAAATGTAAAGCCATTAACACATCTTCATAAAATATCTCTGCTGTTGGAGGTCTAGATATGTATTCTAGGAAAAACATATTAGTTGGAGCGTCATCCATATGAAATTTAGTCATTCCATGCAAAGATCCTTTTGATCCACCACCACCAACTGTTCCTGATATATCATATGAGTCACAACCAAAGGCTCCTATATGAGCGTTACCAGGGAACTTACGTCCGTTTCTTTCCTCTACATTGTTCATCATTTCTTTGGATGGTATCCAACTTAAAAAAAACCGACCTTTTCTATCAGGAGAAAACACTACTTCTGTATCCCTTTGACCATTCTTCCAGTAAAAGTTTCCCCTACTTACACTTGATTTGATAGCAAATGAATCGTTGTAATCTATCTGCTCATATATTCTTGTCAAATTAAATAAGGTGTTCTTTGACTCATCTCTAAACGCATGTGACTCAGTACGTGGGAATTGACGGTAAAATTCATTTAATGCATCTGGATCATTTTTGAGACTATCCACTTCGTTTTGCCAATATTGTAATGCGCTTTGGTGAATGTCATCACCATTTACGCTGGTTATTGGCGAATCTGGTGTCTCTAAAACAGGTTGCCCATACTTATCTATAAACCCCTCCATGTTCCACTCCATAGGAATAAACAAGCTATACATGCCGCTTTTTGTTTGGCCGTTTGAGTTGCGTGTTGTTGGATCAGAGTCGTAAAACAATTTCTTAAAATTATCTCCTCCTTTGTCTAATGCGTTACTTGTTGAGCCCATCATACACTTACCTATAACTCTACTACCTAGCCTTAAACATGTTTTTGTTACCCTCCAATTGTTTAGTATGTTATCTGGCCTTTCCCACTTACCACTTTCATCGTGAACAAGAAGTGCAAGTTTTTCACCATCGTAACTGTTGTCCCCAGTATTCTTCCAATCTATTGTAGTATCTAGTCCCTGTAAGTCACTGACAATGTTTGTGTTAGCTATTGATTTTCTTGTAAGTTTTGAGGCTGGAACTCTATAGGCTAACTCAGACTTCGGCCTATCCATACCATCTTGTATGGGTTTAAAAAAGAATGGATAGTTGACGGATATAGGTACAACCTTATCTGTAAACATCTTCTTTGCATCAGCACCTGTCTTTGACAATATCCCAAACCTAGCATCTGATGTTATAGTGGCCTGATTGACAGTTTCTGCAGATGACATAAAAGAGAATCCAGATCGTCTGTTCTTTAAGTAACACATCCCATAACACCTAGCATCTGCTTTACAGGCTTCCCAGAATATAAAAAATATTCTATTTGACTCCCTGTACTCAGGCTTACCTACATCAATTTTAGTCCATTGTAAGTACATGTAGTGGCTACCTGTAATGTAAGTTGGTGTTCCATTATTGTAAAACCAATAACCGTTTTCTCTGTAGTTAAACTCCTTTTCTATATAAGGAACCCAAGTTTCTTTGAAGTCACGTGGCATTTCATTCCACTGAAAGATTGTCTGTAATGGATGTAGTTGTTTTGGGTACTCAGATGCTTCCCAGAACTGATCTTTCCGTTTAGCTGCCCTTTTATGAATATCTGCAGGTTTTTTTGGAAGAGCTATGTTTAAATGATTAATTCTGACCACATTCCCTACCGTACCGTCTTTAGATATTACAACAGCATCTATATCAGGGTCATACCCATAACGGAACCCCTTCTTTTTGTTCGTGTCATCTAAGATCTTTTTTGGTATAAAGTCCTTTAGTACAACACCTAAGTTATTTAGATCTTCGTTCTGCAAAGCCACCTGTTAAGTTAGTTTTCTCCTCCTCTGGGTTCTCTATCAAATTCTTTTCGTTTTCGATTCTATTAAGTATCTCAAACGCATCGAATATCGCTAGTTTTTTTGTAGCAGCAGCATTTTTTAACCTGTCTGCAGCAAGCTCATCATCTGGGTCTGGCTTTATGATCTCCTCTTCTGCAACCTTTATAAGCTGGTTGACAGCCTCATGCCCAGCCCTTATGATTCTTTCTTTTATTTTATTTACATCCTTCATAGCAAGGCGCATATATCGTTAGTTCTCATGCGGTACAAAACAGTGCCGTTTATAGTAAACTCATACTCACTGTTTTTAGTAAAGTTTACTTTATCGCCTAATTTAACACCAAGGTCGTTTAGGTAATCATTATCGTATACAACATACCCGGTGTTGAGCTCTGTACCCTCCTCATAAAGATAAGAATTTTCTTTATCTATTGGCTGGACAAAGCAATAATTGCCAACTGACTTCCACTCTTTTCCGTCATTGTAAAGATAAAACTGATATTCATCTATAAAATACATACCATCTTTGAAGTAGTTGGGCGATTTCTTTGCCCTACCTTTCATGTCGTAGTATATCCTGAATATATTGTGATGTACGACTATTATGTCGCCAGACTTGACTTTTGTACTCCTGCTTGGAGCATAAACAACTTCCGCAAGTCTATTTACATGCTTATGATCCTCAACCGTAGAGTTGACTATGATTTTTTGCCCTGATATCTCCACCTCATTATTGTATTCGTCGCCTAGCGGCTTGATAATGAAGTAGTAAGGAGATTTCATCCTAAAAGTTTATATTGTACTCAACAGATACAGGTATGTTTTTATTGAACTCTTTCCATAAAAAAACTTCGTTGTTCTTTTCTACATATACACGGAAAGAGATTTTGTCCTCATCAAAGTCAATGAGGTGTATGGTATAAGCGCCATTCAAAACATCTTGGTTAACGATGTAATGCATGGCGCTGCCCTTGTAATCAGACCCTATGGATATTTTACGAATTTCCATTGTCTGGAGCACCCAAATGAAGCTCACCCGCTTCTAGGTCGATAGAGCCATGTCCGTGCTCTTTCTCTAATTCATTTAACTTTCCTTGGAGTTGCTGACCAAGATCAACCATTCTGTTTTGCAAAATGTGTTGCTGTGTAGACAGTGCGCCAATATCAAGCTGTGTGTTGGATTGTTCTGTTCTTAGTTGTTTTAGTTCTTCAACAACTGAATCATCAAGTTTTACCACTTCTGGTTTTTTACTTTTTGCCATTTTACTAAATTATATTTTTACAAATATACTAATTTTTTTTGCTCGCCACGGAACATCTTCTATAACACAATTAATTGTGGTTAATGGTTATTCTGATGATTCAGATTCTTCTGAATCCAACCAGGAAACATCATCTCCCGTTACTTCTACATTTGTTGGTGTAATTTTTGCGCTTATTTCTTTTTGAATAACTTCGTCCATATGGTCTGTAGGATGATTAGCCTGTGCCCAAGCAATAACATCTGCTTCGGTAAGATCACCTATAGCTGTGAAGTTTTCAGAATCAGGTGCACCTGTAGGACAAGCCCCATAAAACACAGCAGATTCACCTGAGTCGGCATCTGTTCCTTTATATTCGAAATTTATATTTGTGATTACATTCGACAATCCGTCTAACGTGGGTGCTTGCTTTAAAGCCGTAATCTTCCACTCATAACTCATATTCATAATTTATAATTTATTGTTTAACTATATGTTTAATAATCACTTGTTTTATTGATTTTCTAAAACTTCTACTCTTTGCTTTAATTGTTTATTTTCTTCAATAAGTTCTTTAACCGCTTTCATTAAGTACACTGTCATGCCTGACGGATTAAACATATAACGATTTTCTCCGTCTTCATTTGCCATTAAGGGATAAGCTTCTGGAAATTTATCAACCATCTCCTGAGCTATATATCCTTTTGTTTTTTGTGAATTTTCCGGTTCTGATTTAAAATTAAACTTTTTAGGCTGTATTGTTTCAAAACTATTTAATACGTTTTCATCCCAAGTTTCAAAATTTTCTTTTAATCTTTCATCTGAACCGCTTGTATTAAATTGCGTTCCATAGGCGTTCATTCCAATAGATCCCTTTTGGGTGGTTCCCGCTTGGAAAGAAACAACAGTTTCAGGAGTGTACGACAAAGATACGTTAAGTTTACGATACGTCATATTTGTAAACCCTGCACCGCTACTATATGTAGTTTTATCTGGCACAAGCATAACTTGACCTGAGTTTATACTGTGCCCAAACATAGATAACTGGTACAACTTGCTGCTGCTTGAGGGATTTACATAATAGTTTGTGTTATTTGAATCGTAAAATGTTGGCGCATAAACTCCAGTAGATTTAATATACGCCCATGTACTGTCAAGGGGTGCTGTAGAACTGCTGCTTACGCCCCCTGTAGAGCTATTATCTCTACCTACGGCAAATACATTATCTGCCATAAGCATAGTTCCAAAATCAGTAGCCGAGTTGCCAGGTGCTTTTACATAAATATAATCTCCGGTTCCTGATGTCCAGCCTCCGTAAAAAATGTCATGCGTTGTTGTGGTAGTCCAACTCGGGTGATAAGCTCTTATATAGCTACTCCCTGATAAAACAAGATTCGGTCCTGTACTGGGGTTAACTCTAAAATTTGTATTATTGTAATCATAAAATTGCTCTGCTTGAATTCCGTTTTGTCCTATTAAAAAAGCAGTAGTAGTTGATTCGCCGTTATTACCCCCTAGTTGAAATTGATACGTACCAAAATTATTTGTGCCTTCGCTTGACGTGTCTTCTATATAATTAAATGTTGCAACAGTATCAGTTACACCTATTTTTAAAACCTCCTGTGAAGTGCTCCCGGATCTAGTTATACATACAGGCTCAGTTCCGCTTGTTGTATCAAATACAGCGAAGCCGTCAACAAATAAAGGTACCGTTGATGCTGATGTAATAGATTCCCCTTGCCCAATAGATAATGATGTAGCAACAGTTAGTCTACCATTAGTAGTTAATGACATTGCGCCTTGCGCATCCGTGTGTGCATCATCTCCCCACCACCAGCCTCTATCATTATCATTGTTCATTTGGAATGACATAGCGTAGTCATTTAAATGTCCAAAAGTAAAGCCGCTCTTCATACCTATAGTATAAGAACTACTGTTCCAAACTCTTAATTTATCTCTTGTTTGGCTTGAGTTTCCGTCTATAAGCCCAAAATTATATCTAGTGCTATTAGCAAACAAATCACTAAACGTTCCAGAAGTTATTTTAGAAGCGTCTAAATTGGGGATCCTTGCTGTTGCAAACGTTCCTGAAGTAACATCTCCAGCTGCATGGGTATGTGAAGATGCTGCATAACTGCCAGCAGCTTGAGCACCTATTTCAGATAGGCTCCAACTCACGTTTCCTGATCCGTTTACTGACTTTCCGGTGCTTCCTATAGTTATAGTTCTAGCTGTTGTCCAAGTGTCTGCATTTGGGTGGTAACCCGTGTGAAAAACCTGCTGGTTATTAACGAGGAGTTCTTTATTGAAGTAGAAGTTAGGTCTATCAGTATAGATATGAGCGTGGCTAGTGTTAGCAGGCCCAAAATCTATATAACCGTCGTTTGTTTGATGTCTTAAACCACCCCAGCTATTTACAGAGTTTGCTGTTTCACCATCTATATTAGCCCATGTTAAATCGTGACTATCGTCATTTACAGTTGCTGTTAATGTTACGTTAGCAGAACCATCTATAGATACGGATCCACTTAAATCACCAGCTAATGTTATTGTTCTTGCTGT
>Ga0315315_10003459_pt1 | contig 14505 bp, 12 predicted proteins | sample M140m3416metaG_FD_203699 | JGI IMG/M metagenome (GOLD analysis project Ga0315315, IMG submission 203699) | Ammonia-oxidizing marine archaeal communities from Monterey Bay, California, United States - M1 40m 3416 | ecosystem: Environmental > Aquatic > Marine > Intertidal zone | place: USA...
AACCTCGATCTGGAAATTGCGACCTACCGTACTCTTAACACGGAAGGCGATGCCAAACGTGGCGAGCCGCTTTTCAAACGTCAGGCCTGCATCGCGTGTCACACGACGGCTAACGGCCAGACTCCGAAGGGGCCACACCTTGTCGACATCGGCAAACGGTACAGGAAAGCCGAACTGGTTGAATCAATCCTGAAACCGGCGGCGAAGATTGCTCAAGGTTTCGATACCTATCTCTTTGTGATGGATACGGGCAAAGTCGTCACGGGTTTTGTGAGTGGCGAAAGCGCTGATGAAGTTCAGATTCGGCAGATCAATGGAGTTGCTCAGTCACTGAAAAAAGAAGAGATCGAAATCCGGCAGAAAAAGAAAGAGTCAATGATGCCCAACGGCATCGCCAACAATCTGACTCCAGAACAGCTTGCCGATTTAATTGCCTACCTGCAGTCTTTGAAGTAACTGTTGTGTCAATGTTCCGGAGACCGGGACGGCCTCTGCCAGAACGAGAGTTGCGATAACTAAAGAGGTCAGTTTCATCAGCGACACTAATCAGCCAGTGATTTATCTCGACAACGCCGCAACGAGCTTTCCAAAGCCCGAATGTGTCTACGACGCTGTCGATCTATACAACCGACAGAATGGCCGCGCGGTTGGCCGAGGAACGTCGGATGCTGGCCAACAGTTGCAGCAGATCGTTAACCGCTGCCGATTCCGAGCGGCTCAGGTTCTTGGTGCATCTGCGAATGAAGAGATCGTTTTCACGCTGAACTGCACCGACAGCCTGAACATGATCATCCACGGACTGCTGAAGCCAGGCGATCATGTGGTGACATCAGTGGCGGAGCACAACTCGGTCTTGCGTCCGTTGCGGCATCTTGAGGCGAATCGCGATGTGACGCTCACCCTGGTCGACGTCGATGACGCTGGATTTTTCGATGCTGCTGATGTGGAAAAAGCGATTCGACCGGAAACGAAACTCCTCATGCTGCAGCACGCTTCGAACGTCACGGGAGCAATTCAGCCGATCGAAGATGTCGCCGCACTTGCTGACAAACACTCAGTTTCGTTTGCAGTAGATGCCGCTCAGACCGCTGGTCATATTCCGCTGGACGTTGATCAACCTGGCGTCGACTTCGTGGCATGTTCGGGACACAAGGGGTTGATGGGACCTTTGGGGACGGGGCTGCTTTATGTATCGCCAGGAAAGGAGAAAGAACTACTGCCGACGCGGCAGGGAGGAACGGGATCGAAAAGCGAAAGCGACACTCAGCCTGAATCGATGCCCGACCGCTTTGAATCGGGGAACCATAATTCGCCGGGAATCGTGGGTCTCGATGCTGCACTGGGGTATTTGCTCGACCACGGAATCGATCAGTTGCGACAGCACGAGATCGCAATGACGGAACAACTGTGCGATCAGCTACGAAGCATCCCGTCGCTCACTCTTTACTCAAGCGATGACCGAAAGCGGCACACAGGAGTTGTGAGCCTGACGTCAGAGCTGTATACGTCGGACGAATTGACTCTGTTGTTGAGTCAGCATTTTGGAATCGATACACGATCCGGACTTCACTGCGCACCGGGAATCCATCGCCGACTGGGAACGATCGAGCGGCAGGGAACCGTACGGCTGAGCGTTGGATTTCAAACGACTCAGGACGACATCGATGCCGTCATCGATGCATTGCAGCAGGTTTCTGCCGGATAAAATAATCGCCAATAAAAGAATTGCCAGTTGCCCACAATGAATGCTCACTCTGACGCATCACACCTTAATGCTCTGCCGTCTGTCGCCCTCAAACGCAAACGCGCGAAGCCTTTCCACAATCAGCATCCGTGGGTTTTCACGGGAGCCGTGCTCAGCGTTAGCGGCAACCCGTCGCCGGGCGATGAAGTTGTTGTTCGAGCTGACGATGGAAGATTCGTCGCGCGAGGTCTATTCAATTCAAACAGCAACATCCGAGTTCGACTTTATTCGTGGAACGAAGATACTCCACTTGATCGTGAGTTCTGGGATGAGCAAATCAAAGCGGCAGTTTCGCTTCGGTCAGATTACATTCAGAGCGAATCGACGACCGCCTTCCGATTGATTAACAGCGAGGCCGACGGTCTGTCTGGATTGACCGTCGATCGGTACGGAGACTGGTTGCTGGTTCAACTGACAAGCCTCGCCCTGGCTGAACGAAAAGAGATCTTGTTTGATCTGCTGGAAGAGCATTGTCATCCGCAGGGCATCTGGCTGCGAACGGAAAAGGGCATTCGCGATCTGGAAGGTTTGACGATCAGCGATGGCCTCGTTCGAGGCGAAGAGCCAGCTCGTCCGTTATCAATTCGTGAGAACGGACTGACGTTTCTGGTGGACGTTGCCGAGGGACAGAAAACCGGTTTTTTCCTGGATCAACGAGACAATCGTAAAGCCGTCGCCCGTTACACATCAGGGCACAAAGTCCTCGACGTATTTTCATACTCCGGAGGCTTCGGCATTACCGCGGCAGTTGCAGGAAACGCCGCATCCGTAACGTGCGTTGATTCCTCAAAGCCAGCGATCGAATCCAGCCGTCAGAATGCAGAAGCCAACGGCGTATCAGAGAAAGTCGAATTCTTCGCTGCCGACGCGTTCAAGTATCTGGAAGGTGCACGTAACGAAGACGCCATCTTCGATACGGTAGTCCTCGACCCGCCAAAGATGACTCGCACCGCCAGCGGAGCCAAAAGTGCCCTGCGAGGCTACCACAGCCTGAATGATCTGGCGGTTTCGGTGCTGCGGCCGGGGGGGATTCTGGTCACATGCTGCTGCTCAGGTCACATCAGCCGCGATGAATTTATCCGTATGCTGTCGGGAGTAGCGACGGGCGCAGGACGACGGATTCAAATTCTCGAGTCGCGCGGCCACGCAGCCGATCATCCGGTTTCTCCGAATTGTCCGGAGAATGCGTACCTCAAATGCCTGATCTGCCGTGTGGTGTGACAGGTTCTGCAAAATCGAGCGAATCTTCTGCCGAAAAGAGGTGTCAGAGCGGGGTGTCTTCGACTTGTCGAACCTTGCTGGGGAGATATAATCCCCACCCCTCAAGTCGATCAGAATCGACTGACGAACAATTAGAACGAGAAGCGCAAGTGGCGGAATTGGCAGACGCGCTAGGTTGAGGGCCTAGTGGGAGTTAAATCCCGTGGAGGTTCAAGTCCTCTCTTGCGCATTTCAGCAAAAGGACTTACGACAAGTTGTTGTAAGTCCTTTTTTCGTATGCGCCCCAAAACACCGCAGCATGACGATGACTGACGCGGGAGCGGGACGCTCCACATGCTTGCATTTAGAATTCAGCGATCCAGCATCTCTAAAGAAGTTCGCGCGGGACGACGCCGCTGGGCAGCAAGTGCATGGGGCGGCCGGTGGGATCGATGATGGTGTCGTCCAGTCGAAGGCCCAGGGCGTGATAGACGATTGCGCAGAAGTCTTCGACGCCGACTTTGCGTGACGTCGGATGCTCGGCCTTGCTGTTTGTGCTGCCGATCACCTGTCCATGCCTGTAGCCACCGCCGCTGATAAGAACACTCTGGGCCTGCGGCCAGTGATCGCGTCCAGCATTGCCGTTGATCGTCGGCGTTCGACCAAACTCTCCTGCCGTGATGACCAGCGTGTCGTCGAGCAGGCCGCGGTCGGCGAGGTCTTGAATCAGCACTCCGACCGCACGGTCGTGGCGAGGCATCTTTGAATCGAGTGCGCCTTTGATATTCCCGTGATCGTCCCAGTAGCCGGTGTTCAGCGAGACAAACCGAACTCCCGCTTCAACAAGACGTCGCGCGAGCAATGCCTGCTCGCCCCAGCCGTCTCCGTAGCGCTCGCGAGTTTTCACGTCTTCCTTGTCGAGCTGGAACGCGTCGCGAGTCCGGCCCGACAGAACGATGTCGAGCGCCTGCTGATCAACCGTGTCGAGATGTCGAAATGTCCGGTTGCTGTCGAAGCGTTGCCGCAGATCGTCAAATTGCTTCTGAAGAGAAACACGGTTCATCAAGCGGTCGCCGGTCAGTCCATCAACCAGCGAAAAACTCTTGTGATCTCCCGTCGGCAGACGCCCCGCTTCATTGCCGTAGCTGTATTCGCCATAGCGAAACGGATTCTGAGCAACACCCAGCCACGCACCGCCGTGATATCCAAAGCCACCATCATTCATGTTGACCGAAGCCAGCGTACCCTTTTTTCTGGGGCCAAGCAGTTGCGACGCGACGGCCCCCATCGATGGTTGTCTTGCCGGCCGATCAGAACCCGTTGCTCCCAATCGTCCAGTCAACATCCAATGAGCAGCAGCCCAATGATCACCGTTACCATGCGAGAAGCTGCGAATGATCGAACACTTATCCATCACCCTGGCTTGCTCGACGCAGAGTTCGCCAACATCCAGACCAGGCAGGCTCGAATTGATCGACTGATACGGACCTCGAACTTCAGCCGGAGCCAGCGGCTTCATATCAAATGTGTCAAGCTGCGACGGGCCTCCGTGCTGCCAGATCAAAATTACGGACCGCTTCGAAGCATGGTCGATACGTTCCCCCGAGCCATTTGCCGCCCGAGCTTCCGAACGCAGCAAACTCGGCAAAGAGAGCCCAAACGCACCGAGAGCACCAATTTCAATCGCCCGCCGGCGACTGATACCACTGCACAGGGCCTTACTCGTTGAACTTCCGATCTCCAGCATCGTAAGTAAACTCCACACCCTGGATTCGTTTTCAACCAGAAAAAACTTGAACTGTCTATTCTGGCCTTTTTGCTACAGAAACGGAAAGAGTGGTCCTGAATTCTTTCGGGCGATCCATCGCTGAATTCTCAAGCAAGTCTACCGGTTTCGACGAAACGACAAGCCCGAATGTGCATTTTGAAAATCAGCTCGAAAGCGTTGAATTCAGGATTGATCTGATAAGGATCGCCACGACCGTCCGGGCTGTCCCGATCATCAGTTTCTTTCGAACTACCTATGACAGTTCGTAGATCAAGGCGTAGACGCTTTGCAGCAAGACTTCGCCGTCGGCGAACAGGCTCTCCAGGAGTCTGTCCAAGAATCTGCATCGACCTCGAAATTATAAATCGGATCGTCGATTGAGAGACCTGGCGTTTTCGAGTTTTGAATAGCTGGCTGCTTCAGTAACCGTCGCTCGCTGGCCTGTTTCCGCCTCCGGCGACTTGTCTTTACTTGATGGAACTAAGGAGCACACGAAAGCCCAGGGAGTTGCTCCCGTTGGCTGGCGTGATCCAGTAGCGGGCCGCCGAATGGCAGTAGTCGGAGTTGATAATCCAGCTACTGCCCCGGTACACCCGGGTCGAGCCGGATGTAGCACCAGTCGGATCAGTTACCGAGCCGCTCAAGTGGACAATGGCCGAGAATGTAATTTCAGGTTGGGGGAAACCAACGTTCGGCGTTCCGCAAATCGCTGAGATTGGTCCCCGTCAGTTTTGCCTCTCTGATCAGCTGTCGGACCTGACCTGAACATAGAAACTTGAAAGTGACTCCCAACCGATTTTCCGTTCGTATATCAGGGACAGAAATCGTTAACGGATCCGGGAATTCCATCTGAAAATAGTACGGGTGCCCGATAGTATTGACCGTTCGCCCGCACCGGGAACAGCATTCGTCCTCCCACTCAGGATATGGCCGCGTTCTTGTCCATTCCGCAGGCGGAGCGAGGCAATGGGACTGATGGACAGGCCATAGCACAAACAGCGGTTGGCCCGTTTTGGTCTTTCCGCACGGAATGTAATCCACTCCGTCGATGCCGTGATCGTGAAATACCAGTTTCACTCGTTCAGAGACAAGAAGCAACGGGAGGTCGTTGGGTGTATCGTGGAAATCTGTCTTAACGTTCAGGATTCGGTCCTGATCGAAGCCGATCTCCCGCACACGTTCTCCATCCCACTTTTCACATGTGGAACACCGTCGCAGATCTGCGAAGCGATGTAAGACCTGTAGATCCTGCCTTTGGCTGACTTCGTGATGTAGAAGAAAAACGTCAGTTCGCGGCTCAGATCCAGTGAGCCAGTACCATTTCATCGAAAGGCCCCCAAGTGAGCCCCATTCTGATATTGCGCATAAAAGTCGTCGAGGGCGGACACACGTTGCTTCCAGTCATAGTTGCCTCGGATTACTTTTCCTGAGTTGCCTGCTCCGTGCATCATATTCTGTGCGTTCTGGAACTCAATGATCTGCGGCAGCCATTGGTTGACCATACCGAAGAGGGCGGCGAGCAGTATGTGCCACAGCTTAAGCAGGAAGGACACGTTCGGCGCCGAAAGTCGTCAGTTTCCTCGGCAGACGGATGAAATCAAGCGGCTGAGATGCGAGACTCTGGTGAGCCGTATTTCACGGCGTTTTGAGTTCGGCGGAGTTTTTTGGTCCCACGGGCACACCCTCTTCGTTTTCCACGACCTCATAGATCACGAATTTGAGGGTGTGGTTGCTGTTGTTTTCAAGCTGAAAGGAGAGTTGTCCATCGACTGGCATGAACTCCTGACCACCGCCATTGCCGTCTTTGCTGGTCACCCCTATCCCGGCCACAGCTCCCTTCGTCTGATGGAAGATGATGGTTTCGCCGTCCACGAAACTTATATCATCCTGAAAGACGTTGGTGCCAAAACCAATGTGTCGTTTCTTATTCGCCTCGAGTTCGATGGTGACAGTTTCCCCGCCCTTAATTGTCCCACTTTTTAAAGTCCTCTGGTTATCCTGATTGACAACAAAGAGGTCATACCATCGGCGGGCTTCCTCAGTGTCGACCGCTTTTGCGGCGACAGCTTCATGTGCATCGTTCGCTGCGTGTGAGACGTCCTGCGGTTCATCCGTCGCAACATTCGTCGATCCCGTCGTATCGGCTCCGGGCTTCACGGCCTGTTCGTCAGGTGCCGTGTCCGAATTACCACACCCAACCACAGCAACAAGCAATAGAGTGAGCAGCACGTGCCTCATGACGACGGCCTTTCCTGATCAATCTCTCGGCAATTAACCCAACCGCTGAGTCTACATCCCCTGCATGTCACCTCGAAACTATGATGCGTGCATTCAGTGATACTGCGCCGCCGTTCTGGGCGGTCAGAGCATCCACTTCCGCAGCCTGCTGACTCAATTACGGTTCAACGTGGATGCCACAGAACTGAAAGGCAAACTGAATGCGTCCCTGATCGACACGGGCTGAATATTGCCCTCTTCAACGGGGCTAATCAGAGATTTTGCTGCTCAGTCCGGGTGCCGATATCAGACTCCTGTTAAGATCGCTCGATCAGTCAATTCCCTGGCTGGAAGCAGGGATCGCCAGCCACCAGCTTCGCCCCGCGGACCGTCTCCCCATGAAATAATCGCCGCGCAACCAGATACGCCGCGAAGTTACAGAATCACTACCGTTGCAGTGGAGTATGTGTCATGAGAAATCAGCTGGCCGGACAAGTGGCGTGGATCAGCGGAGGTGCGTCGGGGATCGGCGCCGCAACCGCGGAATTGCTTGCGAACACAGGAGCTTCGGTCGTAGTCGCCGATGTTCGGGACAAAGACGGAGAGCAACTGGTTAACAGGATTAACTCAGCAGGCGGTAAAGCGATTTACTCGTTGTGCAATGTCGCCAGCAGCGATCAGGTATCAAATTCGATCGAATCGACTGTAGCGAAATTCGGCGCTCTGAACATCGTTGTCAATTGTGCGGGCATTGTTCATGTGGGATTACTGCATGACTACGCATCCGACGACTGGGACCAGTTAATGGGTGTCAACGTGAAGGGCATTTTCTTCGCACTGAAGCACGCGTTCCCACACTTCCAGAAAAACGATCGCAGTTACATGGTTAACGTCGGTTCGATCAGCAGCCACGTAGGCCAGCGTTCGACTCCGGCCTACACGACTTCCAAGGGGGCCGTGCTTTCTCTGACGCAGTCAATCGCTCTCGACTATGCAGCGATCGGACTACGATGCAACTGCGTCAATCCTGGCATTACAGACACGCCAATGCTGCGACAGCATCTCAACACAACACCCAACCCGGACGAAACGTTGCAGCAGCGAGTGCGTCGCGTGCCGATGAACCGAGCAATGCAGCCGGACGAAATCGCTCGCACAATCCTGTATCTATCGTGCGAAGATTCAGCCGGAGTCAATGGAACATCCATCGTGTTCGACGGTGGTTATCTGGCCGCCGCCGAATGGGACACTGCCGACGATCTGCGCGATTGACTTCAAGCCCAGTCGTCGGTGGCTACTGCGTAGCGAGATACGCCTGAGCGATCAACTCGCCCAGACGAACAATGCCTGCGGTGTCGATCACCAGCTTCTTTTCCTGAGCAGGAAGATCGAATGCTTTGATGTGAAGAAGATCGCTGTCAGTCGCGGCCAGTTTCTCAATTTCTGTCGTGACATCGATCGAATTGACTCGCTCGTGATCCGTTGGTGGCTGCTGGCTGACGTACCACTTGAGATGCGGCTGCTCAAGATCCTGCCGGCTTTGCCTGACCGTAGATAACAACCATTCCGCTGCCTGTTTTCGATACGGATGCATCGACATCTCGTTCTCGCCGACGTGATAGAAGATTCCAGTCAGTTCGACTTCGTGCCCCTTAGCCTGCAGTTCTTTGATCGAATCCCTGATGAACTGAATGAACTGCGGGTAGAGGTGCCGTGACCTGGCCATGCTTCCCTCAGGAGTCCAGTCGTTCATCTGCGACCCGCTGTGAGTGAACTTGGCAATCGCGATGTTGCCGGCATGTTTCTCCTGCAGTGCATTTCCGAAACTGATCTCCGGTCCGAACGTGTCGTAGTAACCGGCCGGCCCCAGCGGTTCCCAGCCGTCGGAAGTTTTAGCTCCACCGCCGATACTGTACTTGAAAGCGATCTCATCGTTGTCTTTGAGTAGTGCTGGATTCAGCGGATTGAGTTCCTGAACGAAGGCCCGTTCGCCTTCCATATTCCGATGCCCGGCCAGGACGCAGAGCTTGACTTTGCTGCCTTTCTGATAGGGCCATTTTTTAAGCGGCCGACTGCGTTTTTCATGACTGCCGATTGTCCTCAGGTAAGCATCGGCGTAATTAACGCCGTGCTCCAGTTGCCCGAGCGTTCCATAGTGATAATGCAGCCCCACGCCACCGCCAATTTCAACGCCGACATGCGAAGTGGTGATGTACTCGGCAAGCGGGTCGGTACTGGTGACGGCCCGCTGACCCAGACTGATCGCGTACATCCGCGGACGCAGGTCCATCCCCCAAATCGTCTTAGTACAAAGTTCCCCAATGTAGAATTTCAGTTCCGGAGTGTTGAGATCACGCCGCCAGCGAGTCAGAAAGTTCGCCAGGTTGGCTCCATAGTTCGGCATATAGTCCTTGTTGAACATGTCGTTCTCACCCTGATGCCACATGAATCCTTCAATGCGATACGGGATCTTCTGCCGGTCGAGCGCGGCCAGTGATGATCGAACCAGCTTCAGCGCCAACGGGTACATCCTGAACCCGGACGGCTCATCAGGATTCCAGTCGCCGCCCAGATGAGTTCCGCCGGCAGCGCACTTGATGATGGCAATCGGCGCATCGATCTTCCGCGAAACGTCACGAGCAAAACTCAACTCCGGACCGACAACATTATTTACGGCCTGCAGCGCAACCCAGCCATCCGAATTCTTCTTGTTCTCTCTCCCGATTGAGTAGGAGAATCTCACATCAGGCTGGGCGTCTGCCAGTCCGTCAAACGGAGGAAACCGCTTAATGTCCTGAACTTTCGAATCCGACCCCACCATATTCGACTGACCGGCGAAAATAAAAACCCGCACGGTCTTATCGTCATCTGCCGCTGTCGCGGCGCCGTACTGGACCTCGACTCCAAATAGAAGCAAAGCCGCGAAACCAATGCAAATTCTTTGAGTTATGTTCATCGCTTGAAATCTCGTATCCAGTGTCAATGTTCAAATTTTGCTCAGCGTTCCAATTTTGCTCAGCGTCCAAATTTACGAGGAAACTGCTGCAGGCACTACCGTGTCCCACATTCCGTGATGACAAGGCATCTTTCTCGGATCGAGAGTGCCGATGCTGGTCCTGAAACACCCACACAGCCTTCACGTGCGTGGAGCAGCAGATTCTGTCATCCTTTGCCGTTGATTAGTTGTCCCAAACCGTATCGGTCGTTCTTCGCCCGATTACCTGTTTCTGGCGTCCAGTCCACTCATGAAATTCGCCCTGCTTGGTTGGAGTTCGCAGATTGCACCATTACTTCGTGTAATTTCCGCGGATTCACGGCATTCATTCACTATCGCCGCAGAGTTGCCGGAAGAATCGCTCGGCGAACTGCTGGCGGCTGCTCCCGGTATTCGAGTTCTGCAGACATGGGAAGAATTGCTGGTCGATACGTCAGCAGAAGTGACTCTGGTCGCCGGCGACTCCGACAGCATTCAGACCGGTGCCAGGCAGTTGGCCGGCGATGGTCGTTCCCTGGCTCTTGTCCCGCAGGCCAGTCAAGGATCGGCGTTTATTTATGAACTGACACTGACTCACGACGACAACCGAGTCCCGCTCGCTCCCGTGCAGAATCTGCCCGCTCACCCGTTAGCCGCAAAGCTGAACGATGCAATCCGCCGAGGTGAACTCGGTCAGATCATGCTGCTGCGAATTGAGCATTCGTTTCCTGCAGCCACTAAGCAGGCCGGCGTTTCAGGCTCATACCTGACACGCGACGAAGTCGACGGAGCCATGTTTCACGACGTCGCGCTGCTGAGATTTCTGGGTGGCAATTATAACCGCATCACCGCAGTGCATTCCGGATCAGACACAACGGGCATCACTCAGGCGACGGTGACGCTCGGCGGCAACGAACTCGCTGAAGCAACCTGGACCGCTCGCGCGGGACAACCCGCATGGAAGCTCGAAGTCACGGGCTCAGCAGGTTCGGCAACCATGGAACTGGACGACAGCTTTGAGGGATCGCTCACCCTTAATACCACCGACTCAGAGTCCGGATCGACACTGCAAGACGACGGCAGCGGAATCGGGACGCGGCAATGTGCAGCTTTGGAAGAAGCGCTCGACGACTCGGCAAATCACTGGGCGGAGATGACTCGCGCATTCGAAACCGTCGAAGCGACGCACACATCGCTGCGGCGTCGGCGCACGATCGATCTGTTTTTCGAAACGACTTCCGAACGAAGCATCTTCAAGTCTCAGATGACGGCCGTCGGCTGCGGACTGATCATGCTGACGTTATTTGGCCTTGTGGCGTTTCTTCTTCTGGGAGCATTTGTTGATTCGAACTCGCGATTGCAAAGAAATGCGGAAGCCGACAACCGAGTCATTCCTGGAACCGAGTTCGTCGCTGGCACGGCGCAGCTCAACAGGACCGGCCTGAAACACGTCTCTGAAATTTCACGTGAGGTGCAACAGAGCGCCGAGACCATCTTCGTGACGCCCGATGCTGGGGATTCAGATGGAGAACTGAACGACGACCGTATCGCATCAGTAGTCGCGGAGCTGATGAAGGCCGGTCATGTCGATGGCGCTGCATTCGTAAAGATCGCCTCGGTACCACATCCCGCGACGCAGTTGCTGCTGAAGTTTCTACGAGTTCTCTGGATCGCCCCGCTGATCCTGTTCCTGCTTCTACAGTCCCTACTGTTTGTGACTCGGCCATCGTCTAATGATGCTCTTTCGTCACAATCAGAGTAAGTATTTTTACTGCGAAGGTACTGCACGGAATACGTCGTTTCGACGGGCCATGCCACCACACGCTCGTCTTACAGACAGAACTGACGAATCATGTTTGCGTAGACGTTCTGACCTTTTTCAAGCTGTTCCAGTGCAATCCATTCATCACTCTTGTGGGCCTGATCGATATTCCCCGGACCGAGCACAATGAGATTGCTGATCTCGTCCAGGTTACCGGCTTCCGATCCGTAGGCCACCGTTCTGGATGGCCGCCCGTTGGTCAGCTCGACGCTTTGCTTTACATAGTCGCTGCCTGGGTCACGTCGAAACGGTGGATTCTGCCCTTTCAACCGGAATTCGACGCCGTGAGCATTTGCAGCGTCTTGAATTCTGGCAACGATCGATTCCACATCGGTATCCGGCATCGGCCTGAAGCAGGCCGTGCAGACGGACTGTGGAGCTGTAATGTTAACTGCTTTGGTGTGATCGTTGATGCCGATGTTCATGCAGACGGTTGGTGGGTCAAACTCTCTGTTCATCAGCGACTTGTCAGTTTCGGTCATCTCATAAATCGTCTTCAGGTCCTGAAGGAATGGAATCATGGCGAGGTTCGCATTCACGCCCTCACGCGTACTGGAGTGCGCCGCTTTGCCGTGCGACGTAATCACCAGCTGAACTCCTCCTTTATGAGCGTAAACGACATCGAGGCTGGTAGGTTCACCGACAATCCCACAAGCACCGCCGTCGATCAGCTCTCGATACAATTGCGACCGTTTCGTGATTTCAATGGCTCCGCGATGGTCAAGTTCCTCGTCAGAAGAGCACGAGATGTAAACCGGATGTTTAAAGTTTTGATCCTTGAGCGATCGCACAGCCGCAAACATGCAGGCGATCGACCCTTTCATGTCCGTGCTGCCTCGACCGTAAAGACGATCGTCGCGAACGACCGGCTCGAACGGACCGTGCTCGGCGATCGACCAGTCATCAACAGGCACGACATCGGTGTGACCAAAGTAAGCAATCCCACCGGGTCCGGTAGCGCCGCACCGACCGACGACATTCGCCTTCAGAATACCGCCATCCATGTATTCGACGCGTTCCGTTTCACAGCCCAAGTCCTGCAGCACGCTCTGAGCATAGTCAGTCACCGGTCCATTACTGAGGTGCGAAACCGACCCAAACCTGATCAACTCGCTGGTGTATTCAACAACCGTCACCGATATGTGCCTCATGAGTTTAAGTGTCTGAACCAGTTTAAAGCGTGACGACAAGAAAGTTCCTGCGTCACTCGGCAACAGAATTGAGATATTCCAACAGGTCAGCCATTGCCTGCTGGTCGATCTCTTTCTCCAGACCTTCCGGCATGAACGACAGAGCCGTACTGCGCAGTGTCTCAATCTCGCTGCGCTGAACCTTTACCTGTTTACCGTCTGGCTGCTGGATGGTCACGCTGTTGGCGTTTTCCGAAAGAATCATTCCGGAGAAAACGCGGCCGCTTTCGGTCAAAAGAACGTAGCTGACGAACTTTGGCTTCACCTCGCGATTGGGGTCGAGCACGTTCAGCATGATCGATGCCAGACCTCGCTGCCGAATTCCCTTCAGGTCGGCACCGATCACTTTTCCTTCGCCCTCCAGTTTGTGACACGCTGTGCAATTTTTCCGAAATACAGTTCTGCCACGATTGACGTTTCCTTTGAGTTGCAACGCTGGCTGATAAGCATCGACGACTGCCTGGCGACGTTGTAATCCGGAACCGGCAAAGACAGTCGTGACGCGGTGGCGAATTTCTTTGTTCGGATGCTGTTTGAGCAGTGCAATTCTTGCCGGACCGATGTCAGCTCTGTTGATCGTTCTCTCCTCGACCGCGTCCAGAAGCTGATCGACCCATTTCTGTCGAGACAGCAGAACTTCTGCAGCCTGTCGACGCAGCGCCGGACTGAAACCCGACCAGTGTTCGATCATCAGATTTGCGGCAGCTGGCGTATCGAATCCTCCCAACGTGGTCAGCACCGCGCTTCGAACGGCGGGCGGCTGTTGAAGACTCATCAGTTCTTCGAGTCCTTCGGAAGTATCCTGCCAGGAGGCCAGTCGTAAATTCTGAATTGCCGCGACGCGTTCGTTGATCGCCAGATCCTCGTTGGCTGCACGTTGTCGAGCTCCGGCCAGCAGCTCCTTCAAAACTGCTGCCGCGTTGCCGCTGGCGGCCGCCAGGAACTGATCGCGTTGCTTGCCCGCAAGCTTCTCGACCGTTGCCTTTACGATGGCTGATTTCAGACCGGCCTCGCTTGCGGGAAGCTGGTCAAGCGATTTCAGCACGGAAGCAATCTGCCGCGACTGACCGGCTCTACCAATCTGCTGAGCGAGCGTCGTCAGAAACCGGCTCACGTGAGCCTTGCTGCGGCTGTCTTTGTTCACAGCCAGACGAAGAAAAACGTCGCCCGCTGTGTTGAGCGTCGCACTGAGCAGTGCCAGACGCATCCATTGATCGGCTCCGTCATTGACGACCAGTCTGGCGATCGTCTCCGCCTGCAGAGGTCCGTCAAGCTCGCCCAGTGAAAATGCCACCTGATAACGGACTCGGATGTCTGCATCATTCGCGAGGTGGAAAAGACGTTCGCGCGACGCTGGATATCGATCAGCGAATTGGCCGACGAAGTCGACAGCGACTTTGGCAGCGACCGCTCGAACGTTTGGATCAACGTCAGAGAGTCCAGCCAGAAGCGTGTCGTCATCCATCGACCGACGAGCAGCCAGTGTGGACAATGCCGTCGTCCGTCCTTCTGGTGACTGCCCTTCGCGGACCAGTTTTTTGACCAACGGAATTGCAGAAACGTCGCCACTTCGATTCAACAATCGAGTCG
>Ga0315315_10003461_pt1 | contig 14503 bp, 8 predicted proteins | sample M140m3416metaG_FD_203699 | JGI IMG/M metagenome (GOLD analysis project Ga0315315, IMG submission 203699) | Ammonia-oxidizing marine archaeal communities from Monterey Bay, California, United States - M1 40m 3416 | ecosystem: Environmental > Aquatic > Marine > Intertidal zone | place: USA...
AGAGTAATAGTAGTAGTATGCATACTCTCTAGAGTACAGTATTAGTAGCTCGTATGCATACTATGCATATGCTATGCATAATAAGCATAGGATGCATACGAGCTACTAATATGGATACTTTGTTACATATTATGGCATACAATAATAATACACGAGAGTATGCAACATAAGAACTCGTATGAAAAATATTATTCTCGGACGACGGACAGATGCCGTAAGGTCAGGCGCGGTGCGAAGGGAGTGACGAGGTGATTGGCTTGTTTCCCATATGCACATAATATTATTTCAAACATTTTCTAGCTAGTAGAAGTAAGCAAATGATATTATATATATATATGTATGTATATGGGCTCTCGCCAACTTTCTTTTCAATGTTATTGTTATTGCTCCAAAACCTGAGGTACGGCAAAGATCGCAGGCCCCGTCTTCTGATACGGCTGGCCCATTGTCAGATAAAAGATCAACGAATACCTATCCTTTCTCTCGTCGTACGGGGCGACCCAGTGCGGATATCTGCCGTCCACCCTCCCTAGCCTGTTCTTAGTGTTGACGTGTGCAACGACGCGGGCCGAGCATTCCACCATCACACCTCCGGTACCCTCTTCAAAATCCCCCATCGACAAGCCGTAGAACGGACAGAGGTTCTGTCGATCGATCTGATATTAAGGGTAACGGAGTAGTTGGTTAGGTTCGTGGAATTGGCGTTGAAAGCTATTGAATAGAAGATAACAAGACAATTCAACATATCTTTCCCCTACCGAGGCGCTGATTACTCACGTGTGGAGAACCCCGAAAGTTGTGGGTCACGGCGAGTGCGGTGTACCTAGACGCGAAGTCCGCGTCCACCGATTTCATGGCGGTATGGGCGAGGTCCCAAATAGTGTGGTGTGTCCTCATCTTGGCCTCAGCTTTGGCCCTTTTCCTGCTGCCGAGAATTGATAGCGAAGCGGGGGAAGATAGGATCATGTAATTGTTGGCGTCGATCGACAACCGCTCCTGATTGCTGTCCTTCCATCCTTCTTTCCACTCCCTCAGCGCCAACATCAGCTCATGGCATAACGATTCGTCAACGGGCATTCCGTCCACCTTGACAAGTGTCCGCTTATTCCCTTCCTCGCCATACAACTCCAACAACCTATCCATAACATCACGTCTCGGGAAAGTTATCGGTGAAGATGGCTCCTCCCCGAAGTCTGCAACCAATCTTCTCCTCAGAGCGGTAGTCGGCCACGGTTCCAACTGGGACCGAAGCAGGCTGGGATCCCGCTCAGCCGCACATGCGCCAACGAAGTTTCCCTCCGGACGGGGGAAGCAAACAGTAATCTTTACATCGACCTTGGGCAGCAGCTTACATAATCGATCCTTCAGTTTTTGTTGGCCGCACTTCTGGTTGAATGTGAGATCAAGCGATCGAAGGCTTTCGAGGGATTGAAGGATAGAAGAGCTGCCATCACCCTCATTAGGACGAGGTTTAATGAGTAGAGCTGCCTGTGATGATCTCAGCATATTGTGCGATACGTCAAGGGCTTCCAACCTGGGCAAATCCGAAACAGATTCGGGCAGATTCGCAAACCAATTTCTTGACAAATTGAGTTGCCTCACATTCGGAATGGATGCTAGGGAGGGCAGAGTCCAGAGCTCGTTTCGGCTTAGGTCGAGGTACTGTAGACATGCGAGGGGTAACTGGAAATGAGCAGGAACAAGCGATAGGATTGTAAATTTTCTCAAATTCATCTCGCTCAAATTGCATTGACCAGGAAGGGTGTCTCTTTTGGATTTTGCCTCATGCTCTTCAATAGGAACAATCATTGAACCATGGTTATCCATTGGCACATTGCGTCTCGTTTCTAAGTGAGGGTGGAATGTCTTCCGCGCCTGTTTCTCCAGTTCTTCAAGCGCCAGCACAACTCGATGGTTGTCAGAAGCACTGTCAAGGTCGCTGTTGATCGGAGCTCCACCGCACGGACGATGATTATCTAGATTTGTGACGACGTCTACGCCCATTCGAGCTGCTCGCGCGCGGGCAGCTTTTCCTCCTGGGGTTTGCATGTGTTTGGAATGTGAATTGTGGATTATCATCATCCACGGGCAAGTGACCATACAGTACGTTCAGTTGGGGTACTACTACGAGCTCGTAGAGTAGTTGTCGTCGTTGTGGCAGGTTGACAAATGTACGAGCTCGTAATACTACTTACTAGCTACGAGTACGTAGTATACATAATTAAATCCTGCCAGCGATATGAGCAGTAAGAGAGGTACTCGTAAGTATCATAGCGTGTAGAATCCTACTACTACCAATACGACAATAAGAACGTACACAGAGGTACGTACGGAGGCTAGATATGACGATGGAGTCTCGTGATATGCCAGCACGCAGATCGTCATGAACACGGACGGTCTCACAATCGGGAACAATCAAGAGTGCAGTAAACTATTATTTAATTTCAAGTACGTTAACAGATACGTACATGGTGTATGACTTGAAGACTCACGATCGGACAACAGATCCAGTGATCCAGTAGTCTGGGTTGTTGAGACACGAACAGGTAGCATAGTTCCAAAAAGCACATTATTTACTAGCTATTCAGTGTCTCCATCGATCTTTCTCGCGTTCATATAGCTTAAATATCCGTTCCATAGACCCCCAATCGCAGCAATGTAAAGCACTCTTGCGCTGGAAGGGACGAAGGAAAAGTTTACGTAATTGGCGACAGGCCAATATAAACAACCACCTACGAATGCCTCCGGGGCCCTATCGCAAACCTTGCCCACCACATCATCGCTTCCCTCCATAACACCTACGTACCAAAATAGTGCCATAAGATATGGTGGAAAGACGACGAACTGAGCGAATGCCGTCTTCTTCGCCACGATGCGCAGGGCCGTTGCTGCGCCGAAGAGACTATCGACCCGGGAGAAAGAAAAGAAGAAATATGGCCCATGCAGGGTGAGACCAACGGTTGCCCAATGGAGGGTGCGGACAGGGTCGTACGTCGCAACCGGCCGCGGCTTGCTTGCTTCCATTCCACCGTCGATGGCCTCTCCGCTTTTTAATCTCTTCTTCTCCACGATCAGCTGCGTCGAAAGATCGGCGGCCGTCATTATACTGGCAGATTGCAGTCCGGCTCGCGCCACGTCGCGAAAGAGCTTCATCGCCATCCGATGCTTGGCGAAAGCCCCACCGCGCACTTTGAATGCAGAGTTTAATTGTATTCCGGGTTGTGTGCTCGCCGCCTCCTTAGCACAGGACTCTTTTGGGGACAGCTGTATATTCGCCAAAGATGGCACAAATCCTGTCGCGCATCATGCAGTGAGGCAAATTAAAGGCGCGTGAGTGTTGGCGACACACCGAACACCTATGAATGCTGCTCATTAGCCTAGTTTTAGGGTGAGGAGGCCGGGAGTAAGAGCCGAGGCAGTCAATATAATATGACATAACAGAGCTACGAGCGTATCCTAGCTAGTAGAATATGATTTATTTACATTTTGTATCGTCATTATTAACATTCTTAAACGATGATGCAGCCAGTCCTGTAGGACCACGTACAGTATATTTACATACGTTTTATCTACTCTACGAGCTCGTAGTATAGATTAGATATACTCTATGGATAGTACTATACGAGTAGTGGTATGCATACTAGCTAGCCAATACGACTACGTACTAAGTAGTAGTAGTCCTATGCATTCTACTAGCTAGAGTATGCATACTAAGCTCGTAGCTATTATAGTAATCGTATGCATACTAGCTAGCATAGGAGATGTTTTTGCATGTCCTACTCTCGTACTCTTAGTATGCATAGCTATTACTAGTAGTAGCTGGTACAGTATGCATACTACTACTCTAGCTAGTAGTAGTTATGGACGAAAAAAAGTTGATGTTGATTTTCGATGTGCTTTTTGCGTTCACGTATTTCCAATACGGAACCAATTTCGAGCGAGGTGCGCGCTTAAAAATCAAAGTAAGACACAAGTGAATTCATGAGTTGGGGTTAGGGCTGTAGCCGCAGCGATGCGCGAGAGTCGAGAAAATAATACACAGCGGTACTTTTATTTTACCGTCTCACCTCATTTTGCAGATCGACGACCCCTTTGTTGACTAACCCACAGATCCGATATCTTTACATGACAGCAGCCTTCTCATTTCCCTTCTACAAAAATATGACTGATCCCCTAGCAGGGGCCGTCCCAATAGTGGAGGTGGGTCGATTGATGAGAGTTCTTGGTTCCACGGTGGATCGTCCGCTTTTCGGTCCGACGCGAGACTTCAGTTCGGTCAACAGAAGAGAGAGCTTTACGCGCGGTGCTCGATGTCGGGACTTTCGCAAAATCGTTTTTTGTATTGTAGCAACGTCACACCGTCATGATGTCGTCATCATTCTGAATATTGCAATTCATCATTACCTGCTTGTTGTTATTATGATGATATACTACTCTTGTAGTATCATAATATTATATTATACATACGAGTATGCAATACATCTCCCTCACTCACGAAAACCTCTCTTTTTTTCTAATTCCAACCATACCAAACCTCCAACCTCCATGGCTTCAAACCACCGTTCCCCCGCCCGCTAATTTTCTTTCCGTGCGCTTTACCTATTGCAATACTTCAGAATCGACTGTATTATGCCCCACTCAAGTATTCTCCGAAGGGATCTGCCACTGCTACGGTGATAAATGCCGCGACAGGCGAGCAAGACACAAAACCTATCCATTACTTCTCCATTGACACGGAGTATGTCTACTGGAACTTTTTCCTCGACTTCGGTCCCCTCAACCTTGGGCACTTATATCGCTACTGTCAAAAGCTTAATGATAAGCTCGTGGATCCTGGTTTGCGGGACTACATTATCGTTTACTACTCCAGCGCGGCTCCGACCAAAAGGACAAACGCCGCTTATCTTATCTGCGCGTGGCAGATCCTTTACCTGCATCTCACCCCGGAGGACGCCTTCTCGGGATTCAAGAAAGGGCCCAGGTCTCCACATTCTGTCATCGAGGGAGTATCCTCTAGTGACAGCAACATCTACACCCTTCAGCCCTTCCACGACGCCAGCCCATGCGAATGTACCTACAATCTGACAGTTTTGGATTGCCTGAGAGGATTGGCGAAGGCCAGAGATTATGGATTCTTCAACTTTGAAACTTTCGACGTCAATGAGTATGAATATTATGAGCAAGTTGAGGTGAGGTTTTATTTGGTTCTTTGCATTGGTGTCTGGTACTGCATACTGCGCTGTGTTCCTTTGGCGATTCTAACTCTCATTGATTTCGTTTCGTGTCTTTCGTCGCAGAACGGGGACCTTAACTGGATAATAAAGGACAAAATATTAGCATTTGCTGGGCCACATTATCGGCGAAACATCACCGCCGAGGGATACTGCACCTTGACTCCGCATGATTACATCAAATACTTTCAACAGAAGAATGTTGGTCTCGTCGTTCGCCTGAACAAAAAGTGCTATGACGAAAACGACTTCATCCAGGCAGGTATCGATCATTTTGAGCAATATTACCTTGACGGTTCGTGCCCACCAATGAGCATTTTGCATAAAGTCGTTGCAGCATTTGAGGCGAATGACGAGAGGGGCTTCGCAGTCCATTGCAAGGCCGGCCTGGGCCGAACCGGTACCTGCATCGGAGCTTACATTATGAAGCACTACAGGCTGACCGCCGCGGAGGTGATTGGCTGGATGCGAATTTGCCGCCCTGGGATGGTGATTGGACCGCAGCAACACTTTCTTGCCGATATAGAGCAGCGCATGTGGCACGAGGGGTCCGTCATGAGCAACCGACCAGGTAGGGGCATTTTCGCATCAGTAAAGGAGAGGCTCGGGAGGGACAGCAAAGGGTTAAACTATGATAAATACAGTCAAGGCGGCGCCGCAAGGACAAAACTTGCCATCGGCGATGACAATGAAGAGGAAGGTGGGGTAGCTCAGAGGAAAGAGGAGGAGATTTGCGGACAAGGAGATTCACTCAGAGCAAGAAGGGTCGAGGCAAAGCGTCAGAGTCAACAAAGATGAGCTAGCAGTTGCATGGCAGATATCGCACAGAAAAGTAAAACTCAAAGTATCTAGGATTCACCGGAAATCTGATGTTTATATGTTGGCATTTTAGAACCTCCACTCTCTGTTGGGTCAAGAAGAAAAGGATACATGTAATGCCCTCCCTTTCATCCACAGAAAACTGAGAACATCTTATCCCATATGTTCTATTCATATATTTCTTGTTTCAGCACGATTGGTTCCGATCAAAAACTCTAAATGACCAACACACGGTGCTAGACTTGGTCGAAGACGGTTCATTATCCGGGCGTGGTAATCGAGCTACTCGAAGTCCTCGGCGATTTGCCGGTAGCTGACCTTCCTCATCATGCGGCGGGCCTGCTTCGCCATGATCATTGTTCCGATCCCCAGAGCGATCAGCACAAAATAGCCTATGCCGACGATTCCCTCCTTCTCAGGAAGCCCCAGGTTGCTGGACCTCCGTGCCATGTCCTCGACGAATGCCGTCTTCGCGTCGGCGGGGGGGTCGCTGTCGTTTGGGGCAGCGTAGTCCTTATTAGACGTCTTGTTCTGGAAGACATACCCCTCATCGTCATCCCCGGTCGAAGCAGTGCTACCAGTGGCGGTGGATGTGTTGGAATCGTCGTCTTCCCCTGTACTATCAGTAGAATTAGTGGCGGTAGTGGGGGCGTTGTCGTCATCCTCCGCGGTCGCAGCGGTAGAATGAATGGCGTTAGTAGGCACCTTGTCGTCGTCAACCGCGGTCGCAGCGGTAGCATAAGCGGACGTAGTAGGCACATTATCGTCGTCGGGAGAAGTATCGTCGTCTGCGGCGGCGGCCTTGCTGGTCGATCCGGCCTTCAGTATCCTGCCGCCTATGGCCGCGGTGATTGTCGCCGAGGCGACAGGCCTCTCGGCGGTGGATCGGAGCCAGCCCCGCTCGTTGCCACCAGCGGTGTGCGCCACTGAATCTGCTCGAACGCCTGTACTTGGCGAGTTTAGCGCGGCAGTCACGGAGAAGAGGAGGAGAAGGGTGCGGGGGGCAGTCATCGTGGTCGTTGTTCCTTGCAATGTTTGTGTTCTTTTGTTACGTATTCGTCGAATCCTTTAGCATACTCGAGTACTAGCTAGTATGCATACTAGCTAGTACTAGCTAGTAGTACTATTTTCTAGTAGAGTACTAGGCATACGATAATAGTAATACTACTCTAGTACTACTACTAGAGTATGCATAGTATTCGTATTATTAATAAAAAAATTATGTATGCATACGTTAATCCTAGCTATGCATAGTATTAATACCCCTAGTACTAGACTAGGAGTATGCACAAAAGCTCGTAATTACAGTACACACACCTATACGTTCTTCTCATTACGTTCTCGTACGTGCGATCTTCTTTGGCAATGTACTCTAGAGTACTGTAGCGAAATATGTGGCAATGTAGCGAAATATATAGCGTCACTACCTAACTCTTCCATGACCGCGATCTGTTCCAAACCGCGGGATGCAATGCTTGCAGAATGGAGTCTCATATAAACTAAGCTTAAGGACCTGCGGAAGCGGAGGTCAATAGATAGCTCTCGAGAGGTCTGCGAAGGCGGAACTCTCGGGAGGTAGAGAGCGAGTTACAAAAGTGTATTCTCCTGAATTATGACAGATCGCGGTCGTGGAACAGCCAGTTGACAACGCTATATATCTAGCTACTAGCTAGTACATATGGATAGACAGACAAAATCGCATGTACCAGAACATACGAAGATGTACGTGTAGGGGTGCGTACTGTACGAGCCTCTTTTAGTAACTCTTTTAGAAGATTCTACCACTGAAGAAGTAAGCTATAATACCACTACTACAGTAGCTAGTATCCATACTGCAACTCGTAGCTAGTACAGCGCAGTATGATAAAAAAGCTTTATGCTAAGTGGTATGCATAATATGCATAATCTTAAGAATATTGCTCCAGCTACGAAGTATGCATACTTAGTACTCTCTAGTATTAGTAATACTCTAGGAGTAGTAGTGTATCCATAATATATATATATATAATGCATAACTATTATCATGCATTTTACGAGCTCGTACGATGAAGGGCCGTCAGAAATCGTACTAACTAGAGAGTAATGGTCCGGGGGTTCAATCAAGGTCACTTGGGACGGGCCTGGACCGGGACGAACGAAGAACGGACGGGACCAACAAGAATTTTGTCCCTGCCTGGTCACTGGTCACTAGTCACTGTATCCCTCTGAAACAATTTCCTGAAACAAGAAACATACATGATAAACTTCTTCTTCCATCGGTAGATAGCGCCCCCCCCTCCCCGGGAAGCATGGCCACTGGCACAATCAACGGAAGGCCGCAGCGGAGGCGGCGCCGAGTCTTCTCTGGGACGCTGACGACGATGACAATTCAGACCTGCCTCCTGCTCGCAACTGCGGTGGCTGCTCTAGTCCTCTCCTCTGCCCCCTCCGGCGCTCCTCCGACGCGTTGGGCGCGCTTTTCCTCCCCCTTCCAGCGAATGGTCGCCGAGGCGGCCCCAATGCGGGCCCGCCGATCAAACAAGGAGGATGAGGGGTTTGCGGGGGGAAGGAGGCGAAGGAGGCGAAGAACGGCCAGCGCCGACGGGTCCTCCCACCGTGGCAACAGTTTCGGCGACGACTTCGGCGACGACGGGACGGCCTCACTGGATCTATCTGTGCTCTACCGCACGAGCCGCCCACGCGACGTCCTCGATGGTTTCGTCTCCGGAATCGGAAACGTCGTCCGGGGCTGTCTTGCGGGTTTTGCGTCCGCAGTCGCCCTCCCCCTCGCCGGTGCGTGGAGAGGGGGGGTCCTGGGCTTCGTAGTCGGAGGGGTAACGGGCTCCATCTCCGGCGTGATCCTGGCTGCCATGGGGGGCCTTACAGCAGCTCAGCAGGCCCTGTGGGGAATTGCAGGCACAGTCGAAGCGGTTAGGCAGTCTCAGAGGGGTAGGGTGTGGAACGAGGAGAGGGGGAAGTGGGCCGACTACAACCTTGACGCGGAGGCAGTTGAGGTTAGGCGATCCCTCAGCCGCGGAAATGGAGGCTCTGCGGGGGGAAGGAGCTTCACTGTCAAGGACACCACCTACTACGACCTGCTTGGCATTTCTCCCGACGCATTGGATGGGCAGATAAAGAGGTCTTACTACAAGGCGGCCAAGATCTTGCACCCCGACAAAAACCCCGACAAGGATGCTGCCGAGCGGTTCCGCGATCTCAGTGTGGCGTACCAGGTGCTATCGGATAGAAGCCGGCGAGCGAAGTACGATCAGGGCGGCGTATCATTGTCCGACGGCGATGATTTGGGATCCAATCTCGACCCGCTGGTTTTCGTGTCGTTGCTATTCGGGAGCGATCTCGTCGAGTCGTACGTGGGGGAGCTGAGCATCGCCTCCTTCTTCGACGGCGTCATGCAGCTGTCTAGGACGGGCCAGCAGATTGATCTATGGGATTGGACGCTGGTATCAGACCTATCGCAAAGGAGGCGGGCGGTAGATATAGCCATTAAGCTCCGAGATCGCGTTGGTCCGTACGTGTCCGGGGAGATTCCAGTGACGGAGTTTATTGACGGCTGCCGGGCTGAGGCGCGGAGGATAGCTACCGGAACGTTCGGTCCGACTTTTCTCGTTGCTATCGGCGATGCCCTGGTGAGGGGCGCTGAAGCGTACATAGGGTATCACACTACATTTTGGGGGTTGGGCGGATATTACGCCTGGGTAAGTCAAAAGGCTGATGGTACTATCAAGGGGTTTCGGACTGCCTCCTCTTTTCTTTCTTTGATGAGGGAAGGGCGCAGGGCCTACTTCGAAGTGAAGGAGGAGGACCCCGAATACCTGTCAGAAATCAATCGGGAACATAGCATCAGGCAGATGAGCGAGAAGTCGCTCCCTAGTCTGCTAAAGTTCGCCTGGTCGATCAATCTCGGTGATATAAGCAAGACGCTCAGGTCAGCAGTTTTCAAGCTGCTATCTGACTCTGGGGCCTCGTCAATGGATGAGAGACTAAGGAGGGCCGAGGGGATGAAGGTTCTTGGGGGAGAATTCCTCACCATAGGCAGAAGCAATGTGTCAGACCAAGACTTACAGCTTGCCTTGGAGGATATTGTGGCCCGGGTAGAGGACGCGATGCAGGCCACAATGATGAAGGCTCACGGCATGCCTAAGGATATGAAAAGTGAGACTAAGCGAAAGATGAATAGGGCAGCGTAGGTAGGCAGTAGGTAGAGAGGGTATAAGGAAGGACAGCGCTGTTTGAATTATTTGAGCCATTTACGAGTAAATGATACCGTCTCTGCTAGGCTACATCTAGCTCTATAGCCGCCCAGAACTCATCCTTGGCCAGGTCACTCGCCTTTAGTGCATCAAGGAAGTTGGCGTTAGTACGCATTGCTTCTAGCGTCTGGTTGATTTTCCTCGCGTTCTTGGGCAAAGGATTTTTCTTGAAAAAGGCCTCGATTTCGTCAGCCTTCTCATGCGAGCAGAAGCCTCCGGCGCAACTAACAAAACAGGCATCCATTAGGGATGGACCTGCGCCAGCAATCATTCCCTTGATCTTCTCGAAGTTATCCTTGAAAAAAACCCAAGATACATCTCGACCATCGCGAGAAGACCTACCGACAGATCCCATGGCATAGAAGAAGTCCTGCAGCTTGACTGCGCCGGATGTCGTCCATTCCATAGTGCGAATTTTAAGCTTTCGCTCTGGAGCATTACCAAGGGAGGCAAGGACATGCTTGCGCTCGGCGTTATCCGTGGTTGCTTCATAGTACGCCAGAACCTCGTTGTACTCTTTCTCGCCACCGTTCTTGAGATAGATCTCGAAGACAGATGATCGAATGTCGCTGGGGAGGCTCTGTACGTCATTATAATCGGCCCGGAACGCGGCGAAACGCGTCTTGGCCTCTAAGGCGACGTCGGCATCGTCGTAGCAAAATGATCCAAGGAGACCAATCATACTTGAGCGAAGGAGCACGGTAAGGTGACCATCGGTACCTTTGGCCTCCCAGCCAACATTTTTGGCGAGATTCAGGACGATTGCTTTAGCGAACGCCTTCAAGTTAGCATTCATATCGGCGTCGTCGGATGTGAGGGTATCAAGACCGACCAGGATGCCGGCAATGCCCTGCCACACGATATATTCGTCCTCAGCAACGTAGTTGGCCAGCAGCTTGATCAGCGTCTCGGGCTGCATGCGCCCTGCCTTGACGAGGGCGTAGGCATCCGTGAGAAGTCCAGCGCGGTCGCATGGAGACAAGCTCTTACTTTTGATACCTTCTCCAAGGCGGGCAAGCATAGTAGGGGTGCAGAGTACGCGCATTGGCACCTCCTGGCCGGCATTGAGCTTTACCCAGCCACCTTTTTGTAACAGGGGGACAGAAATGGTAACGGTTTTCTCCCTCATGAACACCATGTCTGCCTGTGCCCCATCCCCCGTACACGTCAAGATCGGGATAGTCCATTTCTTCTTCTTATCCTTATCACTGAGCTCAGAACCGTCGGAGAGAAACCAAGTCTGCTCGAGCTCGAAGGTGGCCTCCTCCTCCCCCCACATCTCGCCAACGACACTGACGAGGGGGAAGCCAGTCTGTTCGGTCCAGCTCGCCATCATGTCTTGGACGGGAAGGTCAGACGCGTCCTCCCATGCCTTCCAGAGATCGTAAGTCTCGGTGTTGCCGTAAGCATGTTTCTTCATGTATGCGCCCAGTCCCGTCTGGAAGGCGTTGAACCCGATAATGGCACGGATCATCCTTACTACACTTCCCCCCTTACAGTAGCTGATAGCGTCGAAGACTTCCTCGACCTCTTCTGCATGCCCGATAGGCACCTGGATAGGGTGGGAAGAGCGGAGCGCATCGAGTCGAAGGGCGGCAGAAAGATGGCCCGTCGTGAACTGATCCCACATTTTCATGTCTGGATGGATCTTGTCGGCCGCCTGTCCGAACATGCGACGGGGAAGAAATGAATATAAAATGCGTAAGAAATATTGAAACCACTGCAAGACACCCAATAAAGATTTGTACATAAGCTGTGCACATATGCCTGTGACATAACATGTTCCGACGTATTTGTAAAGGCGCTCCATTTTCAGACAAATATGCTGATTCTCTGTCAAAGTAGCTGTTCGACTCACCCAGTTCTCCGCCCAGGATGCGAAGCCCTCATTAAGCCACAGGTCGTCCCACCAAGACATCGTGACCAGGTTGCCGAACCACTGGTGTGCAAGCTCGTGCGTGATCACAGTAGTGACCCTCTGCTTCTGACTGTTTGAGGCCCGTACAGGGTCGATGAGTACTTCGACTTCGCGGTATGTAACCAGGCCCCAGTTTTCCATGGCCCCGGCGGCAAATTCAGGAATGGCGACCATGTCGAGCTTGGGCAGGGGGTAGGGGACACCGAAGAAGTCATCGAAGAGGTCGAGGGACTTGGAAGCGCAGTCGAGCGCGTACCGGCCAGCTTCGGACTTGCCGGGGGGGGTGTAAACCCTGATCAGGACCCCGTGCTCGGTTATGGTCTGGAGGTGATCGAACTCGCCGACAACGAAGGCGAGCAAGTACGTGGACATGACGGGAGATTCCAAGAATGACACCTCCTTAGATTTGCCCCCAGGCAGGGTGGAACGACCGGCCTCGGGCATGTTGGAGAAGCAGTCGAGCCCCACCGGGATGACAAGGGTGACTCCAAACACCGCTTTGCGAGACGGCTCGTCCCAGCAGGGGAAGGCACGGCGAGCGTCGAGCGACTCGAACTGGGTGCTTGCCATGATCTTGGACTCGCCGTGGATGTCGGTGTAGGACGAGCGGTAGAATCCGGCCATCTGGTTGTTGAGGAAGCCAGAGTAGTGCACGGAAAGGAGTATTGTGGCGCCGGGGGGGATGGCTGCGCTCTCCCCGAAGACAAATGTTGCTGTGGTTGCCTTGGTGTTGACACGGATCTCCTCAGCGTCATTGGGGCGGGACTGCTGGCCGTCCTGCTGCACAACTGTGTAGGAGGCTGACGCGAAGCAGAGCTCCTTAGCGTGCAGTACGATTTCCCTGTGGTCCAGTCCGAGGTTAGCTACAGTGGAGAGGTAGATCTTGCACTGCCCCACAAAAGTGAAGGCTTGGAGATCGGGGGTGAGCTTGATATCATAGCTGAATTCATATATTATATTATGATTTATTTGATGATAATGATAAGTAAGTAGTGGCGACATGTGAAATGAACGGAAAAAATGAGAGAGGATGCATATTGACGCATGAATTGAAACATTTATAAAGAGCTCGAATTGTCCACGCACCGGGTGGGCACAATGCTGGATGGAAGGAGGACTCTGCCCTCCTTCTTCTTGTCCGCCATGGTTGAATGCGACGTAATTGGGTGTGGAAAAGGGTTTGTTTGGGGGCTTGAAAAAAATTAAACTTAAAATAAGATGATCCAAACTGTATCATACACACTATGCATACATTGTCTAGATATACTAGCTAGTATTATTTAGCATGCATACTATTACTCCTACAGTAGGTAGCTAGAGTATGAATACTAAGTACTCAGCCAGTACTACTCTAGCTAGTACTACTGTACTACTACTACATAGCTACTAGCTAGTAGTTGTACTACGGTAGTATGGATAGTAGCAGTTACAGTCACACCCCTCCTGTACGTTCTTCTCACTAAGTTCTCGTACGTGCGATCTTCTTTGGCAGTGTAGCGAAATATATAGGTAGCTTTATGTCAATCAATGTAGCGAGATACATAGCGTCGCTAACCAACCGTTCCACGACCGCGATCAGTTCCAGAACCGCCTGATGCAATGCTTGCAGAATGGAGTCTCATCTAAACTAAGCTTATAATTCAGGAAAATACACTTTTGTGACTCACTGTCTATTTCCCAAGAAGTCTGCCTTCGCAGTCCTCTCGAAATAAAACCTTTGACCTCTGCTTCCGCAGATCCTGTCTTTGGCCTCCGGCCAATCAAGACTCAGAAGCAAGGTTTCACTACGCAGAAGGTACGTACGCAGAACTCTCCGACGAGGCTCGCTTCTTCGCTGTTCTTCTGGCTAATAATCTCTTACGCAACGTCCGAGATAGCAAGTCGCTGCAACGTAGTGTCGTTCCTGTAGCTACTGTATGCAAACAGTAGGAATTCCTGGATACACTACTAGCTAGTGTGCATAGTATATTATTATTAATATTACGTACTAGAGTAATAGACTACTAGTATGACTACTACTACTACTAGTAAGCCTGAGATTTACAGCTCAAGTCATACTACTACTACAGTAGTACTAGCTAGTAGTACTGCTGTAGTAGAACCCCGAATCCTATGCGCTTGCGCGTTTAAGATGGGAGGTCCTCATCTGTGGCACAATTAGCATTGAAATCATACTGTATTATGACAAAAAAGACAAATGGCTAGCTACGTATGTGGCTAAAAAGCTAGTAGCTAGTATTGCTAGCGCTTCTGGTTGGATTTGAATTGCGATTGCAATACATGAT
>Ga0315315_10003464_pt1 | contig 14487 bp, 14 predicted proteins | sample M140m3416metaG_FD_203699 | JGI IMG/M metagenome (GOLD analysis project Ga0315315, IMG submission 203699) | Ammonia-oxidizing marine archaeal communities from Monterey Bay, California, United States - M1 40m 3416 | ecosystem: Environmental > Aquatic > Marine > Intertidal zone | place: USA...
TTTCGTAATTGTTGGAGCAGGATCAGCTGGCTGCGTGCTTGCAAATAGATTGAGTGCGGATCCAAGTAACAAAGTACTTTTATTAGAGGCTGGCGGCAAAGATACATATCCCTGGATACATATTCCAGTAGGCTATTTTAAAACAATGCATAATCCAAAAGTCGATTGGTGTTTTCATACTGAAAAAGATGAAACTATGAATAATAGATCCATTAGATATCCTAGAGGAAAAACATTAGGGGGAAGTTCTTCTATCAATGGTCTTCTTTGGATTAGAGGTCAAAGTAATGATTATGATAACTGGAGACAACAAGGTAATGCTGGTTGGGGTTGGGATGATGTTTTTCCTTATTTTTTAAAATCAGAAAATAATGAACTTGGTCCTAATGAATTTCATAATGATAATGGTCCAATCATCGTTTCAAATAAAAAGATTAATTTAGATATGTTGGAAGAATTTCAAAATGCTGCAGAAGAAACTGGAATACCGAGGACCGAAGATTTTAACACAGGAGATAATTTTGGTATTGGTTATTTTCAATTTACCACAAGTCGTAATAAATTATTAAAATTACGTTGTAGTGCTGCAAAAGGATATTTAAATCCTGTAAAAAATAGGTCAAACTTAAAAATTATTACTAAAGCTCATGTGCAAAAAATAAATTTTGAAGGAAAAAAAGCAATAGGTGTTAGCTTCTATCAAAAGGAAAAAGTAATTACTGTTAAAGCTAATAGAGAAGTTATTTTATCTGCTGGTTCAATAGGTTCACCACATATTTTGCAAGTATCTGGTATTGGGGACTCAGAAAAATTAAAAAAACACGGAATAGAAACTATTCATGATTTAAAAGGTGTGGGTAAAAATTTACAAGATCATTTAATGTTCAGACCCGTTTATAAAGTTAAAAATTTAAAGTCATTGAATAGTAAAATTAACAGTCTTATCGGAAATTTCTTTATTGGATTGGAATATATTTTTAAGCAAAGTGGTCCGATGACAATGGGTGCAAGTCAAGTATGTGGTTTTGTTAAGAGCGATCCTTCGAGAGCAACTCCAAATTTACAATTTCACGTTCAACCAATAAGTACAGATATTCTAGGGGCAACTAAAATGCATGACTTTGATGGGATAACTCCTACCATAGCTAATGTAAGACCAACTAGTAGAGGAGAAATCAATATAGCAAGTAAAGATAGTAGGGATAATCCTAAAATTAAGATGAATTACCTATCTACTCAGGATGATAGAGATGTTGCTGCTAAAGCACTTAAAATAGTAAGGAACATAATGCTTAATACTAAAACCTTCAAAAAATATGAACCAGAAGAATATAGACCAGGCGCTCACATCACTGATGATGAGGAATTGGTAAAAGCTGCAAGTGATCATGCTCAAACAATTTTTCACCCTGTTGGTACTTGTAAGATGGGTAAAGGAGATGAAGCAGTAGTTAACGATACATTACAAGTACATGGAATACAAAATTTAAGAGTTGTGGATGCATCTATTATGCCCAATATAACCTCAGGTAATACTAATGCTCCAACAATAATGATTGCAGAAAAAGCATCTGACATGATACTTAATAAGTAATCATGTTTGCTGAATTGCTCTCTCCTGAACAAATAACCATATTAACTCAAATCATTTTTATTGATCTTGTCTTAGCGGGTGACAATGCAATTATTATAGGAATGGTTGCCTCAAAATTTCCTGTCGACCAAAGAAAAAAAATTATTTTTTGGGGAATTGGAGGTGCTGTAGTTTTAAGAATAATTTTAACTCTTCTCACAGCTTTTTTATTACAAATTACAGGTTTAAGACTAATTGGAGGAATTTTATTATTGTATATTGTCTACAAACTTTATGTAGATGTTATTAAAGGGGCTTCAAAAGAAGAAGATATAAAAGTTGATAATTCGAGTTTCTTTAAGGCAATTTGGACTGTTTTATTAGCAGACTTTACTATGAGTTTAGATAATGTACTTGGTGTTGCTGGAGCTGCTGGTCACCATTATCATTTATTAATTTTTGGATTAATACTTTCAATTATATTAATGGCTGTTGCCGCAAACCTTATTTCAGGCTGGATTAAGAAATATAAATGGATTGCTTGGGTAGGTTTATTGGCGATTTTAATTGTAGCTATTGAATTAATATATACAGATATTAAAACTTTAATACTTTAATACTTTAATGCTTAAAAAAATAAATCTTAAAAATAAAACAGCTTTAGTTACTGGAGCTGGTAAAGGTCTTGGTAAAGCTTGTGCGATAGCTTTAGCTGAAGCAGGAGCAAAAGTAATTATTTTAAGCAGAACAAAATCTGACCTTATTAAAGTAAATAAAATAATAAAAAAAACTAAAGGTTCAAGTAAATCATTCGTTTGTGATGTAACAAATTTTGATGATTTAAAAAAAGTTTTAAGAAAGATTAATCGTTTAGATATTTTGGTCAATAACGCTGGAAATAATAGACCACAACATTTTACAAAGGTAAGTCAAGAAAATATGGAATATTTAACTAATCTAAATATGAAAGCAGCTTTCAATGTTGCACAATTATGTTCTCAAAAAATGGTAAAATCAAAAAAAAGAAAAAAAATCGGCGGATCTATCATTCATATGTCATCGCAACTAGGAAGAGTTGGTTGTGAAGGACGTAATGTTTACAACATGAATAAGTTTGGAATTGAAGGCCTTGCCAGAGGTATGGCGTGTGAATTAGCGCCTTACAATATAAGAGTTAATACAGTTTGCCCAACGTTTGTAGAAACTCCAATGGTTAAAAAGTTTTTTAAAAATAAAAAATTTAAAAATAAGATGCTTAAAAACATTCCATTAGGAAGAGCTGCGAAAGAAAGTGACGTTGCAACTGCTGTAGCTTTTTTAGCAGCAGACACATCTGAAATGATTACTGGGACATCTTTATTAGTTGATGGAGGTTGGACAGCACAATAATGGGAATATTTCTTAAAGATATAAATTTAAAAGGTAAAACAGCTTTAATCACAGGTGCTACAAAAGGATTAGGTAGGGGTGCAGCTCAAGCAATTGCAGAGGCAGGTGGTGATATAATTGCGATAGGAAGAAATCAAGTTGAATTAGATACTTTAGGAAAAATAGTAAAAAAATTTAAAGTTAAATACACTTCATTTAATTGTGATGTAAATAATTACCAAAAGATAAAAAATTTTATTTCAAATTTAAGAAGATTAGATGTTTTGGTAAATAATGCTGGAACAAATATACCAGAGTCTTTTTTAAACGTTAAAAATTCCTCTTTAGAAACACTTTTAAATGTAAATACGAAAGCAGTTTTTAATATAGCTCAACTATGTGCAAATCAAATTATAAAGCTTAAAAGAAAACAAGGTTCAATAATTAATATATCTTCTATTTTTGGATTGGTTGCTGGTAAAAAGAGAAGTGTCTATAGCATGACAAAGTTCAGTGTAGAGGGTCTTACAAAAGGTATGGCATTAGATTTAGCTAAATATAATATAAGAGTTAACAGTGTGTGCCCTAATATTGTTCTAACTCCTAGGACAAAAAAATATTTTGCAGACAAAAACTATAATAAATATGTGAAAGAAAATACTCCAATTAATAAAGTAGTTACAGTTAGTGATGTAGCCACATCAGTAGTTTTTTTAGCCTCTGAAGCCTCTTCTATGATAACTGGCACATCATTAGTGATTGATGGGGGTTGGACTGCAAGATAGAATTTATAATTTTAATACTTGAAATGAAAAAAGTTATCATAGCAAATATTTTTATAATTATTGTTTTTGCTTTTTTTTTAGAATTGAGTGCAAACTTTTTTAAATTATCTAATTTAAAGGGAATAGAGCCAGGTTTAATTATTACAAATGGAGCTTTACACCAGATGTCGCCAAATAATTCTGGTATTCATTTTGGTGAAAAAATATATACAGATAAATTTGGCTTTAGAGTTCCTTCAAATAAATACTTTTATAAAAAAAAAAATAATTCAATTTTTATCATTGGCGATAGCACTACTTTTGGAAATGGAATTCCTGAAGATAGAACTTTTATTGGTATTTTAAGAAAAAGTTATTCAGATATAAATTTTTATAATAGTTCAGTACCAGGATATAACATTCGACATTATATAGCTAATATAAATAAAGTTGATGATTTTGATAATGTAAAAAAAGTTTTTTATTTTATAACTTTAAATGATATTTATGGAGGTCAAAGTATTTTAGATTTAGCGAAAAAAAAAAATTTAGAAAAACTAAATCATGAAAATATTTCAATAAAAAATATTTCTTTGATTAATAAATTTAATGCTTTTTTTAGTAGTAAGTCATATTTTTATATGTTTTTAAAAGGAATAGTTACTGATCCATCAAAAAGATATTTTATCAATATAAAAAAAAATTATGAAAAAACAGATTTAAATAACATGAAAAACTATGTTTCAATGCTTAATAATAAATTAAAACAAGAAAATATATCTCTTAAAATATTTATACTTCCTTATGAATTTCAGACGAGAGACTGTTCCAAAAAAAATCTAATTCCTCAAAATAAATTAAATAAAATGTTAGATGAGCTAAAAGTTAATCATAAAGATTTTACTGAGAGTTTTTGTAAATATTCTAATCCAAAATCTTTGTTTTATAAATTTGACCCAATGCATTTGTCTGAAAAAGGACATTCATTAGTTTTTAACTTAATTAAAAATGAAATATAAAAAATTTCTCTATTTAATTTTAATTTTTATTTTTAACTCTTCATTAACGTGTGCTGTTGAATTTAAGGGCGATTTTAAACAAGGTTCATTTATTTTAGGAAAAACTGAACCCAAGGCTAAAGTTTATATAGATAAAAGACAAGTAAGAGTTTCAAAAGAAGGATATTTCGCTTTTGGTTTAGATAGAGATAGAAAAAATGATGTTACAATTAAGATTATTAATAATGGTCAAGAAAAAAAAATCGTAAAAAAAATTTTAAAAAGAAAATATAAGATTCAGAGAATAGATGGATTGCCTCCAAAAAAAGTAACTCCTCCTCCGGAAGTTTATGAAAGGATTAAAAAGGATAATAAATTAATCGGTGAAGCTAGAGCAATAAGCTCTGCCTATGAATATTTTAAAGATAAATTTATTTATCCTTTAGATAAATACATAGTAACAGGTGTTTATGGTAGTCAAAGAGTTTTAAACGGAAAACCTAGACGACCACACTATGGTATAGATTTTCATGCTCCGGAAGGCACTCCGGTAAAATCTATGATGGATGGTGAAGTGACCTTAGTAGCAAAAGACATGTACTTTACAGGTGGAACAATTATTTTTGATCATGGACATGGTATTAGTACGCTATATATGCATATGAAAGATATAAATGTTAAAGTTGGTCAGAAAGTAAAACAAGGTGAGATAGTTGGAACATTAGGCCAAAGTGGAAGGGCTACCGGTCCACATTTAGATATCAGGTTAAATTGGTTTGAAATTAAACTTGATCCAGTTACTATTTTAAATTTAAATTAGTCTAGTTCGAACTTATATTTATAGTCTTTTAATAATGACCTATCTTGATCATTTTTAAATAATAAAAAGTTCTCTATTACTAAAATATCTAAGTTTGTTCCCATAAAACAGTTGAAAGCATCCTCAATAGAACAAACAATAGGCTCACCTCTAACATTAAAAGAGGTGTTAACCAAGACAGGGCAACCTGTAATCTTATTAAATTCATTTAATAAATTATAATAATTTGGATTAGTTTCTTTATGCACTGTTTGTATTCTTGCTGAATAATCAACATGAGTAATAGCAGGAATACTAGACCTTTTAATATTCAATTTATCTATTCCAAAAAGTTGTTTATGTTTTTCTGACATAGATATTTGTTTTTCTTTTTTTACATCTGATACTAGCAACATATAAGGACTGTCATAATTCAATTCGAACCAATTGCTAACCTCCTCTCTTAAAACTGAGGGTGCAAAAGGTCTGAAACTCTCTCTAAATTTAATTTTTAAATTTAGTTCTTTTTGCATTTTTTCTGATCTTGGATCTGCTAGAATTGATCTGCCTCCTAAAGCTCTAGGCCCAAATTCCATCCTACCTTGAAACCAACCCACTGTTTTACTATTAGATAATTCCTTCGCAATAATTGATGAAATTTCGTTTGAGGTTTTTTTGATGTACACACCTTTTAATTTATTAAGTTGATTTTCAATATAATTTTCAGAAAACTTAGGGCCTAAGTAAGCTCCTTTCATTTGATCTTTAAAATTTTCTCTAGGTTTTTTTAATTCGTGATACCAGTATGCTAAAGCAGCGCCTAAAGAACCACCTGCATCTCCAGCTGCTGGTTGTATCCAAATATTGTCAAAAATTTTTTCTCGTAATATTTTTCCATTTGCAACACAATTTAATGCTACTCCTCCTGCTAAGCACAGATTTTTAATTTTATACTCCTCAGCAATGTTTTTTGTAAGTCTAAGTACAACTTCTTCTGTAACTGCTTGTATTGAGGCTGCAATATCCATATGAAAATCATTTAATAAATCTTTGTTGGGATCTCTCACAGGTTGACCAAAAAGATCACTAAACTTTTTATTTGTCATTGTTAAGCCAGTTGCATAATTGAAAAATTTCATATTAAGCTTAAATGATCCATCCTCTTTTAAATCCATTAATTCTTTGATGATTAAGTCTTTGTATTTAGGCTTTCCGTAAGGTGCTAATCCCATCACCTTATATTCTCCACTGTTAACTTTGAATCCTGTGTAATATGTGAAAGCAGAGTAAAGTAATCCTAATGAATGAGGAAAATGTATCTCTTTAATCATTTCCAAATTATTTTTTTTTCCAATAGCTACAGTCGATGTAGCCCATTCGCCTACTCCGTCCAATGTTAAAACTACTGCATTTTCAAAAGGTGAAGGATAAAACGCACTGGCAGCATGGCTGTAATGATGTTCTGAAAATTTAATTCTTTTTATGTCGTTAAATTCATCATCATGTTGCTTAAGTTTTTCAAATAAAAATTTTTTTTGAAATAATTTTTCTCTTAACCAAATTGGCATGGAAAGGCTGAAAGATTTGAAACCTTTTGGTGCAAAGGCCATATAAGTTTCCAATAATCTCTCAAATTTTAAAAAAGGTTTCTCAAAAAAAACTATGTGATCAACTTCACTGAGCTTTAAGTTTCCTTCATTTAAAACATAATTGACTGCATTAAAAGGATACCTTGGGTCATGTTTTTTTCTAGAGAATCTTTCTTCTTGGGCTGCAGCTATAATATCTCCATCTTTAATTAACGCTGCTGCACTGTCATGGTAAAACGCTGATATTCCTAAAATAGATGTCACTTAAAAAATTGTATAAATAAATGGCGCCACAGCTGAACCTTGGCTTAAAACTATTAAAATACCAAACATAGCAAGAACAATTATAATTGGTAGCAACCAATATTTTTTTCTTTCATTTAAAAATTCCCAAAACTCTTTTAAAAAATCAATCATTAAAATTGTTTATCCATGGTGCCTAAATGTTTTTTTCTTTTAATCCAGTAAGATTTTAAGCTATTATTAAATTTCATTCCTATCAAATCTTTACCAAATAATCTCACTAATAAACTTATAGGAGTTAAAATTAAAAAATAAACAAAACCCATTACTATTGGAGCTATTATCCTTCCCAAGATTTCACCAAACTTTATCCAAACCTTATTAAACGGTGATAATATTTTTGAGTTAAACAATCCTAATATTAAAAAAATTAAAGCAATTGAAATTAAATAAAGGTTTATTTGACCTGTTTTCGTTAATGGCCACAATGCTAAAGCAAAAAAAACAATAAAAAACAGTAGCCCGAAGCTTCTGTTCTGAGTATTTTTTTTCATTTTTTTTTTTTTAGTTAAGTCCTTTTTGAGGCTTCATATCCTCTTTTTTAATACCAGCGACTCTTACTGGTTTTTTCATTGCATCCCTTCTGAAAGGTTCGCCTAATTCTTGGTTAAGTATTACCTCAATAAATGTCGTGATGCCTTTTTTTTGATCTTCGCAAGATTGCTTAATTGCTTTTGTGGTTTCTTCCATTGTTTTAACTGTAACTCCTTTTAAACCACATGCGTTAGCAACCTTTGCATAACTTAATTCTGGATCTAGCTCTGTTCCAATAAAATTATTATCAAACCATAATGTGGTATTTCTTTTTTCCGCACCCCATTGATAGTTTCTAAATATGACCATTGAAATAGCTGGCCATTCTTCACGAGCACATGAACTCATCTCATTCATACTTATTCCAAACGCTCCATCACCTGCAAAACCAATTACAGGAGTATCAGGGCAACCAATTTTAGCGCCCAGTATTGATGGAAATCCATATCCACAAGGACCAAATAAACCTGGAGCTAAATATTTTCTACCTTTTTCAAAAGTTGGGTAAGCATTCCCTATTGCACAATTATTTCCTATGTCACTTGAAATAATTACATCTTCGGGCATTCCTGCTTGAATTGCTCTCCAAGCTTGTCTGGGTGACATACGATCTTTATCTCTGTCTCTTGCTTCTTTATTCCATACTGTGCCAGGATCATCATCTTCATGATCTAAGCTAGAAAGTTTTTGCAACCAAGCTGATTTTGTTTGATGAATTAAATCTTTTCTTTTTTGTCTATCAGTATCGCCTGCTTTTGAAGATAATTTGCTCAATATTTGTTGGGATACTAACTTAGCATCTCCACAAATTCCAACTGTTACTTTTTTAGTAAGACCAATTCGATCTGAATTCATATCAACCTGGATAATTTTTGCATTCTTTGGCCAGTAATCAATTCCATAACCTGGTAAAGTAGAAAAAGGATTTAATCTTGTACCTAGGGCTAAGACAACGTCTGCTTTTGCAATTAATTCCATTGCAGCTTTAGATCCGTTGTAACCTAGTGGGCCAACAGCTAGAGGATGGCTTCCTGGAAAACTATCATTATGTTGATAGCCAGAACATACTGGTGAGTCTAATTTTTCAGCTAATTTAACACAATCTTTTATTGCTCCACCTATAACTACACCTGCACCAGATAAAATTACTGGAAACTTTGCGTTAGATAATAAATTTGCTGCTTCTTCTATCGCCGCAGCACCGCCAGCTTGTCTTTCTAATCTTACGATTGGGGGCAATTCAATATCAATTACTTGTGTCCAATAATCTCTAGGAACATTAATCTGAGCTGGAGCTGAACCTCTTATAGCTTTTTCTATAACTCTATTTAAAACTTCTGCAATTCTAGATGGATCTCTAACTTCTTCTTGGTAACAAACCATGTCTTTAAATAAATTCATTTGTTCAACTTCTTGGAATCCGCCTTGTCCCATTGTTTTATTTGCAGCTTGAGGTGTTACTAAAAGAAGTGGAGTGTGATTCCAATATGCAGTTTTAATTGGAGTAACTAAACCTGTAATACCTGGTCCGTTTTGTGCTACAACCATTGACATTTTTCCTGTAGCACGTGTGTAGCCATCAGCTATTAAACCGCCGTTAGTTTCATGAGCTACATCCCAAAAAGTTATTCCTGCATCTGGAAAAATATCTGATATGGGCATAAACGCTGAACCAATAATACCAAAAGCATGTTCAATACCATGCATTTGTAAAACTTTTACAAAAGCTTCCTCAGTTGTCATTTTAGCCATAAAACTCCTAAAAGTATTTTTGAAATTCTAGCTTTCATTATACTAAATTTTAGTCTATATCCATTAGATATTTTTATGTCACAGCCCGATCTAATCATACACGACGAAAAAGATAACGTAGGAGTTGTTGTAATAGAAACCACTAAAAAAGGCCAAGATTGTAGCGCCTGGATAATGGAAAATGATAAGACCGTTAAAGTCCCATCAACTAATGATGTTCCATTAGGACACAAAATTGCACTAAAAGATCTCAAAGTTGGAGATACAATTTTCAAGTACGGGCACGATATTGGAAAAGTGGTTAAGGAAATTAAAAAAGGTGAACACGTTCATGTTCACAATGTAAAAACAAAAAAGTGGTAAAATAAAATGGACATTCCAAAAAGTTTTTTAGGTTATAAAAGAGAAAATGGAAGAGCTGGTACAAGAAACCATGTAATCATTCTTCCAGTAGATGACATCTCTAATGCTTGTGCTGAAGCTGTAGCAAATAATATTAAAGGTACAATTGCCTTACCTCATTCTTATGGAAGATTACAATTTGGTGCTGACTTAGAATTACATTTTAGAACAATGATTGGTACAGGTAGAAATCCAAATGTTGCCGCGGTTATTGTAATTGGAATAGAGCCAAAGTGGACAAAAAAAATTGTCGATGGGATTGCAGAAACTGGAAAACCAGTAGAGGGTTTTCATATTGAGAGAAGTGGGGATATTCAAACGATAATGAAAGCATCTAAAAAAGCACAAGAATTTTCCATGTGGGCGTCTGAAAAGCAAAGAGAGGAATGTCCAATGAGCGATCTATGGATATCAGTTAAATGTGGCGAGTCAGATACAACATCGGGTCTTGCTTCTAACCCAACGGTTGGAAATTTAATGGATAAACTAGAACCGTTAGGTGTTCATTTATGTTTTGGGGAAACTTCAGAATTGACTGGCGCTGAAAAAGTTTGCGCAACAAGAGGAGCAACCAAAGAAGCGTCAGATAAATTTATGAAAACTTGGAGTGCTTATAATGATTTTATTTTAAAAGAAGCTACAGATGACTTATCAGAAAGCCAACCAACAGCAGGAAATATTGCGGGGGGCTTGACTACTATTGAAGAGAAAGCTTTTGGAAATTTTCAAAAGATTGGTTCAAGAAAATTTATTGATGTTCTAGAACCTGCTGAAGAACCAAAAAAAGGTAAAGGTTTATATTTTATGGATACTTCCTCTGCAGCAGCAGAATGTGTAACCTTGCAAGCAGCAGGTGGATTTAACATCCATCTTTTTCCTACAGGCCAAGGAAATATAATCGGTAATCCAATAGAGCCAGTTGTTAAACTTACTGCTAATCCTTTGACAGCTAAATTAATGAGTGAACATGTTGATTGTGATGTTTCAAAAATTTTATCAAGAGAAATGAATCTAGACCAAGCTGGTGACAAATTAATAGAAACAACACTAAAGGTAGCTAATGGAAGATTAACTTGTGCTGAAGCTTTAGGTCATAGAGAGTTTGTAATGACTAAGCTTTATCGAAGTGCATAATGTCTTCAACCATTGAGGGCTGTATATTCTGTAATAAAATTAATTGTAAAGTTATCTCATCAACGAAACATTTTTTTATAATTCGAGACACAGCCTACCCTGTTACTAAACATCATACTTTGATCATTACCAATAGACATGTAGATGATTTTTTTGACTTAACTAAAGATGAAATGAGTGATTTAGATGAAGTTTTGAAAGAACAAAAAAAAGAGTTAAAAAAATTAGATAAAGAAATAAGTGCATTTAATGTTGGTGTTAATATTGGTAAAGATGCTGGCCAATCAATAATGCATTGCCATATTCATTTAATTCCTAGAAGAAAAGGAGATGTAGAAGATCCTAGAGGTGGTGTGAGAGGTGTGATACCTGAAAAACAAAAATATAAAAGAAAATAATTATTTAACTGGAAATTTTACTTCTTCTTGTTTTGGTTTCTTGTGTCTTAAATCATGAGCAATTTTTCTAATCCATGCCATTAATGCCCCAAGCACAACTGCAAGAATTATTGCAAAGGCTCCATATAAGAACGGTACTTCGTTAGACATTTTTACAATAAATTCTGTTAAACTATTTAATTCTGGTGTTGCAACTTTACTTCCATTAAATTCTGTTTTTTTTCTAAAGAAAGAGTCGTAGGCGATTGCTATAGCTACAGTTATTAAAAGCATTGCAAATAAAGACTTGAGCTCATTGCTATCTAAAAATTGACCAATTTTTTGGCCTACTTGAACTCCAACAATCGAACCTAAGATCAAGGGAACTACAAGAAATAAGTCAATGGTTCCATAATTGAAAGAGTGTAAAATTGTTACTACAGCACTAATGAATACAGTAACAAACAAAGAGGTCCCAGGAATTAATTTTACAGGCATTCCAATAATATAAATCATTGCAGGTACCATTAAGAATGCGCCTCCTATTCCCATCATTGATGCAACAAATCCAACAACAAATCCTAATAAAATAGGAGTGAACGCACTTTCATATAGTCTAGATTTATTAAACCTCATTCTTAAAGGAAGACCTTGTAACCAATTATGATCATGTAATTTTTTTTTAGTATTTACTTTAGATTTTAAACGATTTCTTTCTCTTAAAACTTCAATTAACATTAATGTACCAACTATTGCTAAAAGGTACATATACAATAAAGAAATTATTAAACTTATTTTTCCTATTTCTGAAAAAAAAGTAAATGTCATTATTCCTATGATGGTTCCAACTACACCTCCCGAAACAATCATTAAACCCATCTTGTAGTCTAAAGTTTTCTTATACCAGTGAGTAAGGGAACCAGATACAGAGGTAGCAAGAATATTATTAACCTCATTTGGAACTGCATACACCGGAGGTATACCCATAAAAATTAAAAATGGTGTCATCAAGAATCCACCTCCAACACCAAAAAGTCCTGATAAAACTCCAACCGCTAAACTTAAAAACAATAAAAGAAAAATATCTATATTTACTTGGGCGATGGGAAGATAAATTTCGAGCATTGTTATTAGGATTATGCCTGAAACATTAAGTTGTCAATCTTAATAAATTGTAGCTCCAAACACTTTTACTAAACCATCTTCTTCACCTAAAACTAGCCTACCTAGAAATTCTCCAGGCATTGTTTGGCTTGTTTGTTTATAAAGGACAGTAATAAATTGATTTCTTCTTATTGTGCCTAAAAATTCCTGTTTTTCTGATAGACTAGTAAGCAACTTATTATTTGCCCATTGTTTTCCAAGCTCAACTTCATTTGCTCCGTAAAGCATTTGTGATGAAAAATCTTTTGTAAACCCACCGTAATCTTTTATGTTTGATGATTTAACTAAATTATCCCAGATTGGCTGAGCAATATCTTTAATTTCTTTGTCGGATTTTTCCAGTAACTCCATTAACCTTTATGAAGCTTTCTTTTCCTTCTTTTCGTCTACAATGTGATAAACAGGAACTTTCTCCATTGTGAATTTTTTAGTTTTTGGATCTCGTCTTGAAACAGTTAAGCAATGCCAATTATCATCATCGAGTTTTAAATGATCGCCTCTGTAATAGTAACCCGGCCATCTAGTTTCCTCTCTGAATTTAGTATGTTCCGTTACGCATTGTGATGTAATAGTTCTGTGTTTTAATTCCCATGCTCTCATAAGTTGGTGGTAATCTTCAGCTCCAACATTTTCTAAATCTTCTTCTAACCATTTTAATAATTCTAAACCTCTATTAAGCATATTCTCATTGGTCATATAATTTGTGGCTATTCCTCCGACGTACTCATCCATAATTCTTTGTAGTCTTTGTAGACCTTGAATAGGAGAAATATAACTTGGTGAAACAGTTCCACCTGTTATTTCATTTCTTCCTACTGTGTAATTCTCTAGTGGTTTGTAAATAACTTCTTTTAAATCTTTATATTGTTTTTCACTTACTTTAATTCCATCTGCTTTTTTATCTTCGATGTATTTCACAGCAGCTTTTGCAGCTAATCTTCCTTCTGTGAAAGAACCGGAAGAAAATTTATGTGCACTTCCACCCACAGTATCGCCCGCACCAAATAGTCCATCAACAGTTAACATTCTGTTGTAACCCCAGAAATATTCTGGAGGAGATAAATCTTCTGGTCCACTTACCCAAGCACCAGAACATGTTGCGTGTGAACCCATTACATATGGTTCGGAAGTTGTTAGTTCTGGATTTGTATATTTTGGATCAATGTTTTGTGAAGCCCACACAACAGCTTGACCTACTGTCATTCCTAAAAAATTTTCCCAACCTACAGTTTCTAAATGAGGATCTTGAAACGCTTCTTTAGTCACCATGTGAATTGGTCCACCACCGGCTTGTACTTCTTGAATAAAAGCATGATTTCTTAAACAAGTAGGTGTTGGATGATGATCGATGTACTCGCCTACTAAAGATTTAGTTTGGTCGTACCATTTTTTTTCATAATTCTCGCCATTAGCATTTTGTGTGTAAGTTTTTAAATGCAGGAAGTAAGCTCCGACAGGACCATAACCATCTTTAAATCTACATAAGACAATTCTGTTTTCCATTTGTGTCATTTTTGCTCCAACAGCTATTGGAAGTGCATATGCAGAACCATTGCTCCAAGGAGCGTACCAAGTTCTTCCCATTCCTTCACCAACTGCTCTAGGTTTAAATATGTGTGAAGCTCCACCGGCAGCAACAATCACAGCTTTAGCTTTAAATACGTAATAGTCTCCTGTTCTCATATTAAAACCAACTGCCCCACCTATTCTATTTTCTTTTTCATCATCCA
>Ga0315315_10003465_pt1 | contig 14483 bp, 12 predicted proteins | sample M140m3416metaG_FD_203699 | JGI IMG/M metagenome (GOLD analysis project Ga0315315, IMG submission 203699) | Ammonia-oxidizing marine archaeal communities from Monterey Bay, California, United States - M1 40m 3416 | ecosystem: Environmental > Aquatic > Marine > Intertidal zone | place: USA...
TGGTTTTTGTAAGGGATATAAAACTTCATCATTTATGGCATCAAGTGTAACTGTAGCTAAAGATGATAAAAGTATGGAAAGAGATTATGAATATACTAGCAAGTGTCATCTAAAAGATATTAAGAATGCAGAAGAATTAGGCAAAATATCAGCCGAACAAACTATTAGAAAGTTAAGTCCAAAAAAAATAGGGAGTGATAAAATTCCAATAATTTTTGATAAAAGAATTGCAAAAGGAATATTAAGTACTTTTGCTAGCGCGATATCATCTTCTGCCATTTCTAGAGGAACATCATTTTTAAAAGATAAGATAAATCAAAAAATATTTTCAAATGATCTAAATATTTTTGACAAACCAGATATTTTAAAAGGACTTGGATCAAGAAGTTTTGACTCAGAAGGAGTAAAAACAGAAACAATTCAATTAGTTGAAGAAGGAATTTTGAAGAATTATTTGATAGATACTTATAATGGGAAAAAGTTAAATCTAAGGTCAAATGGAAGATGTGGTGGAACAAGTAATCTCTATTTTGATAAAGGAAAAATTTCATTTAAGGATCTTCTAAATTCTAATTCAAAGAGCCTTTATATAACTGAAACCATAGGACATGGAAGCAATATAGTGACTGGTGATTATTCTGTTGGTGCAACTGGTTTTTTAATTGAGGATGGTGAGTTTAAATATCCAATTAATGAAATAACAATAGCAGGTAATTTTAATGAAATGTTTAAAAATATAACTCTTGCAGACGATTTAGAATTTAAATATTCAGCTAATTCCCCAACTATGATGATAGAAGGAATGGTAGTAGCCGGCAAATAAAAAAATTTATTCTATATTTTTAAGACGATATTCCCAGTGGCCCATTCTAGTATAAGATACTTTTTTGATTATAAAATTTTCTTGATCATACCAAATATCAAAATCTAATCTTTTATCTTTTGGTAAAGACATGTCTTTTGACTTGAGTGTAAAATGAGCAACATTGTGAAATTTACCATATAGATCAATTTTTTCTTTACCAACGAAAGTAACAACCTGATGTTTTATACTTCCTGAAATAGGACTTATTTGACTATTTGTTTGTAATATTTTATGACTCCACCAGTTTCCAATGATATTATCAACTGAAGCTTCTCCATTGTAAGATGAACCCTTTATATTATATTTATTTTTATTTTTATCAAAAATTAAATTTACAAATTTTTCTTTATCATTTTGTAAAGTTTTAGACTTATAAGAAATTAATTGATCTTTTAAATATTTTTCCTCACCATATCCTTCTACTTTCAAAATGATAGCTCCTAAAAGTTTTACAGAAAATTTTATTTGGTTAGTTACAATTATTTCATCTCCTTTCCTTGTAAAGAAATAATAATTGTATCCAATTAATTCTCCATTTCTAAAAATTTCCATCTCAATTTTATTGTACTTCTTGTAATGATCCATATGAGCAAGAACATTTGAATAGAATAATACAATAATTATGACTAAAAATTTTTTCATTTAACAATTACAATAATAGACTTTTCTTATAATAGAAGTAATTTATCAAAAAATGTTTTTAAAAATAAAGAAAATACCAAAAGTAAAATGGAGCTCTGAAAAAACACATAATTTTAAACCAAAATTTTTAACATTATTTTTTTGTTGTTTTGGCTTGATGTTGTTTGGTTTGGGTGAAGGTTTATTAATTGTTTCTTTCACAGGAGCTTCTCCTTGGAGTGTTTTAGCCCAAGGTATTTCTCTTAACGTAAACCTTAGTATCGGAATGGTTACACTTTTGATAAGTATTGCCGTTTTAATTTTATGGATACCACTAAGTCAAAAACCGGGTATGGCGACTATTTTAAATGCTTTAATAATTGCACTAATGATTGATCTTTGTATAAAATTTGTTCCAACTCCTTCTAGTTATTATAATCAATTAATCTTAGCAATAGTTTCAGTAATTACAGTTGGAATTGGGGGTGGCATTTATTTAGTCTCTAATTTAGGAGCTGGCCCAAGAGACGGCTTAATGGTGGGTTTACAAATAAAAACAAATTTACCTATAGCTTTGGTTAGAACAACTCTTGAAATTATGGTTGTTAGTATTGGTTGGTACTTAGGTGGTACTGTTGGAATTGGAACTTTATTATTTGCTTTTGGAATTGGACCTTGTGTTGCACTTGGACTTTATTTAGTAAATAAAATATTTAATTAGGCTGCAGAGCTGGATTTTTCACTTCTTTTTCTTTCATGAGGATCAAGAATAGCTTTTCTTAATCTAAGTGATTTGGGTGTAATTTCTAAAGCCTCATCAGCATTTAACATGCTTAGCTGTTCAGCAATTGACATTTTTCTTACAGGAGTCAATACAACATTTTCATCTGTACCTTGAGTTCTCATGTTAGTTAGTTTTTTCCCTTTCATAACATTTATAATCATATCACCAGGTTTTGGAGCTAATCCAACAATCATTCCCTCATAAACGGGGTCGTTATGTGTTACGAACATTTCCCCTCTTGCTTGAAGGTTAAATATTGCAAAAGCAACGGCCTTACCTTGTTCCATCGAAATTAAAGCTCCATTTTTCCTTCCATCCATTTCACCTTCAAATTTTCCATAACCATGGAATAATCTATTAATAACACCAGTTCCTTTTGTTAAAGTCAAAAATCTACTTGTGTATCCCATTAAACCTCTTGTGGGTGCGTGAAAGATTAATCTTTTTTTATCTTTTCCTGTATCTTTAAGATCAAGCAACTTACCTTTTCTTCTATTCATAGAATCAATTATTTTAGAAGAAAATTCTTCATCTAAATCAACAGTAATTTCTTCGATTGGTTCAAGCTTATTTCCATTTTCATCTTCCTGATATAAAACTTTTGGAGGACTTACAGTCATCTCAAAACCTTCTCTTCTCATTTGTGTAAGTAAAATTTCAAGCATTAATTCACCACGTCCACTTATGACAAAAGAATCTACATTAGCATTTTGTGAAAAAGTAATTCCAACATTATTTTGTGCTTCGGTAACTAATCTATCTCTTATTTGAGTGCTTGTTAATTTCTTACCCTCTGTTCCTGCCAGAGGCGAACTATTAACACTTATAGTGATAGACATAGTCGGTGGGTCAATTGGTGTAGCAGAAATTGGCTCGTTTACTTCTGGATCACAAATTGTGTCAGCCACGTTAGCTTTTTCTAAACCTGCTATTACTACAATATCTCCAGCTTCTCCAACTTCAATTGGAACTTTTTTTGTTCCTTCGTACCTAAAAATTTTAGTTAATTTACCTTCGTCTACTTTATCTCCTTTAAGATTTATTGCTTTGATAGGTTGATTTGCTTTTGCTGTTCCTTGAGATATCCTACCAACCAAGCTTCTTCCTAAAAAACTATCTGCATATAACAAAGTTGATAGCATGGCAAAAGGTTTAGTTTTGTCAAGTTCTGCTGGCTTAACATGCTCCATAATTAAATTTAATAAAGGATGAAGGTTTTCTCTAGGACCATCAACTTCTTTATCTGCCCACCCGGATCTTCCACTTGCATATAAAACTGGAAAATCTAACTGCTCTTCATTCGCATCTAAACTGACAAATAAATCAAATGTCTCATCTAAAACTTCATTTGCTCTTTGGTCAGCTTTATCTAATTTATTTATTATAACAATTGGTTTTAATCCTTGTTTAAGAGCTTTAGCTAATACAAATTTTGTTTGAGGCATTACACCTTCAGCAGAGTCAATAAGTAATAACGCTCCATCAGCCATACTTAAAACCCGTTCAACTTCTGCCGCAAAGTCTCTGTGGCCTGGTGTATCTATAATATTAACTCTAGAACCTTGCCAGTCTATTGAAGCAGGTTTGGCTAAAATAGTAATTCCTCTTTCTTTTTCTAGCTCACCAGAGTCCATTAATCTTTCGTCAACAACTTCATTTTCTCTAAATGAGCCACTTTGTTTCATAAGATTATCAATCATGGTTGTTTTACCATGGTCGACGTGTGCAATGATGGTGATGTTTCTGATATTATTACTCATAATTTTACGCTCTTATATATTAATTTTTTTTTTTGGAAACTTTAAAATACTTAATAAATATTAGGATTTAGCAAAAAAAGTGTTTTTAATTTGTTTTTTTACTCTTTTCTTTCTTAAGTTTTCGTTTTTCTTTTAAACTTAATTTTGGTTTTTTGCTTACACTTGAATCTTTAAAGGATTTACCACTATACCGTTTAGACATTCCATAATTTTATAGGATATAAAAAAAAAGGCCATCAAAAGATGGCCTTTAAATTTTTTATTTGAAATAGGGGCTTACATTCCCATGCCACCCATTCCTCCCATTCCACCCATGCCGCCCATTCCACCAGGCATTCCAGCTGGGGCAGCATCTTTATCTTCAGGTTTATCAGCTATCATTGCTTCAGTTGTTACCAATAATCCGGAGATAGAGGCAGCATCCTGAAGAGCAGTTCTAACAACTTTTACAGGATCGATAATACCTTTAGCAAACATGTCACAATACTCTTCATTTTGTGCATCATATCCATGTGTTTTTTTATTTTGCTCTAACAATTTACCAACTACAACTGATCCATCTACTCCAGCATTTTTAGTAATTTGTCTAATTGGTGCTTCTAATGCTCTTCTAACAAGATCAACACCTGCTTTTTGATCTTCACCTTTAGCTTTTACTTTATCAAGATCTTGAGCAGCATATAATAAAGCACAACCACCACCGGTTACGATACCTTCTTCAACTGCAGCTCTTGTAGCATTCAGAGCATCTTCAACTCTGTCTTTTCTTTCTTTAACTTCTACTTCAGTTGCTCCACCAACTTTAATCACAGCAACTCCACCTGCTAATTTTGCAAGTCTCTCTTGAAGTTTTTCTTTATCATAATCAGATGTAGTTTCATCAACTTGTTTTTTAATTGAGTCACATCTTGCTGAGATATCAGATTTTTTACCACTACCACTAACGATTGTGCTGTTATCTTTATCAACCTTAATTTTTTTACAAGAACCAAGATCTTCAAGTTTAACATTTTCAAGTTTAATTCCTAAATCTTGAGAAATTACCTGACCACCAGTTAGTATAGCGATATCCTCAAGCATTGCTTTTCTTCTGTCACCAAATCCTGGTGCTTTAACAGCAACAACTTTTAACCCACCTCTTAATTTATTGACAACTAATGTAGCTAACGCTTCTCCTTCAACATCTTCAGAGATTATCATCAAAGGTCTACCAGCTTGAACAACAGCTTCTAACAGTGGAACCATTGGCTGCAAGTTAGTTAATTTACTCTCGTGTAATAGGATGAAAGGATTTTCTAATTCAGTAGTCATCTTATCACTATTAGTGATAAAGTATGGTGATAGATAACCTCTATCAAACTGCATACCCTCAACAACATCAAGTTCAGTTTCAATTCCTTTGGCTTCCTCCACTGTAATAACACCCTCATTACCAACTTTTTGCATTGCTTTTGCAATCATGGTACCAATTTCTTTATCACCATTTGCAGATATTGTTCCAACCTGAGCAATCTCATCACTATCTTTAACTTTTTTTGCAGATGAAATTAGATTTTCTTTAACATTTTCTACAGCTGCATCTATTCCTCTTTTTACATCCATAGGATTCATGCCAGCAGTAACATATTTAATTCCTTCTTTAACAATTGCTTGAGCTAAAATAGTTGCAGTTGTTGTGCCATCACCAGCTTCTTCATTGGTTTTGCTAGCAACCTCTTTAACCATTTGGGCACCCATATTTTCAAATTTATCCTCAAGATCAATTTCTTTAGCAACCGAAACACCATCTTTAGTAATCCTTGGTGCACCATATGATTTGTCCATAACAACATTTCTTCCTTTAGGACCTAAAGTTACTCTAACAGTGTCAGCTAAAACATTTACACCTCTCATCATTGCTGCTCTAGCTTCAGCGTCAAATTTAATTATTTTTGCCATAGTATATTCTCCTTTAAATTAATTTATTTGCTTGAAATACCCATAATGTCAGACTCTTTCATTATGCTGTATTCTTTACCATCAATTTTGACTTCAGTTCCTGACCATTTGCCAAACAAAACTTTATCACCAACTTTAACATCCATTGGAATTAATTTTCCATCCTCAGTTTTTGCACCACCACCAACTGCAACAACTTTACCTTCTTGGGGTTTTTCTTGTGCTGTATCTGGTATGATTATTCCACCAGCAGTTTTTTCACTACTATCTAAAACTTCAATTAAAACTCTATCGTGTAACGGTCTAAATTTCATAAGTTCTCCTATATAAATATGCAATTCATATAGAGATTGGTCTAACTATTTCAAGATATACTTCATAATTAGTTTATTTAAAAAAGATAGGAAATTGACCATTTTTTCGGTTATAGATTATTTTGATGACCAAAAATTTAGATAAAGAAGGCTTTAGCTCGATTGTAGATAACTATCAGTTATTTTACATAGATCTATGGGGGGTAATTCACAATGGTGTTTTTCTTCATCAAGAAGCAATAAAAGCACTAAAAGAAATAACAAAAAAAGGGAAAGAATATGTGCTTCTAACCAATGCACCAAGACCAAAAAAAGTAGTTAAATCGTTCTTAGAAAAAATGGGAATGGAAAAAGGAATTAGAGAAAATGTTTTTACCTCTGGAGAAGCTTCTTTAAATTATTTAAAAAAAAATCTTAAAGATAAAAAATTTTTTCACGTAGGACCTCCTAGAGACTTTGATTTATTTAACGATTTTGAGAAAATGAAATCAGAAGAAATTAAATATAGTGAATATATTTTATGCACAGGGTTATTTGAAAATCATAATAATGATTTAAATTATTACAAAAAGTTATTTGAAAATAACTTAAAAAAAGAAATGATTTGTACTAATCCTGATTTAATTGTGGATAGAGGAGATAAAAGAGAATTATGTGCTGGTTCAGTGGCAATGGTCTTTGAAAAAATGGGAGGAAAAGTCATATATTTTGGAAAACCCTATTCAGAAGTTTATAACTTATCAATTAATAATAGTGGTAAAAAAATTCTTTCAATCGGAGATAATTTAAATACAGATATAAAAGGTGCAAATCTTTTAAATTATGACTCATTACTAATATCAAATGGAATTCATAAAAATGAAATTGCACAAAACGGGATTGAAAAAACATCAAGATCATATGAAGTAATTTGTAATTATATTCAATCAGAATTAAAATGGTAAAATTATACAAAGATTTTAAAATTACAAATCGTCATAAAAATTCAATTATATTAATTGGAAATTTTGATGGACTTCATAAGGGTCATCAAAAATTATTTAATATTGCTAAGAATTATAAAAAAAATTTTTTTTTAAACATTGGTGTTTTAACTTTTGAGCCAATGCCAAAAATGTATTTTAATCATAAAATTAAAAATTTTAGAATATCTAATTGGCAACAAAAAATAGATTATTTAAGAAAACTTAAGGTAGATTTTATCATTACAAAAAAATTTGATAAAATTTTTTCAAAAACAAAATCAAAAACTTTTATAAGAGAAATAATAGGAAAAAAATTAAAACCTAAATTTATATTTGTTAGTAATAATTTTAAATTTGGAAATAAAAGAGAAGGGAATGTTGATGAATTAATTGAGAATGAATCAAAGTATAATTATAGAATAATCAAACCACAACCCTCACTCATAAAGAAAAAAGTAATTTCATCGTCTTTGGTAAGAAAATATTTACAATATGGCAAACTAAAAGATGCTAATAAACTTTTAAAAAGAAATTGGTCTATAATTGGGAAAGTACAAAAAGGGAAACAATTAGGAAAAAAAATTGGTTTTCCAACTGCCAACATAGATATCAAAAACTATATTTTGGCTAAACCTGGAGTTTATGCTGTAAAAGCTAAAATACAAAAACATTCAAATTATATAAAAGGTATAGCAAATCTAGGATATCGACCAACATTTAATGGAAAAAAAATATTATTAGAGGTTCATTTATTTAATTTTTCTGGAAATTTATATAATAAGTATTTAACTGTTGAATTTTTAAAGTTTATTAGAAAAGAAAAAAAATTCAAAAATGTAGACCAATTAAAAAAACAAATTAAGATTGATCTTCAAATTGCAAAAAAAACAAAATGAGTAAAACCCAAATAAATTTACCTAAAACAGCTTTTTCAATGAAAGCTAATTTACCAGTAAAAGAGCCTCAAATTTTAGAGCTCTGGAATAAGATTAATCTTTATCAAGAATTAAGAAATAATAGAAAAGGAAAAGAGAAATTTGTTCTTCATGATGGTCCGCCTTATGCAAATGGCAATATTCATATGGGTACTGCTTTAAATAAAATTTTGAAAGACATAATTATAAAATTTCATCAAATGGATGGAAAAGACTCAGTTTATGTTCCAGGATGGGATTGTCACGGCCTACCTATCGAGTGGAAAATAGAAGAACAATATAAAAAAAATAAAAAAAATAAAAATGAAGTCCCAATTGTAGAATTTAGAAAAGAGTGTCGAACTTTTGCTGAAAAATGGATCGAAGTTCATAAAAAACAATTTAAAAGATTGGGTGTTATTGGTGATTGGGAAAATTATTATTCGACAATGAGTTATGATGCTGAGGCTCAAATTGTAAGAGAACTTGGAAAGTTTTTAAAAGAAGGAAGTCTCTACAAAGGCTTTAAGCCAGTATTATGGTCTACTGTAGAAAAAACAGCTTTAGCTGATGCAGAAGTAGAATATCAAGATCATAAATCAGATACAATATACGCATGCTTTCCAATTAAATCTTCAAATCTTAAAGATTTGAAGAATTGTGACGTTCTAATTTGGACAACAACTCCTTGGACTATACCAGCAAATAAAGCTTTAGCGTATAACGGAAGTTTGGATTATCTATTAATTGAAATTAAAGATAAAGGTGAGTTTCAGAATAAAAAAATTATAATCGCAGAAGCTTTACTAGATTCAGTTATCCAAGATTGTAAAATAAAAGATTTTAAGAATTTAAAAAAATTTAAAGGTAAAGATTTTAAAGGTACAATTTGTAATCACCCTTTTTTAAGTCTTGGTTATGATTATGAAATACCTATGCTGGAGGCACGTTTTGTGACGACAGAACAAGGAACTGGTATTGTTCATTGTGCACCAAGCCACGGACCAGATGACTTCAATTTACGTATAAATAATGGAATAAAAGCAATAGAGACAGTCGATGGAGACGGAAAGTATACTAACAATGTAGCTCTATTTGAAGGTATGCATATTTTTAAATCTAATCCAGTTGTAATTGAGAAACTTAAAGAACAAAAAAAACTGTTATCAAACGGTGAACTAGTTCACTCTTACCCACACTCTTGGAGATCTAAAGCCCCGTTAGTCCATAGAGCTACTCCACAATGGTTTATTTCAATGGAAAGTCATAAACTAAGAAGCAAAGCCTTAAAAGCAATAGATGAAACAAATTTTTATCCAAGTAAAGGAAAAGAAAGATTAAGATCAATGATAGAGACTAGACCTGACTGGTGTGTTTCAAGACAGAGAGTTTGGGGAGTTCCACTACCTATTTTCGTAAATAAAAAAACAAATAAAATTTTAATTGATGATGAAGTATTTAACAATATTGCAGTGATTTATGAAAAAGAGGGGTCAGATTGTTGGTTTTCTGATGATCCACAAAAATTTCTTGGAGCCAAGTACAATGCGGATGATTTTGAAAAACTTAGTGATATTGTTGAGGTTTGGTTTGATAGTGGATCTACTCATTCATTCGTGTTAGAAAAAAGAAAAGATCTAAAGTGGCCTGCCTCAATGTATTTAGAAGGATCCGACCAACACAGAGGATGGTTTCACTCATCACTGTTAGAATCTTGTGGAACTAGAGGCAGAGCACCATTTGAGTCGATCTTGTCACATGGCTTTGTTGTTGATGGCAAAGGTTTAAAAATGTCAAAATCTCTAGGTAACGTTATTGCCCCTGAAGATATATTGAAAAAATATGGTGCTGATATTTTAAGAATTTGGGTAGCTTCATCTAATTATGCTGAAGATTTAAGAATAGATTATTCTATATTAGATCAACACTCGGATTCTTATCGTAAAATAAGAAACACATTTAGATATTTATTAGGAAATTTAAATGATAAATTTGAAGATATAGATTTAGAAAAAATTGATGTTGAAAATTTGCCTGAACTTGAAAAATTTATACTTCATAAAATATTCGCTTTAAATGATAGATTTAAAAAATATTTTCAAAATTATGATTTTCATAATCTTTATAAAGAGCTACTAAATTTTTGTACTGTAGATTTGTCAGCATTTTATTTTGATATCCGAAAAGACACATTATATTGTGACTCAATAAGCTCAAAAAAAAGAAAATCATCCATCATTATATTAAATATTTTATTAAATTCATTATTAAGGTGGTTTGCTCCAATAATTTCGTTCACCACCGAAGAAATTTATCAACTAGTTTCTAAAAAAAATAAAAGTGTTCATTTAGAAAATTTTTTAGATTTTCCAAAAAAATTTGAAAACAAAGAACTTTCAAAAAAATGGTTGGAGTTAATTAAGATAAGAGATGTATGCAACATTAGTATTGAGGAAAAAAGAGCAAGTAAAGAGATAGGCTCTAGTCTTGAAGCTGAATTAAAAATAAAGATTAATAAAAGATATAAAGAAATTTTATCAAACATTGATATATCGGAATTATGTATTGTTTCAAAAAATGATATTACTTTTGATGAACAGTCAGATATTTTAGTAGAAACTAAAAAAGCATCAGGAAATAAATGCCCTGTATGTTGGAAAATTAGTGTCGAGCCGTGTGAGAGACATCCTTAATAATGATAAATTATCTAAAGAGAAGTTTTATAATAAATATTTTAATTGTTCTAATAATCTTTTTTCTAGATAGATTTTCTAAAATTTTTATAATTGCATATAACGAAAAAAGTTTATCAGCGGATTTGTTTTCATCGAAATTTTTAAATATAAGTTTAATTTGGAATGAAGGAATTGCTTTTGGGTTATTTTCCTTTGAGCAAGATCGTTTATATGATTTTTTGACAATTTTGATATCAATCGTTGTTATTGTTATTTTTTTTATGATTCTAAAGAATGATGGAATGAGAAAATCCTCTCTTTTAATGATATTAGGTGGTGCTTTAGGAAACTTGTATGATAGGATTTTTTTTAGAGCTGTTCCAGACTTTATAGACTTTCATATTGGAAATTTTCATTGGTTTATTTTCAACGTATCAGATATATTTATTTCATTAGGAGTTTTATTTTTGATTTATATGGAATTAGTTGATAACCAAAAAGGTAAAGTTAATGAAAAAAATTAAAATATTATTATTACTTTTGATATCAATAACATTTTTAAATGCATGTAGTACAATTTCAGATGGATTTAGATCACAAAAAAAAAATAGTATTGATGAGTTTATGGTGGAAAAAAAATCACCACTTGTAATGCCACCGGATTTTGATGAGTTGCCGCTTCCTAACCAAAATAATCAAGACCCAGAGAAAGAAAAAGAAGCAGATATTAAGTCATTAATTTCTAATAATGAAAATTCCTCAAACAATACACAAAATAGTTCTAATCAAAACACAAATTTTGAAAATTCAATTTTGGAAAAAATTAAAAAGAATTAATGATTTCACCTGGAATTTTTTTTAAAAATTTTAAAGCAGGAACAAAAGATTCAAATATAAAAAAGAAATTTCAAAATTATATTGATGAAAATGAACCTGTCCTTCAATCACTAAGTAAAAATTATAAAGATGATTTTAAAAAGACAAATCTTAAAAATTATAAAAGTTATAAAGATATACGTTTAATAGGAATAGGTGGATCATCTTTAGGTTCAAAATCTATTTATAGCTTTTTAAAACATAAAATTAAAAAAAATTTTATATTTATTAATGATTTGTCTCCAAAAAAAATAATTGATAATAAAAAAAATCATTTAAATGTAGTTGTTTCTAAATCAGGTAATACAATCGAAACAATCGTCAATTCCAATATTTATATCAAAAAAAAAGATAAAAATATTTTTATTACTGGGGATAAAAGAAATTATTTACGTATTCTTGGTGAAAAATTAAAGGCTGAAATTATCCATCATAATAATTTTATAGGAGGAAGATATTCTGTTTTATCAGAAGTAGGAATGTTGCCAGCGGAATTAATGGGCCTAGATTCAAAAAAATTTAGACAATTTAATAATATTATAAAAAATAAAAAATATTTAAATGCTTTAATTTCAAATGTAAGTGCAACAATTAATTTAATAAAAAAAAAAAAATTTAATTCAGTTATTTTGAACTATGATAAAAAATCCAAAGATTTATTTTTTTGGTATCAACAATTAATTGCAGAAAGTCTTGGTAAAAATAATACTGGTCTATTGCCAATCATATCAAATATGCCAAAAGATAATCATAGTGTTATGCAGCTTTATTTAGATGGTTTTAAAAATAACTTTTTTACTTTTTTTTATGTTCACGATAATAAAAGCACAAAAATTTTAAGTAATGAAATTTTAACTTCTCATAATTTTATAAAAAAAAAGAATATTGGAAATATTATTTATGCACAAAAAAAAGCTACAGAAAAAGTTTTTAATAGTAAAAATATACCATTCAGAAGTTTTGAGATTAAAAAGAGAGATGAAAAAACTTTAGGAGAATTGTTTTGTTTTTTTATCTTAGAGACAATCTTAATTGGAAGAGCTTTAAAAGTTAACCCTTATAACCAACCAGCTGTTGAAATTATAAAAAAAGAAACAAAAAAACTTTTAAGTTAAAGTTCCAAAAAAAATTTTAGATATTCCATAATTCTTTTCTTCTAAAATTTTCAAATTTTTTGAAAATTTATCATTTTCTTTTCTATGTCTATGGATGATAATTATTCCATTTTTTTTTAGAATTTTTTTCTTAGAAATATTATCAATTATGAAATCTAGCTTTTTCTCTTTAAAAGGTGGGTCTAAAAAAATTAGATCAAACTTATTTTTTAGAAATACAAAATTAAAATTATTAAATAAATTTTTTTCAATAATTTCATATTTTTTTACAATTTTTAAACTATTTAGATTTTTTTTTAAAATTGGTAAAACACCATTATAATTTTCAACAAAAGTTACATGTTGAGTACCTCTTGATAAACACTCCAACCCAAACGATCCAACGCCAGAAAATAAATCTAAAACTATTGATTTTTCAAAGTTTATCTTAAATTTATTTGAGTGATTTAAAATATTGAAAATTGATTCTTTTGTTAAATCTTTTAAAGGTCTTGTTTCTTTGTCTTTAGGTTCTAGAATTTTTTTACCTTTAAAATATCCACTTATTATTCTCATTTTTCTATAACTTTAAAACCAATATCTTTTCTAAAAAAACCACCCAACCAATTTAAATCTTTTAAATGGCTTAGTATATTGTCTCTAGATTGAAAAAAATTATCTGATAAGGAAACAAAATTTAATACTCTCCCCCCTGTTGCAAAAATACTATCTTTTGTTTTAGAAGTTCCAGCATGAAATAAATAATCATTAGATGAAAGCTTTAATTTATTCAAATTTTTGATTTCAACATTTTTTTCAAAATTTTCAGGATATCCTTTTGAACATAACACAACACACAAACTTTTTTGTTTTGTCCATTCTATTTTAATTTTATCTAGCCTATTTTCACAACAAGCATTTAAGATCTCATAAAGATCAGTTTTGAGTTTAGGAAGTAATGTTTGACATTCTGGATCACCCATTCTTACATTATATTCTATTAAATATGGTTCGTTATTATTTATCATTAATCCTGCATACAAAAAGCCTTTATAGTTTGTTTTTAAATTTTTTAATGCTTTTAAAGTTGGATTTATAATTTTATCTAAAATTTTTTTTTCTAATTCATCAGTAATTAATCTTGAAGGAGAATATGCACCCATCCCACCGGTATTTTTTCCTTTATCACCTTCAAGTGCTCTTTTATGGTCTTGAGCTGTTCCAAAGCTTTGGGTAGAAAAACCATCACTAATAATAAAAAAACTCATTTCTTCACCAGTTAAAAATTCTTCAATTAGCACATTCTTTGCTTTCCCAAATTTACCTTCAAATATTTCTTGAACTGCTTGAATTGATTGATTTTGATTGTCACATATGTAGACACCCTTGCCAGCAGCTAGGTTGTCTGCTTTAATTACTATTGGGTATTTTGATTTAACTAAAAATTTTTTGGCTTCAATTTCACTATTAAATATTCCAAAATTCGCAGTAGGAATATCATATTTTTTACAAATATTTTTGGTAAAAATTTTAGAACCTTCTAACTGAGAAGCTATTTTATTTGGACCAAAAACCTTGACCCCAAAACTTTCAAGATAATCTGTTATACCGTCTACCAAGGGTTTCTCTGGACCAACGACGATAAGGTCTATATTTTTTTCTAAAGTGAAATTTTTT
>Ga0315315_10003466_pt1 | contig 14483 bp, 17 predicted proteins | sample M140m3416metaG_FD_203699 | JGI IMG/M metagenome (GOLD analysis project Ga0315315, IMG submission 203699) | Ammonia-oxidizing marine archaeal communities from Monterey Bay, California, United States - M1 40m 3416 | ecosystem: Environmental > Aquatic > Marine > Intertidal zone | place: USA...
AATATTAAACTCTCTTTATTCTCATTTAATAGAGGTCTTAATAAATTTTTATTTCTAATTTTGTTTTTTATATCTAAAGAAACTAAGCCATTTAATCCACTTCCCCTTAAAATTCTAATAAAAAAATTTTCTAATAAATCATCTTGATGGTGTCCTAGTAAAATATTTCTTATCTTAAATTTATCACTTTTTTTAAACAATAGTTCGTACCTTTTTTTTCTAGCTATGGCGGATATATTGTTGGATGGTTTTTTTCCTTTCCATGTTAAAATTTCAATATTAATAGAGTATTTTTTTAAAAGTTGTTTCACTGCTTTTGCCTCTTGTGTAGACTCAGATCTGAGTTTGTGGTCGATAAGAAAAAACTTTGGTTGAAGTTTATTTTTGATGGAATAAATTTTTGCACAAAAAGCTAGGGCCAAACTATCTGGGCCTCCAGATACTGCTACAATGAAATTTGTTTTTAAATTAAAATTATATTCAAATTTTTTATAAATTCTAGAAATTCGCTTATTATTTAACTCATTCTTTAAATTTTTATGATTTTTTTTTATTACACTCAAATTTTTGGGACTCATATTTAGCTTTTTGGATCACAGATTGATTTGCCTCAGGATACTGGTTTTCAATACCATTAATCATCTTGCAACCTTGATCTTTTTCTCCTATCTGAATCATGGATACACCAAGCTTTAATAAATTTATAGGAGCTTTTTCACCTTTTGGGTATTTTTGATATCCTTCTAAATATGCAGAAGCTGCGTCTGTATAAAGTTGTCTTATTCTAAATGTTTCTGCATACCAATATTGTGCATTTCCCGCTAAATCATGTTCAGGGTTTGATTGAACAAATTCTCTAAAAGCTCTTTCAGCTGTAGAATAATCTCCAACTTTCAAAAAACTTGTTGCAAACTCATATTGTTTTTTTACAGACTCCTTTGGAAGAATTTTTTCTTCTGATTGAAATGTTTCGGTTACAATTGTAGCTGTAGTTTCAATTGATTGTGTTTGTTGAGTTGTTTCGTTTGTTGCTGTATCCTTGTAAGATACTGAACCTAAGTCTTGTGGCTGAGAACTACCCGGTAACTCTTCTTCACTGTCAATATTTTTTTTTGTAACTTTTTTGTCATTAACATCTAGTGATAATCCATTTTCTAAATCTTGAAACCTTATTTGGTTATCAGCTTGAACTTTTGATATCCTATTTGACAATTTGTCTAGCTTAAAATTTATTTCTTCAAATTTATTTGTAAGTTGTTGAAATTGATTTTCTATTTCTGAAAGTTTTAATAAATGTCTAGTCAAAACATCTTCAGAGTTATTGTTTATACTAGAATTAGAATTATCATTATTTTCAGAATTGAAATTGATTGAACCTGAGTAGACAGCTTTTTCTAGAGTTTTTATATCACTTTGTAGTTTTTCTAAAATTTCATTAATATTATGATTATCGGCAAAAGAGTAAGAAAAAAAATTAACAAACAAAAAAAACTTTAAAATTAAAACTTTAAACAAAAATCTCATTAAACTATGTTTTGATTAAAATAATGGCAAAAAAAAGACCCCTAAACTTTTTTTGTTTAAAGGTCTTTTATATATATAAAATTAATTTGCTTTAACTGTAACTGATCTTCTATTTTTCGACCAAGCTAATGGGTTTGAACCTGAGTCTACAGGTCTTTCTTTACCATAACTTAATACAGAAATTCTGTCTGAAGAAATACCGTAAGTCATTAAATAGTCTTTAGCAGCATTTGCTCTTCTTTCACCTAATGCTAAATTGTATTCTCTTGTTCCTCTTTCGTCAGCATGCCCTTCTAAGACGATTGTAATATCTGAATTTTTTCTTAACCAAGCTGCTTGTTTTCTCAATGTTTCTCTAGACGCAGTTGTAAGTACTGACTCGTTAGTTGCAAAGAAAACTCTGTCCGGAACACCTGAGGCTAAATACTCAACTGTGTCAGTACCAGTATAGACATCCCCTTGCATTTGTCCTGTTGATTTCTTTGAAGTAGCACAAGCTGATAGTGCTAAACATGCAACGATTATTAAAAAAGCGTTTTTTAGAATTTTGTTTAATTTCATTATTGCTCCTTGATCAATATTTCTTATTCTTACTTTTTCACAACTAATTAGATGTTTCAAGTTAAAAAATCAACATAATATTGGTTAATTACTTAATAAAGATGACCATGATGGGTCTGAAGCATCTGTTGGTGTATTAACAAGCCTTTCATTATACCCTGTCAAATCAATAGACCATAATTTTGCTGAAAAACCCTCGCCTTTATCATTTGTCTTAGTTTCTCTATAGAAAATCAAAACCCGGCCATTTGGTGACCACGATGGTGCCTCTTGATAAAAATTTTCTGTCAAAAGTCTCTCGCCTGTTCCATCAGTTCGCATTACTCCAATATAAAACTTTCCCTTATGTAATTTTGTAAAAGCAATTAAATCACCCCTTGGAGACCACACAGGTGTTCCATATAATCCTCTGCCAAAAGAAATTCTTTTTACATTACTACCATCACTTTTCATAATATATATTTGTTGATACCCACTTCTGTCAGAATTAAAACAAATATATTTCCCATCTGGCGAATAAGAAGGCGAAGTGTCTATAGAAGGGTGATTTGTAATTTTTTCGACTATTCTATTTTCTAAATCCATTGTATAAATATCTGAATTACCATCTTTAGCAAAACTCATAATTATTTTTTTTCCGTCTGGAGAAAATCTTGGAGCAAAAGTCATTCCAGGAAAATCACCAACAACTTCTTGCATCCCAGTTTCTATATCTAGCAGATAAACTCTAGGTAGATTTCTAAAATAAGATAAATAAGTAACCATTTGATTTGCTGGATTAAATCTTGGAGTTAAAACAAGTTCATTACCTAATGTCAAAAATTTGTTATTTGCACCATCTTGATCCATAATTGCCAATTTTTTTATTCTTCTAGTTTTTGGACCTTCTTCAGCGACATATATAATTCGAGTATCAAAATAACCTTTTTCACCTGTTAGACGCTCATAAACTTTGTCTGTGATTATATGTCCAACTCGTCTCCAATTATTTGGGACAGTGGTAAATGCAAGGGCCATCATTTCTTTTCCTGCTAGAATATCCCATAATCTAAATTCTACCCTTAGCTTGTCATCTACAAAATTTACTTTCCCAGTAATTAAAGCCTGAGCCTTTATTAAATTCCAATCCTCAAATCTAGGTTTTAAATTTGCAATGTCTGGTTCTTGAAGAAAAGCATCTTTATTAAGAGGATTAAAAAGACCTGAGGTCTTTAAGTTTTTTTCAACTACATTTGAAATTTCAGAACCTATATCTTTTTTTTTTAAGATTTTTTCGAAATTTTTTCTAGAATTTTCGTCTATCGATAATGGAGATACCGCAATAGGTAATGGATTCAAATTTCCTCTAGTGATATCAACCTCAATTAAAGCATTTGCATTAATTGGTAAAAAAATAAATATTAAGATTAAAAAAAACCGACTCATAATTTTATATTACCCTTCTAGCATCTCACGTGCATCAAAATTTAATTGCAATTCTTTCCATCTTTCATAACCAGTTGTAGGTACTCTAAGTGGCTGACACAGTTTTACAGCCCTTAACGCACTTTCAGCTAAAACTTTGTAAAATCCCTGGCCTGGTTTATTCATTCTTGCATGATCTAAAATTTCTGATTGTGATACTGTGCCATCTGGATTTAACTGAAGTTTTATTCTTACCAGTAAATTTTCATTATAAGGCAATCCTAAGGGAATACTCCAACACCCAAAAATTTGAGCTTTTAATGCATCTTCCTCACTTAAACTTAAACCAGACAAATCAATATTTTTTTGTTGATCTTGAGATACTTTATTTATCTTATTAATAGTTTCTGCATTTTCTACTTTTGATTTATCAATCAATGCAGCTATATTATTTGGATCAAATAGCTCATCTTTTTCGAATTCTGAAACCTGTTTTACCTCATTGTCAATTTTTTCGGGATTTTGCTTGTCCTCTTTAATCTTTTCTATTTTTTTTGACTTATCATCTGGCATTGGAACAGCGTCAGGTTTAATTTTTTTTACTTTTTTAGGTGGTGCTTGTTCAGAGACAAGTTTTCTCTCCTTTTCTTTTATTTTTTCAATTGTTTTTTTTGCTTTTGGGGCAAATGGAATATTAGTTTTATCAGTTATTTGAATTAATTCGACCGAGACTATTGGTGGAAGATCAATAGGTTTCTTTGCTAAAAATGGTAAGCTCATTGCTGTTATCATAATTAATAGTACGTGTAAGGCAGAAGAGATAATTATGCTTCTATTCACCTCTTTTACCTTTCTTTATATGGCTCTGAAATAAGGGCTACTTTTGTAAAACCAGAACCAGATAGTAAACCCATTATTTCTAACACTCTTCCATAATTAATCGTTTTATCACCTCTTACATATATTCTAGTATCAGTTCTATTTTTTGAAACTGCCAAAACTTTAGCAATAATTTTTTCATATTCAACTTTACTTTCCTGAATAAAAATCTCCCCTTTTGAATTAATAGATAATGTTAATGGCTCGACCTCTTCTGGAAGAGAGTCTGCAGAACTCTCTGGTAAATCTACTTGCACTCCAACTGTTAATAGAGGTGCAGTAACCATAAAAATAATTAAAAGAACTAACATTACATCAACAAAAGGAGTGACATTTATTTCACTCATTGGTTCTCTAGATGAACGATTTATCTTAAAAGCCATTTTAAATTATTGTTAAAAATCTTTTTGAAAAGTTTTCTAACTTTTTAGAATATAAAATTGAGTCATTATTAAACTTATTATAAGCAATAACAGCAGGAATCGCCGCTAACAAACCTAATGCAGTTGCAAACAATGCCTCAGCAATACCAGGGGCTACAATAGCTAAACTTGTATTTCTTGAAATGGCAATAGACTGAAATGAATTCATTATTCCCCAAACTGTTCCAAATAAACCAATGAAAGGAGCTGTAGAACCTACAGTTGCTAAAAAAGTATAACCTTTACTAATTTTAGACATTTGTTTTTCTATTCCAGTCTCCAACATGGTTGTCATCCTATCATGTAAATCTGTTTTGGATTTTCTTTTTAATAAATTTTGCATAGCATCTTTAAAAACTAATGCCATCGGATCATCTATATTTGCTGGAAGGTTATTGTAAAAGGACTCAGCAGATTTTGAGTTCCAAAACTTTGTTTCAAATTCTTCAGTCGATTGATTTATTTTTTTGAATAATCTAAATTTATCTATAATTACTGCCCACGAATAAACTGAACAAACTATAAGTAAAATTATAACAGATTTAACTATAATATCTGCACGAATAAATAAACTTAGCAAAGAAAAATCTGTATTCGAGGCTAATCCTACTGCTTGAGATGATATGTCAGCTTCCATAGAGGTTTTCTCACACTTAATTGTGTCATGAATTTGTCTTTAATTGACAAGTTTATTCATCAAATTGATAGGTTTCATAATAAAAACTTGCAATTAATATTGCATCAGCTTTGTTTGAGTCTTTTTTTTTTGAGAGGTGAGAAGAAAAATATGGAAACATTTCTATCGCTCTTGTTCTGCTTGCATCTTTTTCTGAATTTATAAGCCCAAAATATTTTTTCCATTTCGCTGGCCTTACAAAAAACATTGGTAATTGCATTGCTGAACATATCCCTTTTAAAATTCCAAATGATTGTCCAAAATTAAACATACTGGTAACTCCTTGCCCAGGCATTGCTGATACCTGTTCAATAATTATTCTAATATTATATTTTTCTTTTTTTTCTATTCTTTTTAAAATTTCGTTGTAAATTTGGGCGCCATTAACTTGTCTTTTATTTTTTTTCCCATCTGTCATTGTTGGCATTTCAACAACATCTAAAATTTTACCATTCTCAAAAAAACAAATTGAACCAGATATACCAGGGTCTATACCAATAATTAACATAATTTATTTCATAAATTTAGCATTTGAAAAAATATTTTGTACATCGTCATCATCTTCCAAGGTCTCAAAAAAATTAATCAAAACTTCATTTTTTTCTTTTAAAATTGAAACATTATTAAGAGGGATCCATTCAATTTCGGTTGAAATAAAATTGTTGATTTCTTTTTCTAATTCTTTTTTAACATTATAAATTTCATTTACAGGACATTGAATTTCGTGAAAACTACCCTTTGTTTTATATTCATCTGCACCGGCCTCAATGGCTAGTTCAAAGATACGTTCATCTGAAACCTCATTTTTGTCTATTTTGATAATTCCAAGTTGTTTAAAATTATGTGAAGCTGAGCCTTGTGTGCCAAGACTACCGCCTGCTTTTTGAAAAATAGTTCTTACATTTGAAGCTGTCCTATTTTTATTGTCTGTTAAAGCCTCAACAATAACAGCTACTTTTTCAGGTCCGAAACCTTCGTATCTTAAATTTTCAAAATTTAATTCTGTATTTAAAGATGATTTATCAATCGCTCTTTCAATATTTTCTTTTGGCATATTAGCAGTTCTAGCAGCTTGAATTGCCGATCTTAATCTAGGATTCATAGTAGGATCCTTGTCGCCAAGCTTTGCAGCAACCGTAATCTCTTTAGATAGTTTCGAAAAAATCTTAGATCTCTGCTTATCAGCTTTACCTTTTTTATGTTTAATTCCTGCCCAATGTGAATGTCCTGCCATAAATTATTTAAGTTTTACTTAACTGACCTCCAAGAATGTAACTTTCTACTTTGTAAGCTAAACCAGTTTCTACATTACAATCAACAATAACTCCACTTAAAGTAGCCTCACCTTTGGCTGGAAAATGTTTCACAGATTCTTTTTTCATAAATCTATTTAATGAATTATCTTTATTCATCCCAATTACAGAGTCATAATCACCACACATGCCAGCATCAGTTTGATAAGCTGTCCCATTTTTTAAGATTCTTGCATCATTAGTTGGTATATGAGTATGGGTTCCGATTACAAGAGTTGCTTTTCCATCAAAAAAGTGACCAATAGCATTTTTTTCACTCGTTATTTCTCCGTGAAAATCGACTACAAGTAAATCATAGTCTTCTTTTAATTTATATTTATCAATAAATTTTCTTGAAGCTTCAAAAACATCATCACACTTTTTCATGAAAACATTTCCCATTAAGTTTAATACACCGACCTTTACATCTTCTGTAGTTGTGTAAATTTCAAACCCTTTTCCTGGCGCTGGTTCAAATAAATTTTTTGGGCGAAGCAATCTCTTTTCCTTATCAATAAAATTAATTATTTCTTTTTGATCCCATACATGATTACCAGTTGTAATTACATTAACACCGCAATTGAAAAAATCTTTACAAATTTCTTTTGTTATACCAACACCTGTTTCTGCAGCATTTTCACCATTTACAATTACAAAATCAATTTTGTTTATTTTTATTTGACTCAAAAGAGAATTCATTATTTTTGAGCATCCTGAAATTCCTACAACGTCACCTAAAAACAATATTCTCATTTAATTTTATTTTTCTGTTACTATAAAGTCTAAATTCATATCATATTGATTAGTTGGTACTTCTCTTATTTCTTGAAAAGAATAAGCTAATCCGATAGTAATAATTTTTTTATTTTTTTTTATCTTTTTAATATATCTGTCATAAAATCCTTCACCATATCCAATCCTATTAAGATTTTTATCAAAAGCTACCAAAGGTACCAATAAAATACTTGGAATTACCATTTTATCAGAGGTTGGTTCAGGTATACCAAATTTATTTATTGAAAGCGGATCCTTTATTGACCAACAAAAAAAATTCATTTGAGAGTTTTTTTTTATTTTTGGAAGTGAAATTTGGTATTTTTTTTTTTCCAATTCTTCCAAAATTTTAATTACATCAATTTCATAATTAAATGGATAATATCCACCTACTACTTTATTTGAAATTTTGGCCTTTTTAAGAATATTAAATAAATGTTTTGAATTAATCTTTAAATTTTTAAAATTATTTTGTTTTCTAATTTTTAATATTTTTTTTCTAATTTTATATTTATTCACGAATATTTTAAGATAGATTCTCTAAGTTTGCTTTTTCAACAAAACTAGAAATTTCATCGGCTGCTTCATCAATTAATTTTTCATAATTTTTTTGATTTTCCTCAATTTCACTTTTCAGTTTTAAATGATTTTCATTTAATCCACTTATTTCAAGTTCCTTTTTATCTTTATATTCATAAATTAGAGATTTGAGTTCTTTAAATTTATTTGAAAGATTTCTTAATTCTTCCTTTTTATGATCAACCTTTTTTTTTGTTTCATAATACTCATCCATTACTTTTACAGCGGTTATTAATAAAAGTTTATTTTCACCTAAATTTCCCAGATCATTTTTTAGGTTGTTAAATTTTTGATTAATTTGAATTAATAACTCTTCTAAGTGCTCTTCTTGTCCATCTTCACAAGACAAGAGAAATTCTTTTCCATTAAATTTAATACTTACGTTTGCCATTTATCTATTTCATCCAGTAAATTATCTGTTTCTTGATTTAATTCATCAATTTTCTCTGAAAACTCTATTTGTTTTTTATTTTCAATTGTTTCTTGATTTTGAAATTCTTCTAATTTTTGACTTAAACTATTGTAATCATCAGTTAAACTTTTATATTTTTCTTCTAATTCCCGTTTTTCAATTTCTAATTGATTTTTTTGATTACTTAAATTTTCAACACTCTTTTTTATATCAGGATTTTTAAGATTTAAATTTTTTAATTTTGTTAACGCTAAATTTAGTTTTTTTTCTTTTTCGATCACAGAATTCATATATATATGATTATATTATTAAATAGAATCTTCTTAGTCTAGACAGGATAATTTTTTGAACAAACAATATAAAGAATTAGCTAATTGTATAAGATTTTTGTCCATTGATTCAGTTCAAAAAGCTAATTCTGGACATCCAGGTATGCCTATGGGGATGGCAGATGTGGCAACTGTTCTTTTCAAGGATTTTTTAAAATTTAATCCAAAAAATCCTAGCTGGATAAATAGAGATAGGTTTGTTCTTTCCGCTGGACACGGGTCTATGTTACTTTATTCACTTCTGTATTTAACAGGTTATAAAAGTATTTCTTTAGAGGACATCAAAAATTTTAGGCAATTAAATTCTATTTGTGCCGGTCACCCTGAGTATCAACCAAATACTGGAATTGAAACTACAACTGGACCTTTGGGTCAAGGAATATCAAATGCAGTGGGCTTTGCGATTTCAGAAGAAATATTAAAAAAAAAAGTTGGAAAAAATAAAATTGATCACAAAACTTATGTTATAGCTGGTGATGGTTGTTTAATGGAGGGTATAAGCCATGAAGCTCTTAGTCTTGCAGGACATTTAAAACTAAAAAATCTTGTTTTACTTTTTGATAACAATTCAATATCAATTGATGGCCCCACTAGTTTGACGGTTTCAGATAATCATGAAAAGAGATTTAAAAGTTACGGTTGGGATTATCTTAAAATTAATGGTCATAATTTTAAAGAAATATCTAAAGCTTTAAAAAAAGCTCAAAAATCAAAAAAACCTATTGCTATTTCTTGCAAGACAACAATTGGTTATGGTTCACCAAATAAAAGTGGTAAAGCATCATCTCATGGAAGTCCTTTAGGTGAAGATGAAATAGAATTAGTAAGAAAAAAATTAAACTGGAAATATGAGCCTTTTCAAATTCCAAAAAATTTATTGAACGAATGGAGAAAGATTGGAACTGAAGCTTGTAAAAAAGCTAAAAAACACGAAGATAAATTTAAGAAAATATTTTCAAATAACAAAGCAATTCAATCATTAAAAAATTCAATCGAAAAAACAAAAAATGATTATTTAGAAAATTTAAAACCTATTGCTACTAGAAAAACCTCTGAAATGTTTTTAGACATTGTGTCAAAATTACCAAACTTAATTGGAGGTTCAGCTGACTTAGCTGGTTCAAATAATACAAAAACTAAAAATCATAAAATAATTAAACCTGGTAATTTTTCAGGAAACTACATTCACTATGGGGTTAGAGAGCATGCGATGTGTGGAATTATGAATGGTATTGCTTTACACAGTGATTTAATTCCTTACGGAGGTACTTTTTTAATATTTAGTGATTACTGTAAACCATCAATTAGACTAGCTGCTATGATGAAACAAAGAGTAATTTATGTTTTTACTCACGATTCTATTGGCTTGGGTGAGGATGGGCCTACTCATCAACCAATAGAACAATTAACTAGTTTAAGATCGATTCCAAATTTAAACGTTTTTAGGCCAGCAGATTTAATAGAAACTTTTGAATGCTGGCAACTTGCTATTGAAAAAAAAGACTCTCCAAGTGTAATCGCTTTAACAAGGCAGGGGATTAATCCTGTTAGAATTAAAAGTTCTTCTAAAAATGAGTCATCAGTAGGAGCGTATGAAATTTTGAGAACCAATGATAATATTAATGTAACAATAATTTCATCTGGGTCTGAAACCAGCTTAGCATGTGATATTTGTCATAAATTAGCCACAGAGAATATTTATTCTAAAGTGATATCAATGCCTTGCCAGGAATTATTTGACCAACAAAACGAAGATTATAAAAATAAAATATTAACTGAATCTAAATTAATTGTATCTATTGAGGCCTCCGAGTCAAATTATTGGAAAAAATATACAGGTACAGATGGATTAAATTTTGGAATTGATGATTTTGGAAAAAGTGCACCTTACAAAGAAATTTATAATCACTTTAATTTAAATTCTGAAAATATAATCGAGAGGATAAAGCAGAAATTATGAAAATAAAAGTTGGTATCAACGGCATGGGAAGAATAGGAAGAATGATACTTAGAACAATTATTGAGAACAATAATAAAAATATTGAGATTAAACATATAAACAACAGAACAAATTCTGAATCTTGTTCTACTCTTTTAAAGTATGATTCTATTCATGGAAAATTTAATGCTGAACTTGATTTTGGTGATAACTGTTTAATTATTAATAAAAATAAAATTTCTTTTAGCCAAGAAACAGATTTAAATAATATTAATTGGAAAAAATTTGATGTCGATTATGTTTTTGAATGCACAGGAAAATTTAATTCTAAAGATAAACTAATACCTCATTTAAACAATGGTGCAAAAAAAGTAATTGTTTCAGCGCCATGCAAAAATGCAGACAAAACTATTGTATTTGGTGTTAATGAAGAAGTATTAAAAAAAGAGGATAATATCATTTCTGCTGCTTCATGCACAACAAATTGTCTTGCACCAGTAGCGCATGTTTTAAATAAAAACTTTGAAATTGAAAAAGGGTTCATGACAACAATACACGCATTCACTAGTGATCAAAGAATTTTAGATAATTCGCATAAAGATCCAAGAAGAGCAAGATCAGCAAGCCAATCAATAGTGCCAACTTCAACAGGTGCGTCAAAGGCAATTGGTGAAATAATTCCTTCGCTCAAAGGTAAATTAGAAGGTATAGCAATGAGAGTACCAACTCCAAATGTTTCTTTGGTTGAATTAGTTTTTTGTACTAAAGAAGATTTAAGTGTGGAAAAAATTAATTTGGCATTTCAAGAGTTTAGCAAAAAACAAAAAATAAAAGTTTTAAAAACAACTCAAGAGAAACTTGTATCGATTGATTTTAATCACGATCCCGCATCATCGATAGTTGATACAACTTTAACAAGTGTTGTTGGAAAAAATATGGGCAAGATTTCAGCGTGGTATGATAATGAGTGGGGCTTTTCAAACAGGATGTGTGATATAGCAGAATACCTTCACAAAATCTCTTAATGAAATATATTAAAAATCAAGAAAATCTAAAAGATAAAAAGATTTTATTGAGATTAGATTTGAATGTCCCTCTTAAAAATAAAATAATAACAGACCAAACAAGAATCGATAAAATATTACCAATAATTAATTTTTTACTTGAAAAAAAATCAAAAATCTTAGTTATTTCTCACGTAGGAAGACCAAAAGGTAAGATAGATGATGATCTTTCTCTAAAACCTATTTGTGAAAATTTAGAAAAAAAAATTAATCAAAAAATTGGATTAATTAAAAAGAATATATTTGAGTTAGAAAAAAATGATTTATTCCAGAAACCAAATGAAGAAATAGTTTTTTTAGAAAATATTAGATTTTACGAAGAAGAAGAGAAAAATGATTTAAACTTTGCAAAAAAACTAGCTAGTCTTGTAGATATATTTGTCAATGAAGCATTTTCTTGTTCTCATAGATCTCATGCTTCTGTCTGCAAAATAACAGAATTCTTGCCATCTTTTGCAGGGATCCAACTAGAGACTGAAATTAATGCTTTAAAAAAAGTTACAAGCGAAATAAAAAAACCAATTAGTTGTATTATTGGAGGATCTAAAATCTCAACCAAAATAGGTATAATTAAAAATTTAATACCCAGATTTAATAATATTATTATTGTTGGAGGAATGGCTAACAATATTCTGGATTATCAAGGTAATGAGATAGGAAAATCTATTAAAGAAGATCATTGTGTTCCAGTAATAGAAGAAATATTTAAAAATGCGAAAGTTCATAATTGTTCTATCATTTATCCTGAGGATGTTTTGGTAGGTAAAAGCATGAAAGATAAATCATCTATCAAAGAACTAAATGAAATAGCTAATGATGATTTTATTTTAGATATTGGTCCAAAAACAGTTGATAAAATAAAAAATATTATTGAAAATAGTGAAACGATTTTGTGGAATGGCCCAGCTGGTTATTTTGAAAACCCAAATTTTGCAAATGGCAGTTATGAAATAGCAAAAAAAATTATTGAAAAAAATAAAAAAAACTTGATTTATTCTATTGCTGGAGGTGGAGATACTATTGCGGTCTTAAATCAAATAAACGCCTTAGAAAGTTTTAATTTTGTTTCAACTGCTGGTGGAGCATTTTTAGAATATCTTGAAGGAAAGCAACTTCCTGGTATAAAAGCTTTAAATTAATTATGTCTGAACTTAATAATATCGCATTAAAAATTCTTAGTAATGGAAAAGGAATTCTTGCTGCAGATGAAAGTACAGGTACAATGACCAAAAGATTAGAAAGTGTCAATGTACCCTCAACTCCAGAAAACAGGCTTTTATTTAGAGAGACTCTTTTTAGTTCTTCAAGTATGTCTGATTGTATTGGTGGGGTAATTTTATATGATGAAACAATTAAACAGATATCATCAAAGAAAAATAAAATTCCTGAATTAATTTCAAATATCGGGTCTTACCCAGGCATAAAAGTTGATACTGGCGCAAAAGTTTTAGCAGGTTCACCAAGTGAAAAAATTACAGAGGGTTTAGATGGATTACGAGAAAGATTAAAAGAATATTATAATCTTGGAGCAAAATTTACAAAATGGAGGGGTGTCTATAATATATCCAAAGATTACCCCAGCAAAGTATCAATACAATCTAATGCACATGCTCTAGCCAGATACTCTGCGCTAGTTCAAGAATGCAATATGGTTCCAATAGTGGAACCAGAAGTATTAATGGATGGGGACCACTCAGCAAAAGATTGTTATGAAAAAACGTCTGAAGTTATAAAAAAGTGTTTTGAAGAACTTATTTTACATAAAGTAGATTTAACAGGAATTATATTAAAACCAAATATGATATTAGCTGGAAATAGATTTAAAGATAAAACTTCTAGTGAGGAAGTTACCAAACTAACCTTGGCGTGTCTTAAAAATTCAGTGCCATCAGAAGTGCCTGGTATCGCTTTCTTATCTGGTGGCCAATCAGAAATTGAGGCTACAGAAAATCTCGATTTAATAAACAAAAACAATGATACTAATTTTATAATGAGTTATTCCTATGGCAGAGCTCTACAACAAAGTGCTCTTAAATTTTGGTCAAAAAATATTCAAGATTTAGATGGTACTCAAAAAGTATTTAATCATAGGGTCAAAATGAATACATTGGCAGCTCAAGGAAAATGGTCCAAAGAACTTGAGAATTAATAAAAAAAAAAAAATTTATCTAATCTCTCCAAATAAAATTAAAAAATCTTTTTACAACGATTTGAAAAAAATCTTAAAATTAAAAAAAACAAGTTTTTTTCAAATGAGATTTAAAAATGTTTCTTTTAAAAAAAAATTGATTATTGGAAAAAAAATTAAAAAAATTTGCAAGGAATGTAATACTAAATTCATAGTAAATGATGATGTATTTCTTGCAAAAAAATTGGATTGTGATGGATGCCACTTAGGTCAAAAAGATATGAATATTTTAAAAGCACGAAAAATACTTAAAAATAAAATTATTGGTATAACCTGCCATAATTCTATAAAGCTTGCAAAATTAGCAATTAAAAACAAAGCAGACTATTTAGCTTTTGGAGCTTTCAATATTTAAAAAACTAAGAAAACAAAATATAAGGCAGACTTAAGTTTGTTAAAAAAGATTAAAAAATTAACAAAAACCCCAGTGGTAGCTATTG
>Ga0315315_10003467_pt1 | contig 14482 bp, 11 predicted proteins | sample M140m3416metaG_FD_203699 | JGI IMG/M metagenome (GOLD analysis project Ga0315315, IMG submission 203699) | Ammonia-oxidizing marine archaeal communities from Monterey Bay, California, United States - M1 40m 3416 | ecosystem: Environmental > Aquatic > Marine > Intertidal zone | place: USA...
GGGCTGGATTGAGACCGACATCCAGTGTCTCGCCGATGGCGAGCTGGTGATCTTTCACGATGCACATCTCGGGCGCACGGCACCGGGGCCGTCAAAGGTCACCTCATTGCGCTGGCCTGACATGGCCAAGCTGGATATTGGTAGCTGGAAAGGCGCTACATTTGCTGCCGAGCGGCCCCTGCGCTGTGAGGATCTGATTGCGTGGCAGCGCGAGTCACCAGGTCGACCGGGCATTATGTGGGAAGTGAAGTGCGACGATGATCCTGTGGCGGTGGATGCCGCGGCGGCGGCAGTGGCCCAGCGCCTCCGTGATGCCGGTGCTCATCGCTGCGTTGTGTCGAGCTTCAGTCGCGATGTTTTATCCGCACTCAGACTGCAGCTGCCCGCAATACCCATGGCATTGATCGCCGAGGCAATGCCGGAAGACGGCGTCGCCTTTTGTCAGGAACATGGGCTTGAGGGGATGCATCTCGACGGCCACCAGGTCACCCACGAGTCGGCGCGCGCAGTGCTTAACGCCGGCCTTGCGCTCCGCTGTTACACCATCAATGACATGAGAGAGGCCGAGCGCCTCGTCGCGCTCGGTGTGTCGATGATCATGACGGATTTCCCCGAGCAGTTTTTATCCCAGCCTTGACGACTCAGTCGGCAAGCGTACCCAGGTCAAAACCCGTTTCCTCTGACACGGCCTCAGGCCAGTTGGTGCGCCATACCTCTCGTGAGACTGGGCCAACCGGAACAGGATCGCGCTTAAACCCTGGCTGGCAATCAATCAAAGGTGCCACCACGACATCATGTCGCGGCACGATAAAAAACGGAAAGCTGTAACGCTCCTTGCCGGAGGCATTGACCACCTTGTGGGGTGTCGAGACAAAGTAACCGCCGGACCAGAGCTCCAACAGATCGCCGATGTTGACGACCATCGTGTCATCGAGTGCTTTAACCTCCAGCCACTCGGATTGATCATGGGGCCGCAGCCACAGGCCGCCCACGGCGTCCGGGAACAGCAGCGTGAGCGCGTCGGTGTCTTTGTGCGGGTGTATGCCAAAGCCATCATCCGGATCGCTGGGCGGATAGTGCAGCAGCGTCATGTTGGTCAGGGGGCGGTCAAAGTGCGCGAGAAAATCAGCAACGTTTACCCTCATGATCTGTGCGATCAGACCAAGCAACCGTTGCCCAATGGCCTCGCAGGCTTGCCAAAAGGCGTCGGTGGTCTCTTGGAGACCAGCCGCATCGCGTGGCCATCGATTTGGGCCGTAGAGGTCACAGGCGGTGCATAGTGGATCGTCGGCCGTGACTTCGGCGTGGAGCTTGTAGCCTTCGTAGTGATCCGGTGTCACACCCTCGGTGTTGGGTGTGAAAAAGCCCAGCGGGATATAGCCCCGATAATTATCCGGCGTGATGCGCTCAGCCATCTTATTGGCGAGCGGGCGGTCAAAGTAATCAACCAGACACCGCCGCAGATCGCTGACCAGTGCAGCGGGAACGCCATGACCTTCCACCAGCACAAAGCCAATATCGCAGAGCGCGCGCTCTAGCGTGGCTAGGATCTGGTCTTCAGGATCCTCAAGGTTGATGGTCAAAATGGATGTGGACATGGCCATCACATTAACATTGCGCGCGGTTATTGATCGTCATGCACTCGGAGTTTAAGACCCTGTAAACTCCGGTATAACAGTACTGCTGCAGTTTCTGGCTGTGTCGTGGCCGAGTGGTCATTATTCAGGGGTAGCTATGAACCAACAGCGTTTGGCAGCCTGCGCACAGGTGAGGATCATCGCGCTGGTACGGCTATCCACTTAACGAGAGCGCATGAGCGATTACGACTACATCGTCATTGGTGCCGGATCGGCGGGCTGCGTGCTCGCCAATCGACTGAGTGAGAATCCCGCGCATTCGGTGTTGCTCCTTGAGGCAGGTAAGGATGACCGCAGCTTGTTCGTCCGCATGCCGACAGCGCTGTCGATTCCCATGAACACGCCGCGCTTCAGCTGGGGCTACTGGGGCGAACCCGAGCCCGGTCTCGATGGGCGGCGTATGGACTGCGCCCGGGGCAAGGTGTTGGGGGGTTCGTCGGCGATCAACGGCATGGTGTATGTCCGCGGGCACGCCGCAGATTTTGATCAATGGGTTGATGCAGGCGCCACCGGCTGGAGCTATGCCGACTGCTTGCCTTACTTCAAGCGCGCCGAGCGCTGGATGGGTGGAGCCGATGTCTACCGGGGCGGCGAGGGCCCAGTCGATACTGGTAACGGCAACAATATGAAAAACCCGCTCTACACCGCGTTTATCGCGGCGGGAGAAGAGGCGGGCTACGGTCGCACCGAGGACTACAACGGTTACCGGCAGGAGGGTTTCGGCCCCATGCATATGACGGTGCGGCGCGGCGAGCGCTGTTCTACCGACTGGGCGTACCTGGCGCCCGCTCGCAAGCGGCCCAACCTCACTGTGGTAACTGAGGCAGAGGTCGACAAGCTGATCCTTTCGGGTAAGCAGATCACAGGTGTTAGGTATCAGCGCAGAGGAGAGATGAGTGAGCCCTCTGCCCGGCGAGAGGTCATTTTGAGTGCCGGGTCTATCGGTTCGCCAGCGATTCTGCAGCGTTCTGGGATTGGCCCCTCGCAGGTGTTGGCCGATGCAGGTGTCCCGGTGCAGCATGAGCTACCGGGGGTCGGCGAGAATCTTCAGGATCACCTCGAGGTTTACTTTCAGTACCGGTGCAAGGTGCCCATCACGGTGAACGGTCACCTCGGATGGCTGGCTAAGTTGCGCATTGGCGTGCAGTGGGTGCTCACCAAAACGGGTCTGGGCGCGACCAATCACTTTGAGTCCTGCGGATTTATTCGCTCCCGCGCGGGACTCGCCTCGCCCGATATCCAGTACCACTTTTTACCCGCGGCAATCCGCTACGACGGGAAGGCCGCCTTCAAGGGCCATGGATTTCAGGTGCACGTGGGTCCCAATAAACCCGAGAGCCGCGGCACGGTCCGCATTGCCGGTCCGAGTGCAAAGGACGCGCCGCAGATTCTCTTTAATTACCTCGCGACTGAGGAGGACCGAGAGGACTGGCGCACCTGCCTGAAGCTGACGCGTGAGATTCTCCGGCAGCCTGCGCTGGACGGATACCGCGGCGACGAAATCCAGCCAGCGGTCGATTTATCGGACGACGAGGCCGTGGATACCTGGGTGAGGGATAACGTCGAGACGGCCTATCATCCTTCTTGTTCTTGCAAGATGGGGGCGGCGGATGACGACATGGCTGTGGTCGATCCCGAGTGCCGTGTCCGCGGCCTCGAAGGACTCCGCGTTGTCGATTCGTCGATCTTCCCATTGATTCCCAATGGCAACCTCAATGCGCCTACCATTATGGTGGCCGAGCGGGCGTCTGATCTGATACGGGGCAGGGCGCCGCAGAGAGAGGAGGCTCCGGTGTGGCAGGCCACTGAGTGGCAGAGCCGGCAACGCGAGGGTGAGCCGGTGAGAGCCGTGCCGGCAGGGCCCGCCACATGACGCGTCGACAATGAACGCGATTCTTTCCACGGCGATTGCGCTGACGACGCTGACATCCCTGCTGTTGGTGCTGCGTTACCGTAATGTCCGTATCGAGGGCAGTACGCCCATGCCGCGGGTGACTTTTTTGGCGGTGTTGTTCACCTCGGGGCTGGATGTGGGGCTACTCATGTTCCCCATGGTCGACTTTGAGATTTTTGCCAACGAGGCGGACTATGCGTTTGCTAACCCACTGGCATTGGAGTTTGGCTTCTGGGGCTTTCTGGTCTGGGGCTTTTATTTTCTCACTACCTTTTATTTCTGTGTGGTCGAACCCCGACTACAGCTTTTTGAGATACCGCTGATCAAGCTGATCAATAACCTCACCATTATTGGCACCTGTGCCTTCACGGGCTATCTGTTTCTGCACTATCTGCCCGGCTATATCGAGGGCATTCCGGACGCGGTGCGCTACTCCCTTGTGGCGGGAACGGTGCTGGTGGCGGTGATCTCCAGTACCCAGATCCGCTTCGTGAAGGCGCTCAGTTTGGTCTCGAGCGGATTGTTCTTTGCCCTGATAGCAGGCTCTTTTTGGGCATCAGGGATGGGTGTATCGGGTTTTGCCGGTACCGTCGGTGAGCTGGGTGATTACTTCGGCCAACTGCCGCGCTTCGTGTTTCCGATTAATGACTATCACGCCTTTTACCTCTTCTGGTGGTTCGCGTGGAGCATCATGATCGGGCAGTTTGTATCGCGCTTTGTGAGCGGCTTCACTGCGTGGCAGTTGCTGCTTCTGTTATTGGTTGTGCCGTCGATTCCTATCGCACTGTGGTTCTCGGTGCTTTACTGGTACTTCGCTCACGACATTTCGATCGCAGGTCTGATGAGCTGGGCCATGATGGGTGTGGGCGTTTTGTTCGTCGTGAACTCGCTCGACTCGCTTACACGGCTATACACTCAGAACACCGGGCTGACTGTGGAGAGGCTCGGCACCGGGCGCTACGTCGCCCTCAATTGGGTCGTCCTGTTTGCGCTGGTGCTGGCCTTCCAGTTCACGCCTTTCAAGATCGAGTGGGTGGGGCTGGTTGTCGTCGGGATCTACGCGGCCATCTACTCGCTGATCTTTATGCGCCGCGCTGCGCTGCGATCAGTCTCCGCCTGAATTACCCAGCTCAGTGAGCGCCTGATAGGTCGCTACTTTAAGGTCGAAGCGTTGCGGTCACTGTGTAGTGTGTCCATCATCTGCGTCATGGACCGAACGCTGCGCTTCAAAGTGCGTGTTTGCAGCGTAGCCAGCCTGACGATACGAGAAGTAGACCATGCTGCGCCGACTCGTCGAGTCGTTGGCCCGCCCGCGGTGCAGGATGCGGTCATCGAAGATGAGGCACGACCCAGCAGTGAGTAAAGACGATACGCCTTCGGGCACCGCTTGCTCAGTGTTTGCCACCAGCTGTTCAGGCACTGTCTTCTCATGCTGATAGACCAGTTCATCGCTGACGAGCGCGGGGTTCTGAAGGTGGTTGGTCAGTCGATGCGAGCCTCTTGCCAGTTCGGTGGGGCCCATTGTCAGTGGTGTGTCATGGAGGGCAACCATGACATTCAGCGCATGGGGTGGAAGGTGATCAGAACTGACATGGGGTGAGTCGATATGCCAGCACTGCGCGGGGGTACCCGGGTCGGAATACACCACGCCGCTGAAAGAGTGTTCGGCATTATCGCCAAGGACGGCCGCAATCAGTGGCCACCAGGGTAGCGCGCGCTCATCAACACCAAACTCGGATGGCGAGATCGGAATGTCCCAGCGGCCGGGCGATCTTTGCACCACCTCGTCGAAACCGGCGGCACTGCCAATGCCGATCGTCTGACCACCCAGCGCTGCCATCACCTCATTGCTGCGGCTTAGTGAGATCTCAAGCAGATGCGCAACAAGCTCGGGGTCGCCTAAGCCTTCCACCAGCAGGTAGCCGTCGTTCTCGAGCTGCTGTTGTGCGTTGGCGAGTGATTTTCCCAAGGCCGATAGGTCGGTATCGTTCATGTGCATCCAGTAATGGCGCGTTGTTGGGGAGTCTGCATCCGCCGTCAGTGGAGCCGCACGGCCTGCCGCTTCAGTTCGGCCTGAACTTGACCCATGTCCAGCTCATCGAAGCCACACTTTTGCTGCACTGCGACCGCCGCCGCCACGCCGGCGCCTTGCCCGGTGACTGTACAGCACATCATGTTGCGGGTGGCCGCGTGACTGACGCGATCACCGCCGGTGATCCGACCGGCACAGATTAGATTTTTGACTCCCTTGGGCAGCAGGGTTCGGTAGGGCACCTGAAAGTAACGACCGGTAGTAGGCAGAATGAGAATCCCGTAACCATCGATGAATTCGGGGAAGATGCCGATGCTGTCTTCAAAGCGGCCTTGGTCGCGCACATCTGCCTCGGTCATGTTGTAAGCGGCATCGATTTTACGGGTATCGCGAATGCCCAGAGTCATGCCGAAGTTGCGCAGCTTAGCGTTCTCGCAGCCGGGGGTGTATTGCTTGAGCGCCTCGATCGCCAGCATGGCCTGCTTGCGACCCTCCATCTCACCGCGGGTCAGATCATTGGGGTCGGTGCCGTCATAACCCAGGAGGTGCACCAAGTTCAGGTAGGTGAGGTCCCCGGTGTCGTAGATCGCACCCCAGGTGCCCGAGATGGTGTCCAGGTGCTCGGGAATCAACCCTGCCTCGCGGGCTTTTTCAAAGGGTTTGCGCAAGAAAGGCGAGAACATCTCGTCCTCCTTGCCGGTGGTTTCCACCGTCCACTGTCCATATGCCCAGTCCCGATAGGTCTGTGGATCGGCTTTAACGTGGTCAATAAACCGGGTTTTGTTCACGCCCGACATCGAGAACATCACCGAGGCGCCGATCATGTCCTCTTTGGCTTGCTTGAGCGTGATCGCACCCGCGCGGTGCGCCACATCCGCATCACCTGTGGCGTCGATGACGCGTTCAGCCAGAATCGCTTCACGCCCGGCCTTGCTCTCCACGATCACGCCTTTGATAACGTCGCCTTCCATGATTGGGGCAACGAACAGTCGGTGCAGCATGGGCATGATGCCGGCTTCCTCCACCAGCGTATCGGCCACCCATTTGAACGCCTCGCCGTCGATGGCGTGGCTATCCGACTGAGGCTCCTTCACTGCAGCACCCATGGCCCGGGCACGCTCTTCAAACTCGATACCAACACCCTCGGTATCCACCGTTTTTTCGTGGCGATACCAGGCGAAACCTTCCACGCCAACCGCGGTGATATTGCCGCCAAAGCAACCAAATCGCTCGAGCAGTGTGACCTGACTGCCTGCGCGGGCAGCGCCGAGTGCCGCGGCGAGCCCGCCGGGTCCAGAGCCCACGACCAGCACCTCTGTCTCGTGAACGACCTGCACTTCTCTTGCCGGTTCCTGTATGCGCATGTTCTTGTCCCTCACCGTATCTCCGTATTGTGATCGGCCTTTTGGGCGATAGCTAGATCGATTCGGCATCGGCCTGAGACCATTGCGCTGTTCAACGTTCGACTCATGGCAGGAGTAATGATTATTTTGTTGTCTCACGGTAGAGTCGGCGGAGTCAGATTGCCGAGAGACATGGGGTCGTTAGAGATCGTTTTCCAGCGAAGGTGATGCCGGTGATATATTCAGGTGAACCTGTTGAATAGCGCCAGTGATGCGCGTTGAGTCGCATTCTATTGCCAAGGAAAAAACGTTGAAAGCAGCGGTTTGTCGAACATTTGGCCTCCCCCTGATAGTTGAAGACATCACTATTGCTGATCCGGGCGAAGGCGAGGTAAAAGTGAAGCTCGCTGCCTGCGCGATTTGTCATAGTGACATCATGCTTGCCGACGGGCATTGGGGCGGTGAGTTGCCCGCAATATACGGCCACGAAGCCTCGGGCATTGTCGAATCGCTGGGGCCCGGTGTGCATGATTTAGCGGTGGGAGACCGCGTGGTGGTGACGCTGATCCGATCTTGCGGCCACTGCCATTACTGCGCGCATGCAATCGAAACCCAGTGCGAGGCGACCTTTCCTCTCGACGAGCATAGCCCGCTGTCTGATCATGAGGGTGCTGTTGTTGCCCAGGGGCTCAACGCGGGGGCGTTTGCGGAGTCGGTGGTCGTTGAGCAAAGTCAGATCTGTCGCATTCCCGACGATATTCCGCTGGAAGTGGCATCCATTTTAGGCTGTGGAGTACTCACCGGGTTCGGCGCGGTCACCAACACGGTAGAGGTCAGCCCCGGCAGTATTGTTGCTGTGATGGGCTGCGGTGGGGTCGGAATCAACAGCATACAGGCGGCAGCTTACCGGGGAGCTTCACGTGTGATTGCTGTTGATGTACTGGATGAAAAACTAGAGCAAGCTCTTCGATTTGGCGCTACTCACACCGTCAATAGTTCATTGCCCACATTCGTTGACGATGTGTTGGGTCTGAGCGGTGGTCGAGGCGCAGATTATGTGTTCGTCACAGTCGGTGCAAAGTCTGCTATCAAACAATCTTTGGAGATTCTCGGAAGGGCGGGCACCACAGTTATCGTGGGCATGCCTGCGAGCGAAGTATTGGCAGAGTACGACCCGGGCGACCTCGCTTCAAAGGGACAGTCCATAGTGGGGTCAAAAATGGGTTCGAGCTCAGTCAGTCGAGACATCCCGAAGCTGGTCGCGCTTTATCAGCAGGGGGATTTGAAGCTCGATGAGCTGGTGAGTCAGCGTTTCTCTTTAGAAAATATTAATGAGGCCATCGCATCAGTGAAGCGTGGAGAGGCTCTGCGAAACTTGGTTGTTTTCTAGATGATTGTTAAAGAGTTCGAGACATTTGTCGTCGCCAATCCGCCGCCTCGATTTGGCGGGCGCTATTTTATTTTTATCAAGCTCGTCACGGATACCGGGGTTGTCGGTTATGGCGAGGTTTACTGCGCCACTTTTGGCGCGAAGACCGTTGAAGCCATGCTCAGAGATACGGCAGAGCGCTACCTTATCGGCCACGATCCCTTTCATATTGAGACCCTGTGGCGGAAGGTTTATGGAACGGGATACAGCCTTCGCCCTGACATTTCGCTGGTAAGCGTGCTGTCTGCTTTGGAGATGGCTTGCTGGGACATCATCGGTAAGGAGTGTGGCAAGCCTGTGTACGAGCTGTTGGGCGGTCAAGTCCACGAAAAGCTGCGCAGTTACACGTATATCTACCCTCAGGAGGGCGATGTTTACCCTGCCGCGGACGACACCGATCACGTTTATACCAATCCAACCCGGGCAGCTGAGCGCGCGCTCGAATACGTCGAGCTGGGCTTCACCGCACTGAAATTTGACCCCGCAGGACCGTATACGGTGTTCGATGGGGGCATGCCCACCGGCCAAGAGCTAGACCGCTCGGAAGCCTTTATGTGCCAGCTTCGAGAGGCCGTTGGCGGAAGCGTCGATCTGTTATTTGGGACTCATGGGCAATTCTGCCCTGCGGGAGCCATTCGGTTGGCCAAACGATTAGAGCCGTATGACCCGCTTTGGTTTGAAGAGCCCGTCCCACCCGAAGACCCGGCGCAGATGGCAGTGGTGGCGACCGCGACTTCAATCCCTGTGGCAACCGGGGAGCGGCTGTGCACCAAGTATGAATTTGCCCGGGTGCTTGAGGAAGGTGCGGCCGCCATTTTGCAATTAAATCTGGGCCGCGTTGGCGGTTTGCTCGAGGCCAAAAAAATTGCCGCCTTGGCAGAAGTGAAGTACGCACAGATTGCACCTCACCTCTACTGCGGGCCGATCGTAGGCGCGGCCAACATTCAGCTCGCAACGTGTTCACCCAATTTTCTGATTCTTGAGGGCATTGAAACTTGGGGTGGCTTTCAGGCAGCGTTGCTTGATCGACCAGTGCAGTGGCAAGAGGGCTATGTTATTCCCTCCCGCGAGCCCGGCCTCGGAGTGACACTCAACGAAGCGGTTGCCAGAGAGAATCCATGGGAGGGCGATGCTTTGCACCTGGAAATGGGGTCTGCGCCTGTGCGCTGATGTCAGTCTTACCCTGCAGCCGGCGCATGACTTGGATGGAGCCGCTGCCTTTGACTCTGTTTTTTAAACTCTGCGTCGCCGCGAGCGACGCTTGCTAACCTCGGTGCTCTGCTCGTTCGCCGCCAAAGCCGCCCAGGGTTCTCCCAATGCTGCAGACATGGCTTGGCTATCCAGCCGCCTTGGGGCGGTGGTATTGAGCGCCCTTACCATAGCCGCAATGTGCTCAGGCGTTGTCCCGCAGCAACCGCCAATAATGGTGGCTCCCGCATCACGCGCGAACAGTGCGTACTGCGCCATGAGCTCCGGGCTGCCGTGAAAGTGAATCGCACCGTCCACATACTGGGGGATACCGCAGTTACCTTTGGCAACGATCGGGATGTCGATGCCCGTCGCAATCAGCCCCTGAGTGGAATCCATCAGCTCGGCGGGGCCAACACCGCAGTTAGAGCCCGCCATATCCAGACCGATTTGTGTGGCGAATTGTGCAAAATCTGCTGGCGTAATGCCCATCATCGAACGCCGCGCAGTGTCAAATGTCAGGGTGGCGCAAACGGGTAAGCCCGTCGCGCGGCCCGCTTCTGCCGCGGCGGCCACCTCCTCGGTTGAGGACATGGTTTCAATCCAAATCATCTCGGCGCCACCCTTGGCCAGCGCAGCAGCCTGCGCGGTAAAAACGGCAACGGTCTGTTCGTGATTGAGTGACCCCATTGGCTCGAAGAGCTCACCCGTGGGCCCCATGGAGCCGGCCACAACTGCGCGTCGGCCCGTGTCTTCATAATGTTGCTGGGTCGCCGTACGCGCTAACTCGGCGGCGGCGATGTTGAGCTCGCCGACGCGGTCCTCTGCCTTGTGCAGCTTCAGCCGCGGCGCGTTGGCACCGAAGCTATTGGTCAGAATGATGTCAGCACCGGCCTCTAGAAAGGCGCTGTGAAGCCGAAGCACTTCTTCTGGCCGCTCAACACACCAAAGGTCGGGGGGGTAACCGGCTTCAAGGCCTCGGTCAAAGAAATTGGAGCCCGTCGCCCCATCGGCTACGCACCAGCCTTTCTCTGCGATGATCTGAGCAACGGGGTTATGCATGACACAACGTCCTAACGAGTAGCCTTTTAACGAGGCGAGTATGATAAGGCGAAACCGCCGATGATGTAGCAGCGTCAGTCTAGGCGAGAGGCAAAAAAGCGGGTAAAAAGACAGCCATCCATAAACAGGTTCTCAATACCCGATCGACCGACGAGTTGATGACGGCTGTGGGTCGGGGCTGGACGCACTGCACGCATGCCTAAAGGAAGACGACCGATAGCCAGACGGCCACCGGGTGATACCAATAGGAGGGAGAAAATGTCGCAACACCCCACAGCTGAGCAGCTACGATCGGCGGCCGCGTTGATGACCGGCCAAGCGGCAGGGACGCCAGCAATTGATCGTCGCAAAGTACTCCAGGGCATGCTTCTGGGTGCCGCAGGCGCCGCGTTCACGCCCGGTATCTTCGGACAAGTAGAGATACCGCCGGGCGAGATACGCCTGATGTTTAACGAAAACCCTTACGGCCCCAGTCCCAAGGCCCTTGCCGAGGTGGCGAAAATGCTACCCAAGACCGCTTATTATCCCGGGGCCATTGAGGAAGATCTTATCGGGCTCTTCATGGCGCGCCACCAGCTGGATCGTAAGCAGGTGTTTCTGGCGTCAGGATCCAACGAAGGTCTGCAGGCAGCGATGATGGCTTTTGGCAAACGCGGCAAGGTGATCGCTCCCACACTCACTTATTCCGACCACCTTAACTATGCCGAAAAGCTGGGCGTTGAAGTGCTTCGAGTGCCTCTGCGTCAGGACATGGCAATTGACCTTGAGGCGATGGCGCGGGCGGTAGATGACTCTGTGAGCCTCGTTTATCTCTGCAATCCCAACAATCCGACCGGCATGGCCATTGAGGGTGACGAGCTGCGCAGCTTTTGTCGAGAAGTCAGCCGCAAAGCGCCGGTGATGATCGACGAGGCTTACAACGAGCTCACAGATAAGCCCGATGGCTCCTCCATGGTCGATCTGGTAAGGGGCGGAGAAAATATCCTCGTGACGCGAACGTTCTCGAAAATTTTTGGTATGGCGGGTCTGCGGGTGGGATACGGCATGGGTCACCCCGATATTGTGAGTGTGACCAAAGATCATGTGATGGCCTGGCCCAACGGGGTAGGCCTTTATGCCGCCTACCACAGCTACCTGGATGAGGACTTTATCGCCTTCTCGCGCGAAAAGATCCTGCGGGGCCGCGAGATGGTCACCGCCACCTTTCGCCGCCACGGGATCGAACCGTTGCCTTCACAAGCGAGCTTTGTCTACGCCAATATCGAACGCAACGCCGATGCGTTCAAGACGGAGATGGCGGCTCGCAATGTCAGGATCCGCGGTATTTATGAGGGCTACGACACCTACTCTCGGGTCAGTATGGGCAAGCTCGAGGACCTGGAGGTCTTTGACAGCGTTTTTAGCGAGGTTTTTGTTGGCTGATCAGTTACTGTCATGGGGTGCGCCCGCACCTACCGACTCGCGATGGGTACTGCCTCAACGCGATTCATATGGCCGGTCATCTCTGCTACCAAAATCGGAATAATCGCTTCGGGCATATCGTGTGCCATACCGTCGATTAACAGAAAATCCGATCCCTGAATAAGTTCCGCTGTGTGTTGCCCGTGTTCAGGAGGGACCAGGCCATCATCTGCTCCATGTAAGACGAGTGTTGGTGCTGTAATGGTAGCGACATCGCGTGAACGGTCACCGGTTTTGAATATGGCCATCAGGTGGCGCTGCATGGATTCTGGGTAAAAGCCTCTGTCACGAATCGACTGCTCACGATCTTCTTCCGCTTCGCCCGTCGCGAGGTTTCGCAGTCTCATTTCTGCCTCTGCAGTGGGCGGTGGGAGGTGCGGCGCATTGGTCGTGGACATAATGGAGATGAGGCTACGGGTTTTGTCGGGGTATTGCGTGGCAACAATCTGGGCAATCATGCCGCCCATTGAGGCGCCAATGATATGTGCCTCTTCATAGCCCACCTGTTCCATGAGCCCCGCGATATCGGATGCCATATCATTCAGGGTATAGGGCGCGTTGACCGAGAAACCCAAACGGTATTTGAGGAGTTCCCACCACAGCAGCGGTTGCCCCCAGTCGTCGAAACGCGTCGACGCACCGGTGTCGCGATTATCCAGCAAGAGCACTTCATATCCGCCATTGGCCAACCCCGAAATGAGGTCATCGCCCCATGCGACGTTGGAGCCGCCGAGCCCCATGATGACGACCGCTTTGGGCTTATTCTCGCCTTGCGAGACGATCCGGTAGGCAATCTCTAGATCATTCACTTGCGCGCTCTGCAAGGGATGACTATCTAGGTAGGTACGTGAATAGTCTGCCTGCGCCAAAATAGGCGAGATGAGGCAGATCAGACTCAATATTAGCTGTCGCAACGGGTGTTCCTCGTCAGTGGCGCGCCAGATTATACGGTGTCGGGGGCCAAACAGCTCTGCTGGGTCCCTCACCCCTCTAATCAAAGGGAACGGGCCTGATCCAGGCTGTACTTTCGACCGAATACCCCTAACATGACGCGTTTCACGGGTGCGTCTCTCGGGCGCGGCAAACCCAGCCAGATTAATCCGGAAATATCATGAACAGTGCTCAATCGACAGATCATCACCCGGCGGTGAGCGATAACATTCTGCTGGATACAGGCGCTCGCGATCCAGCGTTCGAGGAGATTTATCCCCGGCTGCCGGGCTTCAAATTGGGAGTGACGCATTCCTGGACGCGTGGACAGCCCTTCGACTTCTATCGGCAGATGCGGGAAGAGGCACCGGTGATGTGGTCGCAGATCAAAAAACCCTCATCTGGGTTTTGGTCCGTGGTGCGCTACGACGACGTCAAGCAGGTCGAGCTCAATCCGCAAATCTTTTCTTCGCAGCGCGGCAGCATCAATATGAGCGTCTTGCGTAACGATAAAGGCAGGGCAGAGCGGCTGATGTATGCAGCTTATAACTCCCTGATTAATCTTGACGCCGATTTACACCGCGATTTACGCACCCAGCAGGCGGCGTTCTTTTTTCCGACCTATATTGAAACTCTGAAGGAGCGAATCGGTCGCAAGATCGACGAACTGCTGGATAATATGGAGCGGCAAGGGCCCGTGGTGGACTTTGCCAAGCTGTTTTCTATTGAACTGCCGATGTTTACCTTATGCGAGATGCTCGGGGTCGACGAGGAAGATCGCGCCGATATCATTAAGTGGATGCACTATCTTGAGCTTGCACCACAGTTCATTACGCACCCGATTCGGATGCTGCTCGCAGAGCCGTCCTTCCCGTTCAAGTTCGAGAAAATACTGCATGACATGTTCAGCTATGGCGAACGCGTTATGGCAGATCGGATTCAAAACCCGCGTGAAGATTTGCTGACTACGATCGCCAATGCAACCCTGGGCGAGAAGCCGCTCTCGCAGAGTTATCTGGATGGTTCGTGGTTGCTCATTATTTTCGCGGGCAACGATACGACCCGCAACTCGCTATCGGGCACTATCCGGTTGCTCACCCAGTTCCCTGAGCAGCGGAAAATGGTGCTGGATGATCCTTCATTGATAGAACGCATGTCGCATGAAGCGCTGCGAATGGTGTCGCCCGTCATGCACATGCGACGCACAGCAACAGAGGATGCCGAGCTGGCGGGACAGCGCATTGCCAAGGATGAAAAAGTCATCATGTGGTACGGCGCGGCCAATCGCGATCCGGCCGTTTTCCCCGACCCGGATAACTTCAACATGATGCGTGACAACGTCGACAAGCACCTCGCTTTTGGACACGGCGCCCACAGATGCCTCGGCAATCGCGTGGCGCAGTTGCAATTAAAAATGGCTTACGAGCGCATTCTGGAACGTTTTCCCAATATTCACTGGACGGGTAAGCAGAAAATCGAGCCTATTATTTTAGTCCACGCGATTTC
>Ga0315315_10003468_pt1 | contig 14480 bp, 15 predicted proteins | sample M140m3416metaG_FD_203699 | JGI IMG/M metagenome (GOLD analysis project Ga0315315, IMG submission 203699) | Ammonia-oxidizing marine archaeal communities from Monterey Bay, California, United States - M1 40m 3416 | ecosystem: Environmental > Aquatic > Marine > Intertidal zone | place: USA...
TGCGATACCGAAATGTTGTGCGAGAGATCGATGGCTCAAAATCGATGGTAAAGATTACAACCATCCCAAAGGGAACTCGAAGCCAAGGATGGATTGGGCCGACCAAACTCAACAATTATTCTATCGCGGCCGACCTTCGTGCAGAGGAAACTGGAACACCGAATGCTCCTCTGGATAGTAACGGCACAAATCAGCCTCAAGGATTGACGCAACCGACTGGTAGCACTGATCTTCAAACATCTCGTTTACCCGACATGGGGCTAATTGCTCAACGTTATACGCTTGACTTGATGGGGGCGAGCCAGCAACTTCAGATCCGCAGTTGGCCTCCGCAGGTTGCCACACACTTTTCAAAGACGGTCCCTTTTCAGTGGAAGGCTGGGACCTGGTACCGGGTAGTTTTCGAGGCCACAACACAAGGGAATGATGCCGTTCTGCGAGGCAAGGTATGGCCGCGAGGCATGCCAGAACCTGACGCCTGGACCGTTCAGGCAGTTCACAAAGATGGTAACCTGCGAGGCAGTCCCGGGTTCTTTGGAAACTCAAAAATGTCCGAGATTTATGTTGACAACGTTATGGTGGAGGCCGCTCAGTGAGATATTTGAATATCACCGTTTTCGTAGTAGCGATAGTTGTAAGTTCTTTAGCCAATCTGGCTTCGGCCAATGATTGGAACCAATGGGGCGGCTCACCTCATCGGAATAATGTGTCCGATGCTACCGGAATACCGACCGAATGGGAGCCTGGTGAGTTTGATTATGAAACAGGAACGTGGAAAGCAGATACGAGTAAAAACATTGCATGGGTAGCCGCGCTTGGGAGCCAGAGTTATGGCAATCCAGTTATCTCGGACGGAAAAGTTTTTGTGGGCACCAATAATGGCAATGGATGGATAGAACGATATCCAGCAAAAGTAGACCTTGGTTGCCTCATTGCTTTCGATGTTACTGACGGGACGTTCCTCTGGCAGGATTCAAGTGAAAAGCTTCCAACAGGCCGAGTACATGACTGGCCGCTCCAAGGAATCTGTTGCGCGCCTCTGGTTGAAGGTGACCGACTCTGGTATGTGAGCAGTCGTGGCGAGGTCAAATGCCTCGACACCGAGGGCTTCCGAGACGGAGAAAACGATGGTCCTTTCACTGAAGAAAGTACAGAAACTGAAACCGAAGCGGATGTCGTGTGGGTATTGAACATGATGACCGCCCTTGGCGTGTCGCAACACAATATGTGCTCTTGCAGTGTCACTGCTGCAGGTAACCTTCTTTTTGTAAACACCAGCAATGGGGTCGATGAGGGCCATATAAATTTACCGAATCCAAACGCGCCAAGCTTTATCTGTGTTGATAAAAGAGATGGCAAAGTTTTATGGACAGACGCCTCACCGGGCCCAAATGTCCTTCATGGGCAATGGTCGAGCCCTGGATATGCTGAAGTTGATGGTGTTCCACAAGTCTTTTTTGGCGGTGGTGATGGTTGGGTCTATAGCTTTGATGCACGTGGAGACGAAAAAGGTGGTCCAAAACTCCTATGGCAGTTTGATTGCAACCCAAAGGAGTCCAAATATTCACTTGGTGGACGTGCAGACCGAAACCATATCATCGGCACACCTGTATTTCACAAAGGCCTTGTTTACATAGCGGTTGGTGAAGACCCTGAACATGGTGAAGGCGTTGGTCATCTTTGGTGTATCGACCCAACAAAACGAGGTGACACAAGCCCTGAAATTGCAATCAGCCTTGAAGACCCAGACACTCCGCTGCCCCATCGTCGCTTGCAGGCAATCAACAAGGAAAATGGGGAAGTTGCACGCCCCAACTCGAACTCAGCAGCCGTCTGGCATTACCCGGGGTTTGATGCTGATGGAAATGGCAAACTTAGTTTTGAAGAAACAATGCATAGGACCTGCGGAACTGTTGCAATCAAAGACGGCTTACTTTTCATTGCAGACTTTAGCGGGCTTTTTCATTGCCTTGATGTCTCAACAGGAAAACCTTATTGGACATACGACATGTTGGCAGCGAGCTGGGGATCTCCTCTCATCGTTGATGGCAAAGTCTACATTGGTGATGAAGACGGAGACGTTTGCATCTTTAAACTGGCGAAGGAAATGGACCTTGTTGCAGAAATTAACATGGGCAACAGCGTGTATACGACGCCTATCATAGCGAATGGGACGCTCTATATCGCAAACCGCAGCCATCTTTTCGCTATCAAAGAAGGTGCTAAGCCCGTACAGAAAGTAGCTGACTAAGGCGGAGTCATTCGTGGAGAAAAAAAGAAGTTTATGGCCAGTTGTATTGAGCGTGTTCGCTTATGGCTGGCTTGTTATAGTTGCTCCGAATGGCCTACATGCTGCCAGCCCTGAGAAAAATAAGTCAACTCTACGCCAACTACTTATCGATTCCGATCGAGTTGTCGTCCTCGGAGACTCTATCACATTCAGTGGTCGCTGGGTCTCGTATCTCATATGCTGGATGGAAACAGCAGGCACCTCTGCCAGAGTGATCAATATGGCACTCCCAAGTGAAACTGTTTCCGGTCTCTCTGAAAAGGGGCATGCCGGCGGAAAATTCCCACGGCCTGATTTACATGAACGCCTGGATAGGGTGCTGCGAATCAGTCGGCCGGACGTCGTACTAGCCTGTTATGGCATGAACTGCGGCGTTTACCAGCCTTTTGATATTGAACGGTTTACCAAGTTTCGGGAAGGCAGTATTCGCCTTCATGAAAAAGTAGAGGGCATTGGGGCCAAGATCATTCACCTCACTCCACCTGTCTACGATCAACGCCCAGACAAGCGTGGCCCTGCGGGTGCTACCGACTATGAAGATGTTCTTCAAGAATACTCTGCCTGGTTGCTTTCAATGCGACAAAACGGCTGGATGGTCATAGATGTTCACGGCCCAATGAAAGACGTACTGGAACTAAACCGTGCTTCGAATCCTTCATTTGTTTTTGCTCCAGACACAGTACATCCTGGAAATGAAGGGCATTGGGCAATGTGTCGAGCCATTCTGGATGACGTGGGTGTGCCTAAAACGTGGAGCACTCAAAGGACTGAACCGCTCTTGCCGCGTGTCACACAAAGGCTCGAGATACTTCGCAACGCCTATATTTCCGCTGCCGGCCACAGTCGGCCTGGCGTTCCTCATGGGCTTCCAATTGATGAAGCAATTACCGAAGCCAACCGACTCACAGCACTTATTCGTTCGGATCAGTAATCAGCCTTACTATTGACCAACAAGAAGAAAATCGTGCATCCACAGGTGACTTCCGAGTTGATTTGGTACTTCCAGTCCTGCCACTGAATCTTTGCTCCCCGTTGATTTTTTATCCTTTTTTCGCCACCCAATTGCCATCCATCCGTCCTTGCGGGCTTCGAGTTGTTCCATTGGCAAAGGGCCTGCAGCAGCAAGTTGATCGGGGAGTTCCAGTGACTCAATATCAACAACTTCTTTGAAAACTTTCCCGAAACGTTTTTGAAGAATTCGCCGCAACGAAGTTTCAGAAACGCTCAGCTTTTTATCACCACCGGGAACAAATCCTGGAGGATAAATCTGCACGTCACCATCTCGAACAAGGCGAATGTTTTCGCTTGCTGCATCAATTTTGTATGCGACCCAAATATCCATTGCGGGAAATGACCTATCACCTGATGTATACCGACTACCACGAATTGTAAGCCTGAAACTTCCGTCGTTTGAATTAATTTCCACAGGCCTTTTTTTCGCAAACGTGATAGACCATGGTGGCTGATCAGGGTCACTTGTCAATGATTCCGGCAATTCACCATCCCGCTCTTTTAATTGCTCTTCGACAAATTCTTGAGTGATTGTTCGGCCTGCAAGGGTAATCTCACTAGCATTGTTGACGAGTGTTTCGTGCACCCGAACTGAAAGAATTGCATCATCATCTACTTTGGGAGGATCCGTGAATGCTGCAATTTGATCACGAAGTGCTTTTCTACCAACAACAGTAAGTTTTTCATTTGTCGTGCTCATCCGAAGTAATTCAGGATACCAGCCACGAGCCTTTAAAGGTCGTCGGAACTTATGCTCGTAATCTTGTGATGCCTGACCGATTGCCTCCGCCGTCTCAGCTTCAAATTCCTGACGGACCCTCTCCTGAGCACGTCTTTCGCTAATTGCTTCAATTTTTGGTTTCATCTGAGACACCTTCTTTGACGCAACACGACGAATAAAATTCTTTCCGAATCGGCTTTTGATACCGATTCCAGTCATACGTGTTTTTGTCGAAGCAGACGCAACAGTTGGATCAGCCCACACACGCTCATCGTCGATATAAATCCGCTTCTGGGCCGATAATTCAGTTACTCCTTCAGAACAGACCGTAACCGGTCCCTTCGTACTCCGGGTATTCGCTAGATTTGTTGCCTGAAACGACAACTGTGTCACCGCTCGCTGCGAAGAGGGAAGGAAATCAAGGAGTACCAATCCACTTGTGTGACCGGTTCCGCGAACTGGTGTTCCAAGCACGACTTCATTTACAGGAGACGTGCGATCCACGACACGATTGACAGCTGATGACAGAAGACTTTCGTTCACACTCATATAAAGATTTGGACGGTCAACTGCACTCCGTATTCTGGCGACAAGACCAGATGCCTGACGAGACTCCACTAATCGAGCCAAGAGAGGACCGACGCCATCAAGGGACTTCGGTGTTTTGTCCTTCGCTGCTTTCCTGACCAAGTCGCCAAGTTTCTGAATTCTTTTTGTATACGTCTCAGCAGCTTGAACATTGGTCGCCGCTACAGCGACTTCAATGGCCGCAGCAAGTGCTCGACGCACTGTGACAAATTGATACATCTCCAACCCATTTTCACTCGCATTGAATCGCCGATAAAGCTTAAGCAAAACGCTCACGTCAAGATCGTGTCCTGCGGTTGCTTGGGCCTCAAGCGATGACCAATCAAGGTAGGCCCGCCAATCAGCACCACTTTGGCTTTCAGATAACAGTTCATCTAGAGGTTCGAGTGCCTTACGAAGATGGGAAGATGCTTCGACAAGAGCATCGTCATCCGGTTTTTGAAATGGTGGCACTTCGCCAAGCGGCTGTTTACGAAAGTCAGATATATCTGATCCTTTGCAGATTCCAAGAGTGCTGACACAGGAAAAAAGGACAACAAAAAGTACGGCAACGTGACGGGGCATTACATTGACCTGACTGCAAAAGTTCGGAAACAGAAACGATTACGCGAAGTCTAACGATTTTAGTGGCTGTAACTCCACAGCAGCCTCGATTGATCAATCCGCGGCCCTGAGGCCCGATTCTCCCTCGTACGGTCAAAATTGTTCAGTTTCAGGCTATTTTCCTGATTTTAAGGGCACAGCTGTTGCCGGATTCCCAGCAGCCAGATTCAATAATGTTTGAAGCAGAGACTCCAATTTTAGTCATCTACACGACTTCCTCGCCGGTTGGCCACAACGCACCATGCCAAAACACATTCGTTCTCGCACACTCCTGGCTACCATGATCTGTATTGCGTGTGTGGTCAGTGGGAAGTGTTTTGCAGATAAAAACGAAAACAACCCACCTTATTCATCGCGGCATCAGAAGATCATTGATGTCTCGAACTATCTCGATGCCACACAACTTGCTGCAAAGAAATCGGCAATGCTTTTGGTATCAATTCGTGCTGAAAATACACCCGCTGGTGAAGATGAAGTGACTCAACAACTTCAGAAGCCCTCTGTCAGAAAGCTTTTTACAACGTCAGATACTTTATGGGTATTTTGTCAACTTGATTTCGATGAGTGTTCGAACCTGCTGACTCCGTCAACTTCTCTGGGAAAAATTCACGGAGGGCCGGGTATATTTGTAATTGACTACGCTCACAAACCACTGAAAGGGCAAGTGGTTTCAGTCTTGCCGAGACGGAATGGAAAGTACTATCAATTTGCCCAACACGACCTCTCTTTGCTCGCACAGTTACCCACCGGTTCATTAACACAACGAACGATGATTTTTGCAGTGCGACGACATGCCGATGCTCCAAAAAGTACTGATGGAAGTTGCGACAGAGTGCTATGCGAGGCGGCGGCTGCACATTCTGCTCATCAAGCACAATTGCAAAGACAAGGTCATCATGGATGGGGGCTACGATCACAACGACTGAGCCAAGATCGTGGATCAGCAGCTGAAGTCTGTGCTGAGAGTTGGCCGGACCAAGACCTACTTGATTCCTGCATAGACTGTGTTTCTTGCTGGCGGCAATCACCGGGCCACTGGCGGGCAGTCTCAACCGAGCACTCCGCATTTGGCTACGACATACAACGAGGCAAAAATGGCATCTGGTATGCAACAGGAATCTTTATTCACTAATTTGGGAAACAGGAATAATAAATAGCTTTCCATCACCCATTCTTCCTGTTCGTGCAACCTGACTCACCGTATCAACGAAGCGGTCCATTTGAGAGTCTTTAACCCAGCACTGAATTTCAACCTTTGGAAGAAAGGCGAGTGATCGATCCTGTTCGGTCGTCGCATCGAGATAACTTTTCTGACGTCCGTACCCTTTCACCTCATGCACAGCGAGAGCGTCTACTCCCAATTCGGCTACAGCTTCAAGAACACGCTCTGCCAGAAATGGCTTCACAATGACGACAATCTGTTTCATGGGAGCACCATCTATCAAGAAAGCCGCATGAAATTACCATGCCAGTTGTACCCGAAACCAAATTGAATAGAAAAATGATTCCTTTTCCTGAAATATCTCCTACTCAATGGCCCGCCCGATTCCTGAGGATTTAACCCCATAATTCTTGCAGGAGTGTCGCTAGTTGCTGTGCATCATCAGAGGCAACAACTCGATCAATTCTCGATTTAGGAACCTCAAGTTTCTCAAGTGATTTTTCAATAGAAACCCAGAGTTTTATTCGTTTTTTACCCTCAGCAAGGTAAAGGTCTGTAACCTGCTCGCCAAGTCGCTGCACAAGTGCCGTATCGAGGTTCTCATAATAGTTCTTTACGACTTGCCGCTGATATCGTGATAATTCGGCCATTCACCCATTCCTCCGGGATTAGTTTGGCCGCGCTGGAAGCAAACGGCCCAGATGACTACAGTATCGGGAAACAAAGGCCTTCCTATCGAGAGAATCCTATGCCAACCATTACCTTTGCTACAGAGAAAAAAGAAATTCAAGTTCCTGAAGGTGCCAACCTTCGCAAGGAGGCACTCGCTGCGGGAGTCTCACTGTACCCTGGGGTTCACAAAGTCCTCAATTGCCACGGCATGGGATCTTGTGGAAGCTGTCGAGTGCTCGTCACCAAAGGAATGGAGAATACGAGCCCGAGAGGACTCCTCGAAAAAGCACGCATGGGAGTTTCTATGGCCTACATCGGGAACGAAGAGACCATGCGACTTGCGTGTCAAACACGGGTCAATGGCGATATAACTGTTACAACCTGTCCCCCGACAAACCTTTATGGCGAGAACTTCTTTAGTTGAAATGGTATTCCAGAATGGCGTGATTGGCTTACAACACGGCCAGCGGTTGCAGTGATCGCCGGATAAGTTCATTCTGTATACAAATTCATCCGTTGCATCGAGGAAATTTCATGCCATCCGCCCCATCTGCAGTACAAAACACTCCGTCGCTCGACACCCTTCGGTGGAAAAAATTTCCTGTTCTTGATGACGGATTTGTGACGGTAGTTGATGTGATGGGAAACGACGCATCGGTCGTACAAGCTGCGAGAGTGAGTTACGGTGAAGGTACCAGGAAAGTCAGTGATGACCGGCAACTGATCCGGTATCTTTTGAGGCATGCCCACACAACACCTTTTGAGATGGCAGAGGTGAAATTTCTTGTACGGGTGCCAATGGATTGCTGGCGACAGTGGGTTCGGCACCGGACAGCGAACATCAACGAATACTCAACTCGATACTCCCTCGCGATCGATTCGATGCAATCAACGGGGAACGATGGCTGGAGAAGCCAGGCAGCATCAAATCGGCAGGGGTCGGATGGATTCCTTGCGAATAATGATGGGCATCCTTTGACTCAATCTGAACAAGAATTACAAAGCCTTGCTCGTCGCGTCTACGAGGAAAGGCTGCAAGCTGGTATAGCCCGTGAGCAAGCACGTAAAGATTTGCCACTTTCAACGTATACAGAAGCCTACTGGAAAATAGATCTTCATAATTTGCTGCATTTCCTTGCGTTGCGAATGGATAGTCACGCACAACTTGAAATTCGACGGTATGCAGAAACTATTGGAAACGAAATCATTGCAAAACTTTTCCCTCTTTGTTGGGAGGCATTCCTAGACTATCGAGTTGACGCGATGCGACTTACTCGTCTTGACCGCGGCGTTATACAGCGTTTGACATCAGTCGCTACAGCCTTGCCAGCTTCTCGCGAAGATTTCAATACAGCTCAAGATGAATCATGGATATCTTTGGAGCGATGTCGGGAACGGGATGAGTGCTTTGCAAAACTAGCGTCACTCGGACTCGTGACGGAATCGTGAAACAAGGGAAATGACTTCTACCAAGTCTCCCTCCCGATAATCTCCACTATTTTTTGGCACAACGAGAAGCCCATTGGCGTGAGAAAGCCCAAGTAAGTCGGCAGATCCACCCCACTTCAACGCTTCAACAAAGAACCTGCCGTCAGCCAATTCGAGACGACAGGGATGATATACGGGTCGATCCCCGCCTCCCTTCATTGAGCCAATCAATTGTGCCGTGTGGTGAGAACCACTCTGAATATCAATCGATTGGCCTGATACATGGCCTAATGCTGGTCGAACAAATAGTTCAAAGCAAACCAGAGCACTTACGGGATTCCCAGGAAGACCAAAGACTAGTGTTGGTGCTGCCGCCGGTCGTTGGAAAATCCCAAACCAGATCGGCTTTCCGGGTTTCAGAGAAACTTTATGGAAAATGCATTCAACGCCCATCTTTTCAAGCGTTGTCGGCACAAGGTCGTAATCTCCAGCAGAGACGCCACCCGAAAGAAGAAGAATGTCAGCCGCGAGTCCTTGAGCCATCAATGCCCTGAGTGACTCTGCGTGATCTCTGGCTATACCCATCGGAATTGGCTCTGCACCGCAACGTGCCACTGCAGCGGAAAGCATAAGTTCATTCGTATTCCGAATTTGGCCTTTTCCGGGAATTTGACAATTGGGAATGAGTTCATTTCCAGTCGTAATAATTGATACCCGAGGAGGCGCGTTGACTGTTACATGAGAGGCGCCTACCTCAGCAGCAAGTCCGATATGAACTGGCTCTAACTCAACACCACTCTTGATCACCGTCTGCCCTGAATGAAAAAAACTTGCCTTTTTGCTTGCGTGCTGGCCAAACCGAAAGTGAGGATCATGTAACGAAACGCGCTCGCCAACGTGACCATCCAAACTTCCTGTAACAACTCGCTCAATTGGAATAACAGCGTCTGCTCCTGAAGGCATTGGAGCGCCTGTCATGATTCGAACGCACTGCCCCTTCTTGAGAATGATTGGCGTTGTTTCACCGGCACCAATTTCAGCAACAACATCAAGAGTCACAACTGTCTTATCATCTTCAGCGAGAGCAAAGTCGTTGGAAATAACTGCAAATCCATCCATCATCGAGCGGTGCCACGGTGGTGAATCCGTATCTGAAATCACATCTTCTTGTAATTGCAGCCCAACAGCATTTTCGATGCGGACGCGACGTGGCTGACTAACAACCGCTGCCTTTTCTATTCGTCGCAGCGCTTCTGCAACATCAATCATGAGACTGAACCACTGTTTGTCGTCCTAAGGAAAGACCGTAGTATTTCATGCCCATCTACTGTAAGAAAACTTTCTGGATGAAATTGCACACCGTACACAGGCATTTCACGGTGACGAATAGCCATGATTTCTTTACTGCCATCGGGTGCAAAAGCCCAGGCGTCGACATCAAAAACATCTGGCACTGATGCTGGATCAATCACCAAACTGTGGTAACGAGTGGCTTCTATTGGTGAAGAAAGCCCTGTAAACAGGCCCCTGCCTGTATGCTTGATCTGATCAACCTTGCCGTGCATAAGTTGCTTTGCTGCGACAATCCTTCCACCAAAAACCTGGCCCACTGCTTGATGGCCGAGGCAGACCCCCAGAATTGGCATGCGACCGGCAAAGCGGCGCACAACCTCACAGGAAATACCCGCTTTGTCGGGAGTGCATGGACCAGGTGAAATGAGCAGGTGGCTCGGCTGCTTTGCGGCAATTGCGTCACCATCAATGGAATCATTTCGATAGACCTCAACGTTCATGCGTGGCTCTATTTCGCCAAGTCTTTGAACGAGATTCCATGTGAACGAATCGTAGTTATCAATGAGAAGTAACATAGAAAAAATAAAACTATTTATTTGATAGAATCCTACGTTATTCCAAAAGTGTCACCGGATGACCAACACGCTCAACGAGCGGGATCACTTGGGGTTTATAAATTGTTGTGTACGCTTCAGCCTGACGATGGGTATCGAGAGCCTCTTGGGAAGACCAATGTTCAACCATCGTAAATTGGTTGGCCTTTGATTGTGATTGATAGACATCGAATCGTTCACAACCGGACTCATTCCTGCTCTTTCTCATAGCCTCACAGAGCAAGTCACGAACAGCCTCAATATCTCGTTCCTCTTTCACCGTCAGAATAATATTCATACAAATCATTTGATTACATCCTTAGAGCAGTACAAGTCCTTACTGTACCACGACAGGTTGCAAAGTTGCTCCCTGCCCATATTTCCGGGCAAGGATACGAATATATGGTGGGAGAAAAGCTGCTCGATGGGCAAATGAGCCGCGAGCGGCTTCTCGTTCACCCTCACTTGGCTCAAAAAAATCTTCGATACAAAAGCCGGCATGGCATATCCCACCAACAATATCTGTTAGTGAATGGATGAATTCATTTGTTCCAACTTCCCTCAAACGAGAAGGTGGTGCCGGCGGAAGAGCTTTTGAGTCATCCACCGAACGAACCTCTGGATAAACAAGTTCATACCGACCATTGGCATTTGGTTGCAACGAAGATTGCAAATTTCTTGGAGACTTGTGCTGACTCATGTAGGATCCACCTGGCCGACAAATACGAAAAATTTCAACAAAAAGTTTGGCCAGAGAAGGCAGATAGCAACTGCTCACAGGGTGAATAACAAGGTCGAAACGACCGTCTTTCAACATTCCAAGATCATCCATGGAACTCTGTATGAGCTCAAGATGAAGCTTCCGTTCTCTGGCAACCTGTCGATCAAGGTCAAGCATTGATGCTGACAGGTCGACAACTGTTACTCTCGCACCGGCCGCTGCATAAAGCGGTCCATGCTTCCCTCCACCTGCAGCAAGACAAAGAACTTCCAATCCGTTTAGGCTAGAAGGAAGCCATGGGCGATCAGCAGGACCACCTGTACCAAGCCAGTTCCTTGGATCTTTAAATGCTTTGTCGCAAGCTGGACTTGTCAATGCATCGTGTGATTTGGCAAGTCGATCCCATGCAACAGCATTTTTTTGTAGTGTCGCTTTCGAAACGAAAGAATCAGAACCGTTTTCCATAGCGAAAAGTCTAGTCACGTGGGACTGATTGAAGCAGCCCCATTTGTCTCATTACCGCAAGTGGCGGCCCTGGCCGCCACTTTTTTCGACGCGTATCAAAGATTGCTGGGACAAGTGTCTGACGACCAGTTTCAGGATGCTCACAACAATCTCCAGCGAGTGGAAGCTCAAAGACTTTGCTACTTTCTCTACAAACGTAGTGAATGACAATCACCTCATCGTTATCAACAGCTGGGGGTCTCCTTGCAAATACGGACGGATAGAGAAGCCATGAGGCAAGAACCAGACCGAGCATTGCACCCCAGAGACGTATATCTTTCATAAGAAATCTCCTTCGAGCGAATTGTTTAGTTTCGGTCCCACAACGCATCTGCTTCTGCGGCATCTGCAGGATTTCCCTTGCAGATTACCCCAATGTTATGAAATTCCATCTGATCCACTTGACCATCGCTCGTCCACGGTCCTTTTCGGAACTTTCGGCTGAAGCCTTCAACATGCCCATCAACAAAGACTGCATTGGCAAACCCACCTCCATGACGAAAGTGGACAACAGGGTCGTTCTCTGATGGTTTACTAAACCCGCCGAGCTGTTCTCTCAGGCCATATGGTGCTGCAAAATAAACCATGGCGGTCTCTGCAAATGCAACGGTTCGAGATGTCTCAGGAATATCTTTGATTCGATATGCTTTATCCTGATACGGGCCGCCCGGTACGGAACCATAATAATTTCCTGAGCCAGGCCCGAGTTGCGAGTTATACCCAAATGCGGTGGCGATACGATCACCAAACTTGACTTCTTCAAGCGTAGATTCTGAAAAGTTTGGGCACTGCAAAACAGAAGCATTTGATTCAAAAAATGGCTGCAGCGGCCCGGCTGTGACATCAAGCGTGCCATTGGAGTCCGTCGTGTAATCAACTTCACCGAACCAAAAAAGAGCTTTACCCCCAGGCGTCCAGCTTCCAGCAGCAGAGGCTGCATAGCGAGTATCATCATCAACCTTCTGACAAGGAAACTTTTTATTTGCAGACATGTAACCGTGCATCGCGACGCCTAATTGCCGCACGTTGCTTGAACAGCTTATGCGACGGGCTGACTCACGAGCTTGCTGGACTGCGGGCAGCAATAAACCAACGAGGACACCAATAATTGCTATGACAACAAGCAGTTCAATCAGCGTGAAGCCTGCTTTTTTTTCACCGCATGCCTGTATAGTTCTGCTACCTTGAAACGACGTATTTTCTTCGTAGAAATAGAAATCTCGAGCCATAATAACTTCCTCTCGACCACAGCAGAATGCACCCGCCGTGACCATGAATTGAAAATCTGTCTACGGACTACTCGCGCGGCCCGTGCTCGTGAAACCGCCCTCGCAGTCACACGTGCTCTCAATACGTATTGGTAGGTCTTCTGACTCTCAGACGTGCTTGGACAATACCTTCTCGCAATCAAAAATGTGATTGCAATGGTCACGATTGTTGTCCAAGCCAAGTAATCGAAGTGATTCAAGTTACTTGTCTGATTACAGCGGCGGGGCCGTCCCGGAATTACACCGGTGTTCCCTGAATGCTCCTCAATGCCAGCTGACCTGAGGAGCCACCAAACGCTTGGACGAAGCATAGGGATATGAAACACTGTGTCAACTGCTGGCCGTATGCTCCGTATGCGCATTCGGAAAACTCGACCTGGCCGGAACAACCTTCCAAAGGAGAGCCTCCAGGTAATAAATTTTGTCGGTCAGGTAATCTTCAACACCCAAGAATACCGGTTGTAGGACACCAGTCCTCACAGTCAGCACGACAGTCAAAAGCACCATCTTTTCCCCGACTGATACAGCTAAGTCCTTACTGAAAAAAAACTTAGAGCCAACTCAAGCCTGTTTCCCTTGTCCGCCGATAGCCCCTGTGTCCCCCGGGGCATCACTGTGCCCGTCGGGTAACGAAACGGGGGCGGCAGTAACCTGATTTTTCCCAAGTCACGGATTGGCTTGGGCAGGCCTGCCGCGGAAATTAGTTCGTAGATCACACCCTCGGGGTGACAAGACCGCGCGGTCGGGATGAATCATTCTGGCGTGATCTACAAGCAAAGGAGATGTGGCTCGATGAAGCGTATGATGTTTCTCGGTGCACTGGTTTTAGGTGTAACCGTCTGTAGTCAGTCTTATGGATTTGAGCTTCTTGATAGAATGCTCGGCCATGGCTGTTGCGATTCGTGTTGTGATTCATGTGAGCCGGCTTGCGGATGCGAGCCAGCTTGCGGTTGTGAGCCAGCTTGCGGTTGTGAGCCAGCTTGTGGATGTGAGCCAGCTTGCGGTTGTGAGCCAGCTTGCGGTTGTGATAATGGATGTGATAGTGGTTGCTGCGACAGTTGCTGCGGTAACGGTTGCTGTGGTCGCAAATGTGACTTGTTTGGTGGCTTGAGAGGTCTTTTCGAGCGATGCCATCGTCGTGGTTGCTGTGACAGTTGCTGTGACAGTGGTTGCGAGCCAGCTTGCGGTTGCGAGCCAGCTTGCGGTTGTGAGCCAGCTTGCGGTTGTGAGCCAGCTTGCGGTTGTGAGCCAGCTTGTGGTTGTGAGCCAGCTTGTGGATGCGAGCCAGCTTGTGGATGCGATAATGGTTGCTGTGATAGCTGCTGTGGACACAGCAAGCGTTGCTGCAAGACTCCACTTCGCGACTTGCTCCGTGATCTTCACGAAGCTAAGAAGCGTTGCTTTGCTCGACACCACCGCTGCCACAGCTGCTGCGACAGCTGCTGCGACAGTGGATGTGAGCCAGCTTGTGGATGCGAGCCAGCTTGTGGATGCGAGCCAGCTTGTGGATGCGAGCCAGCTTGTGGATGCGAGCCAGCTTGTGGATGCGAGCCAGCTTGTGGATGCGAACCAGCTTGTGGATGCGAACCAGCTTGTGGAATTGAGGCAGCTGTTGCCCCAACTCCG
>Ga0315315_10003469_pt1 | contig 14476 bp, 12 predicted proteins | sample M140m3416metaG_FD_203699 | JGI IMG/M metagenome (GOLD analysis project Ga0315315, IMG submission 203699) | Ammonia-oxidizing marine archaeal communities from Monterey Bay, California, United States - M1 40m 3416 | ecosystem: Environmental > Aquatic > Marine > Intertidal zone | place: USA...
GATGGACGTCCCGATCCTGTCCATGATCGAGCTCCCCTACCTCTTCTCTACGAATACCCAAGCGGACGCAGTGCTCGACGAGATTCTGTTCGAGCCCACAAAAGCAGCGCTCGAGTCAAAGGGCTTCGTCCTCGGTGGATGGGCAGAGAACGGGTGGCGCAACTTCGCCACCAACGGCCCTGCGTCCACCATCGAAGACCTCACCAAGTACAAGATGCGCGCCCAAGAGAACCCGGTACATATGGACATGTACAAGATGCTCGGCGTACAGGCTGTCGCAAAGCCCGTCTCCGAGGTGCTTCCTGCACTCAACACCGGTATCGTCGACGGCTTTGACAACACTGCGCTCTTCTCTCTGGCCGCTGGATGGATTGAGCCAGTCTCGCACTACACGCTCTCTAAGCACATCTACCAGCCTGCAGCGGTGGTCTACTCCAAGAGCTTCGTCGACCGGATGCCACCCGATCTACAGAAGGTCGTTCTCGGCGACCCGCTCGCAGAGTCCGCACGCGGTCGTACTGCGGTTCGCTCACTCGAGGGAGATCTTCTCGAGACCATCACAAGCATGGGCAAGCAGGTCGTTGAGTTGACGCCTGCCCAGCGAGAGGCCTTCAAGAGCAAGACCCGCCCCGTACACAAGAGCTTTCTGGCCAACCACCGTGAATTGATTCCGATCTACAAGCAGGTGCTCGGCAAGCTGGGAGGCTGAGCCCAGATGGCCGGTCCTACAAATGCTGTCTTTAAGCACGTTGAGCGTGTAGTCGGTGCCGTAGATCGCGGCATTCGTGGAACCTGGCGACGCTTCGCTGATGGGCCACTGAGCGACTTTCTCTTCGTGCTCATCCTGTTCATCTCAGGCTGTATCGCGCTCCTCAAGGGACTCCTCTCTGAAGCCGACCGGATGTGGGCGAATGTAGAGAAAGCGTTCATTGGTGTGGCCATGCTGGCCATGACCGCACTCTCCTTCCTGGACTACATGCGTCGAGAGATTGCACTGGAAGGCCTCGAGATTCAAGGCGGCCCCAATATGGCGGTGGTCTTGATGGTCTGGGTTGGTTTCCTGGGTGCATCCCTCGCCGCCAAGGAGCGAAAGCACCTCGCAGTTGATGCCACTGAGCGTCTCCTGTCTGGCAGAGCCGCCAGACTGGCTAAGCGCTTCTCTGCCTTTGCTGCTGCAGGATTCTGTTGGTACTTCGCCGACTACGCCATCGAGCTGGTAGACGAGAGTCTACTCAGCGGCGCGGGCCAAGATGCTCTGCCCCTGTGGGACTGGCTGGTTCTGCCGGTGAACCTGCTCGGCGAGGCTGTCCTAGGTCAGTCCATGAGCGGTACATTGACGGTGATCTGTGCCGCAGTCTTTCTTGGCTGCACTCTGGTGCTCCGCCGTATGCGACGGATGGATCCCCCTGAGGCTGAAGAGGAGGAAGACGCCCCCCTTAAACCCATCCAGTGGGACCGCGCCTCGCTCTCCGGTGTTGGCTCTGTGTGCCTGTTCCTGCTCTCACTCTCAATGCTGAGCGCGTGGTGGAACCCTGCACAGACCGACGGTGCCGAGCATGTCTGGTCAGAGATTCAGACCCAGGCCGAACAGATTGAGGATGACGCCACCGCTGGCGGTAGCCTCGATGCCGAGCTGGATGCCCTGCTTGGCCTCGAGGGTGGTCCTTCAGTAGAAGACCTACAGAAGGAGAGCGCAGCCGGACAGAAGTTCCCGCTGTGGTTGGCACAGGCAGTCATCCCTCTCTCTTTCCTTGTGATGGCCTTTCGCTTCTTGGGCATCGCCCTCTCGGGTCGCTTTGAAGAGACCTATGCCTTGGCTGAGCCAGGCAATGATGGCGACGTCATTGCACTCAAGCCGCCAAACACAAGAGGTGCACGAGATCTCATCATTGCCGGTCTCTTCCCTGGCATACTGATTGGCTTGGTGGCCACACTTGGGCTCAGCACGCCGACCCTCATCTTTGTGGCTTCTCTCCTGCTGATCATGGTTGGAGCGCCGCTCTTCCTGACTGTCGGCGTGGCCTCAGTTGCCTGCGTCACCCTGATCCAGGACATCTCTGGCTACATCGTCGCGAAGGACATGTACGAGGCCGTAAAGAAGGAAGAGCTGCTCGCCATCCCCTTCTTCGTCCTGGCGGGCAACATCATGACGCAGGGAACCATCGCCAACAGGCTGGTTGCTCTCGCCCGCGCCATCATGGGGAAGACACCCGGTGGTCTCGGCATCGCCACGATCTTCGCATGCGTGATCTTCGCAGCCATCTCGGGGTCAAGCCCTGTGACCGTCATCGCGGTGGGCTCCGTCATGTTTCCGATGCTTGTTGAGGAGCGCTACCCTGAGAACTATTCTCTCGGCGTGCTGACTTCAGCGGGCTCTCTCGGCATCATCATCCCGCCATCAGTGCCGATGATCATCTTCGCGATCATGGTCTCGAGTCACGAGTTTCAGGTCTCACCCAACGACCTCTTCATCGCCGGCATCCTGCCGGGTCTCTTCATTGCTTCCGTGCTCGTCTTGTACACCATGTACCAGACCCGGCCTGATGCACCTGGCAACAACATTCGGCCCGTGGAGTACGACGGGAGCTACACCTCCAATGTACTGAGCCAGCTCAAGCGGTCTATTTTTTCCTTGATGCTGCCTGTGATGATTCTGGGTGGAATCTATGGAATCCTCGGACCGCTCAAGTTTACTGTGACCGAGGCTGCTGCTGTTGCCGTCGTCTACGCGCTCTTTGTAGAGCTGGTGATTCATCGCGAGATGTCGATCCGTAAGCTCCCGAAGGTGCTGGCGGACTCTGGCGTGATGATGGGATCACTGTTCCTCATCATCGTGCTCGCCATCGCGTTCAATAAGTTCCTCTCCGAGCAGATGGTTCCACAAGCTGCTGCAGAGTGGCTGCAGACAGTGGTGAGCACCAAGTGGCAGTTCTTGATTCTCTGCAACTTGTTCCTCCTTGCCCTTGGCTGTGTGATGGAGATCGTGAGCGCCATCTTGATTGTGGCACCGCTGCTGGCGCCCATCGCCATTGGCTATGGAATGGACCCCATTCACTTCGGCATCATGTTCATCGTGAACCTGGAGCTCGGCTACCTCACACCACCGATGGGTGTGAACCTGTTCGTGTCATCCACGGTCTTCAACAGAAACATCATTCAAGTCATCAAGGCCACAGCGCCGTTCCTCTTGATGATGCTCTTCTGCCTCGCCGTTATCGCCTGGTTTGAAGACCTCTCCCTCTTCTTACTCCGCTAAGGAGGACCCATGCAGACCTCGACCATCCAATCCGCCGACGGAACAAAACTCCGCATCGGGAAGTCCGGCGAGGGCGACAAGAATGTCCTCTTGATTCATGGTCTCGCCGAGCACATGGGTCGATATGGCCACGTCATCGACGCCCTCAATACAGCCGGCTGGGCCGTCACGGCAGTGGAGCTTCGAGGACATGGAGAGTCAGAGGGTAAGCGAGGCCATGTAGATAGATGGGAGCAGTACCTCGAGGATGTCCGGGCCGCTGCAGCCACAATAGATGGACCCGTGGTCATCATTGGACACTCTATGGGCGGCCTGGTCGCACTCGATCTGGCCATCGATGGACTCGATAACGGTATCCAAGGCATGGTCCTGTCCGATCCCAATGTCGCTGTGGCCTTCGAGGCTCCCGCGATCAAGGTCCTGGGCGCCAGAGTGCTCTCACGACTCCTTCCTGGCCTCTCACTCGACAATGAGCTCGACGCAGCCCTCATCTGTAGACACCAACCTGTGGTCGACAAATACCTGGCGGACCCGCTGGTGTTCTCCACGATTACGCCTCGCTGGTTCACAGAGATGGTGAAATCTCAAGGTCGAGTGGTCAGCAATGCGACCGCCTACAAGACTCCTCTGCTCATGCTCTTGGGTGAAGGAGACGCCATCTGCGACTGGAAAGCATCTGCCGCTCTGGCCCGGAATTGGGGTGGCGAGGCCAAGACCATCAGCTACCCTGAGCTCTACCATGAGATCTTCAACGAGGTCGAGGGAGAGACTGTCATCAAGGATATGATCACGTGGATGGAGACCTTGTCATGAGAGACCGACTGATTGAAATCCTCAAGGAACGCTCGGTGCGGACGGGAACGTTTACGCTCGCCAGCGGCAAGACAAGCGATCTGTACGTCGATGCACGACAAACCACCCTGAGCCCTGAGGGTGCTACCGTCCTCGCCCAGCTGATTCTGGACCGACTCCACCCAGAGGCGGTGGGTATCGGCGGTCCAGTCACAGGTGCCGACCCCATCACCGGAGCGGTCATCACGCATAGCTGGCTCCAAGATCGACCACTGCATGGCTTCATGGTCCGCAAAGAGCCAAAGGGACATGGTGCTGGCAATCAAGTTGAGGGTCGGTTCGGTCTACCAGATGGTGCAAAGGTCACCATGATCGAGGACACCGTCACCACCGGCGGCAGTCTCCTCAGGGCCATCAAGGCCGTTGAGGCCGCGGGCCTCGAGGTGGTACAGGTACTCTGCGTCGTCGATCGCTGTGAAGGGGCTGACGAGATCTTCAAGCAGGCAGGATATACGCTTGAGGCACTGGTGACCCGAGCCGACATCACCTGAGGAAAGACCCATGCTTGCTCCAGAGATACACGCCCAACGACGCGATGCTCTGACCGCTTCAGTGACCAACCCAATCTTGCTCATGGGCAATGGACACCGACCACGCAATCTGCCGATGTCGACCGTTGCCTTTAGGCAAGACTCAAGCTTTCTGTACTTCACCGGCTGCACCCATCCTGGTGCAGCCCTGCTCATCAATGACGGGCGCTCCGTGTTGTATCTTCCTGAGCCCGCTGAGGACGATGCGCTCTGGCATGGCGCTGTTCACACCATCGAGGAGCTTGCGGGTGAGCTCGGCTTCAGTGAGGTCAGACCCAGCGCATGTCTCGAAGAAGACACTCAGCACCTCAGCGCCATCGCGACACTCGCGGTACCCGACCTCGCGCAGAACTTGAGAGCAAGTGCGCTGACGGGCACACCGCTCAGCTTTGGATCAGACAACGGCCATGATGGGTTGATTGATGCCGTCATCGGGCTCCGTCGCCGCCTCAGTCAAGACGAACTCGACCAGATGCGCGCAACAGCCGTCGTCACTGAGGCCGCTCATCGCGCGGCAATGGCAGCCACTCGACCCGGCGTACACGAGCAGACCATCGCAGCAGCATTCCACAATGTGGTCATGCACAGCGGTCTCAACCTCGCCTACCCATCGATTGTGACCGTGCGCGGAGAGGTGCTGCACAACTTCAACTACATAAACACCGCCCAGTCTGGAGACCTACTGCTGCTCGATGGTGGTGCGGAAGCACGCTCAGGCTATGCCACCGACGTCACACGAACATGGCCTGTGTCGGGTCAGTTTGAGCCCCGACAGCTCGCAGCCTACGAGGCCGTCTTGGCCTCACAGCTCAGCGGCATCGCCAAGGTACGTGCCGGCACGCGCTATCGTGATGTTCACACAGAATGCTCGCTGGTACTCGCGCAGTTCCTCGCTGATGAGGGCCTCGTCAAGTGCAGCCCAGAGGATGCCGTAGCGACCGGTGCCCACGCACTCTTCTTCCCTCACGGAGTCGGCCACCTCATTGGGCTCGATGTCCACGACCTCGAGAACTTCGGTGACAGAGCATCGTACCCGCCTGGCCGCACACGCTCAGCACAGTTCGGCACCGGGTATCTCCGTCTCGACCTCGACCTCGAGCCCGGCATGGTGGTGACCGTCGAACCAGGCTTCTATGTGGTCCCAGCAATCCTCGAAGACAAGGCGCTTCGAGCGCAGTTTGCTGATCTCGTAGACTTCGGCCGGGCTGAAGCATGGGCTGGCTTTGGCGGCATCAGAATCGAGGACGATGTGGCCGTCACCACGGGGAACCCTGAGGTACTCACGGAGTCAATCCCAAAGGGTGTGGATGAGCTTTTGGCCGCAGTCGGCGGATAGCTACCAGCGTCGCTCGAGTACGGTGTCTCTCAGAAACCGGATGTCTTTCTCCGGGTAGTCAGCGTTGAAGTGCAGTCCGCGGCTCTCGTGTCTGCGCAGCGCACACTCAACCACCAACTCAGCCACAGTCGCCAGGTTTCTCAGCTCAACAAGATCACCTGTGAGCTTGAAGTCCCAGTAGTAGGTCTGGATCTCTTCCTGTACCAGGTCAATGCGCTTCCGTGCACGCAGCAGGCGTCGATTGGTCCTGACAATCCCCACGTAGTTCCACATGAAGCGACGCACTTCATCCCAGATCTGATTGATCACGACCTGTTCATCAGGCTCACCAGCGGTCCCGGAGTCCCATGGAGGGAGGGCCGTGCTTGAAGTGCCGGTGTCGACTCGCTCTGCCGCGACTGAGGCGGCAACATCTGCAAAGACAGCGCCCTCAACGAGGCTGTTACTGGCCAACCGATTGGCACCATGCAGCCCCGTGCACGCAACCTCACCGAGTGCGAAGAGGTTCTTGATGTCGGTCTCTCCGCTCTTGTCAGTGACCACACCACCACAGAAGTAGTGTGCTGCGGGTACGACCGGAATCGGGTCCTTGGCCATATCGATACCGAGGGAACGACACCGGGCATCGATACTCGGAAAGTGATGCTCGATGGCTGCGCGATCCATGTGCCGCATATCAAGCCAGGCACAGTCCTCTCCGCCGCGCTTGATCTCCGCATCGATTGCCCGCGCAACGATGTCACGTGGAGCCAGCTCGAGCCGATCATCGTACCTGGCCATGAAGGCTTCTCCGCGTCCATTGCGGAGAATACCCCCCTCCCCTCGGAGGGCCTCACTGACCAAAAAATTCCGTGCGTCGGGGTGGTACAAGCAGGTGGGGTGAAACTGAACGAATTCCATGTTGGCCACACGGGCACCCGCGCGCCAGGCGATGGCCACCCCATCTCCAGATGCGATGTCTGGATTCGAGGTGTACAGATAGACCTTGCCCGCTCCACCTGTACAGAGTGCCACGATATTGCCGCCAAATGACTCCACTGCCTCGGTGTGCGTATCCAGGGCATACAGGCCGAGCACCCGGTCTGGCGTGGGAGCGAGACGACCCTCTCTCCTGGCCAGAGACCCCTCAGTGATCAGATCCACCACCATCCGGTGCTCTCTGATGTCAATGCTCGGGTGAGCCTCGGCCTCAGCCAGCAGCGCCCTCATGATCTCCGCACCTGTACTGTCCTTGCTGTGCAGTATGCGCCGCGCTGAGTGTCCCCCTTCTCGGTGGAGATCATAGTCTCCAGCGATCTGATCAAATTCACAGCCACGTCGAATGAGATCTCTCACTGCTGCGGGTGCTCGCTGAGCAACCAGATCAACTACGTCCCGATGACACAAGTCTGCGCCTGCGGTGAGGGTGTCCTCAATGTGGGCCTCGACCGAGTCATCGGCCGCCCATGATGCCGCGATTCCACCCTGAGCCTTACCGGTATTGGTGAACGCTCTATCTGCCTTAGTCAACAAGATGACTGAGCCACGCTCAGCCATTCGCAAGGCAAAGAGCAGGCCTGCGATTCCAGACCCAACCACCAGAGTGTCAGCACGTTCAGTCATCATACGGTCTGTATCCCATCTTGCAGTGTCGGTGTCTGACACATAGCTAAGAGATATGTGGATTCTCTGGATAGCCTCTCTCGCCCTAGCAGATGATGTCTGGCGAGCAGAGAGCAAGAACGGCACCGTGTCGTTTACCGACTCGCCAAGCTCGGCGGCAGCCTATGAGTTGTTCGACGTCGACGGACCACCACCCCAAGTGGGACGGGTAAACCTGAAGTCCTTTCCAATGCTCGATAGCTTTGATGGCTTGATCGTACAGGCAGGGCTCATGTACGGGGTAGAGCCCGCACTCATCAAGGCTGTAGTTCTCGCGGAGAGCGGTATGAACCCCAAGGCAGTCTCTCATGCTGGGGCACAAGGGCTGATGCAATTGATGCCCCCTACCGCAGCCGACCTCGGGGTCACTGATGCCTTCGATCCAGCGCAGTGTATCGATGGTGGGTCACGGTATCTCGCCCAGATGCTTAAGATATTCAGTGGCGATCGCCGGCTGGCGCTGGCTGGGTACAATGCCGGGCCGAATCGAGTTCGTCGAACCATGTCTGTGCCAAATATTCCAGAGACTCAAACTTATGTCGAGCGCGTTGAAGCCCTACGGCGTTACTTCCTTAGAACCCGCCCCATTACTGGCGAGTCGGAGCTGCAGTGAAGAGTAAAGGATTCTGGAATCTACCCAACATCCTGACGGTCCTTCGGATCGTCGTGATTCCCGTCATGGTCTTGCTCCTTCTCGAGGAGCCGACCCAGAAAGAGGCCCTCATCTCAGTGGTCATCTTTGTGGCCGCCATGATCACGGACATCGTCGATGGCTGGCTCGCGCGAAAGTGGGACCTGGTCAGCCCAGTGGGTGCCTTCCTGGATCCCCTGGCTGACAAGCTGATGACCATCACCGTGTTGGTGATGCTTGTTCCTCTCGGACGTGCTCCCGCATGGATCGTGGCCTTGCTGCTCTGCCGTGAGATTGCCATCACTGGCCTGAGGGGCATCGCGAGCCAAGAAGGTCTCGTCATCGCAGCCAGCTCACTCGGAAAGCTCAAGACAGCCTATCTGGGTGCAGCCATCGGCTTCTTGCTCTACCACCACGAGTTCATGGGATGCAATGTGCACTCGGCTGGTATTGTATTGCTGTGGATTGCCACCTTCTGCTCTCTGTTTAGTGGTCTTCACTACTTCCGAGAGTTCGTCGGCAAGACAAAGCTTGTGGCCTGACGCTACTGCCGAGCAGCCACCGTTCGACGCAGCCCCTCGACCAGCTCTACCTCAGCAGACCAACCGAGCAGCTCTCGTATCCTTGAGGGATCAGCCCAGGTCAATGAGACGTCTCCTGGCTGTTCTTCCAGTCGCTCAATCTCGACCTCACGGCCTGTGGCTTCAGCTATCGCGGCCACCAAGCCATTCAAGGTAACCGGCGAGCCTCCACCCACATTGAGGACCTCGAATCCCTGCGGCTGCCCCAATGCCGCCAGCACCGATCGCACGGCGTCATCGACATAGGTGTAGTCACGGCGACTCAGGCCACCACCAAACAAGGGAATGGTCTCCCCCGTCTGTGCCATTCCAATAAACTTGGAGATGGCCATGGCTGGACGCTGCCGAGGTCCGTACACTGTGAAGAAGCGCAGCACAGTGACCTGCTGACCCCAGCTCAAGTGGGCACCATGGCACACCAGCTCTGCTGATCTCTTGCTTCCAGCATATGGGCTTGCCGGAAAGCCCAGGGCATCCGACTCAGAGAATGGCCCGTCGTCTCGCTCACCATACACACTGCTGGACCCAGCAAAGACCAGAGGTACATTCCCGCGATCACGGAGCGCCTCGAGCAGGTTGACCGTACCGCCGATGTTCACACTTGCATACAGGCCTGGGTGCTCGAGAGACTCCCGCACACCGGCGCGTGCCGCGAGGTGTACAACAGCATCGACACCCACGAGGGCTTCCTCGACCGCCACCCGGTCACGGACGTCGCCCTCGACCAGCTCCAGGTCCAGCCCTTCGATGTTGGCAATCTTGAGCGACGGGTCGTAGGCCTCGTCAAAGTTGTCGAGCACGGTCACCTGATCGCCGCGGCCAATCAATGCCCGCACCAAGTGTGAGCCAATGAAGCCCGCGCCGCCTGTGACTAGTACCCTCACCAGAGCTCCCTGAATTCTTCATACAGTCGTGTCTGACGAGTCTGCATATCCGTCACCTGCCCTCGAATATAGACCGAGCTCACCGGATACTTCGGCTGCAGTGGATCGCCCTCGACCACAAAGAAAGTAGCCTCAGATCCCACTGTAAGGCGACCGAGCTTGGGCATCCCAAAGATATCCATCGGACTCGACGTCAGCGCCCGCATCGCAGCGTCATGAGGAAGCCCATGGGCAACGGCCAGGCCAGCGAGTGTGGGGAGGTTGCGGACATTGTGCGCATCACCGGTCCGGAAGGCCAGCTTCACTCCAGCCTCATTCAAGATCGCTGCATTCTCATAGATTGCATGAGGATTCTGGAAGCTACTTGGCTGTGCATCGAGGGGGCCAAGCAAGACAGGTAGCTCCTCAGCTGCAATGACATCTGCCAGCAGGTGTCCCTCAATACAGCCGACCAAGACCGCATTGAGCGCGTTGTCCTTAATGAGCGCTATGGCTCTCTCGATGTCATCGGCCCTGTGGGCCCGCACCATGGCCAACAGCTTGCCAGAGCGGAGGTCATCAATGATGCGATCTTCTTCTTTCTTGTCGTCCTTCTTCTTACTGGCCTTGCCCTTGCTTTCTGGGTGTTCCTCGAAGAACTTTCGCCAGGCACTCATCAGGGCAATCCGACTCTTGGGTCCATCATGGCCCTGCCCGGCACGTCCAAGGTTCATACACAGTCCCACTGGCGCCTTGAGGACCACATCACCCAGCCGGTCACCGGAAGTTCGAAGCAGGGCCGCCTGACCTGGAATCATCCCTGAAGCCTCAGGGTTCACTACCGCCTGAGTAATACCATTGACGCGTGCAACAGGAATCAGGTCCGAGCGGGGGTTGTAGCCATCAACGACACGTGCATCGAGCGCCTGATTCTCTTTTGCGCTGCTGTCGTGTGTGTCACGCTCCATCCCGACCTCGAGCAGACCCAGCCGACACCCAGCATCAGTCAAGCCAGGCACCAACCAGTGCCCGTCCAGATCTGTGCCGCCGACCACCTTGGGCCCAACAGCTTCAATGATGCCGTCGCGGAAGCGGATACCCCCACGCGCAGTGCTCCCATCCTCGAGCACCAGGGTCGCGTTTGAGAATGTCGTTGCCTCTCCAGCGAGCGCCCGCGTAGACACAAGTGGAATGGCTGCGCCGAGCGCAAGAAAGCCTCTACGAGACAGGTCACGGCATGGCATTCGGTGTACCCTCCTCTGCGCGGTCATAGACCTGCTGACCATCGATCCAGGTGGCGATGTTTAGGCTGTAGACATCGAGTGGATGGCCACTGAAGAGAGCCAGGTCAGCATCCTTACCGACCTCTATGCTCCCGACACTGGAATCAATACCCAGCAGACGAGCAGGATCGAGTGTGATGGTCTCGATTGCATCCGCCTCACCCATCCCATAGCGAAGGGTCTTCGCGGCCTGCACATTCAGGCGCTGGACCTGATTCGAGGAGTCTGAGTGTATCGCCACAGGTACACCGGCAGCCTTCACCAGCGCAGCGTTGTGTGGAATGCCATCAAAGGCTTCCATCTTAAAGCCCCACCAGTCCGCCCAGGTCGCGATGCCTGCACCATGGTCTCGAATCAAGTCTCGGACCTTGTAGGCCTCGAGTGCGTGCTGAATGCTCGCGACCGACACGCCAAACTCATCCATCACCCGAAAGATACCCGCGATGTCATCGTGCCTGTAGCAATGCACATGGACACGAACACGGCCATCAAGAACATCCAGCAGCGTCTCTAAATTGGAGTCGGCGGGCGGCGGGTCTCTGTGGGTTGCTCTCGCCTTCCGGTAGTCACGGGCCGCTTGAAATGCAGCGCGCATAGAGGCCAGGTTTCCCATCCGCGTCTGAGGCCCGTCTATGTCGCTCCCGTAGACACGCTTGGGATTCTCACCACACGCCATCTTGATTCCACGAGGGGCGCCGTCGAACTTCATTCCAGCGAGCGTTCGTGCCGGCCGGAGCTTGAGGATCGTGGCCTCTCCACCAACGAGGTTGGCGCTGCCCGGCAGAATCTGCACTGTCGTCACACCGCCAGCCCGCGCCCGAGAGAAGGCTGGATCGGACACATGCACGGAGTCCTCGGCACGAACGCGGGCAGTGACCGGATCTGTGGCCTCGTTTCCATCTCCATGCGCGCCGGCACTCGGCCACGGGTAGACCCCCATGTGAGAGTGCACATCAATGATCCCAGGCATCAAGAAGTGACCCGAGGCATCCAGCGTCGGCGTTCCCTCAGGGACAACGACGTCAGGCCCCACCTGGACAATCTTTCCACCCTCAACCAGGACCGTTCCACTCGGGATCGGAGCTGATGAGACAGTGAGTACCGTGGCACCCACAATCGCCAGATCTGCAGCAAAAACCACGGTAGACAAAAGTAGACTCAGAATCATCCCAACAACCCATCCAGCAAGCGGTGGACATCCGACGGTACCCCATGGTTGCGGTGACGCACCAGGCCTTCTTTGTCCAAGATCACAACCAGCGGAATTCCTGACACCTTGTACTGGGCTTGGATAGCGCCATCAGAGTCCATCAAGACCGGCCATTTTATGCCCATCTCTGCTGCAGCCCGCTTGGCGACAGCGATCGACTCCCCAGCATTGATTCCTATAATATTGACCGACGAACCATAGCTCGAGGCTATCCGTGCGACCTGGGGAGCTTCCTGCCGACACGGGCCACACCAGGATGCCCAGAAGACCAGGACTGTGGGCTTGCCACGGGTCTGATCAAGCTGCAGGTTGGCGCCTGACATTGTCGGCGCCTGAAAGTCAGGGGCCTGCTCACCCTCAAATGGGCCTGTGGGGGTTGTGGAGCAACCCAACACTCCCACCAAGAGCGCCCAGTACAAGAAACGATGCATCATATGATTGAGTATCACGAGTGGAACCTCCCGCCTCCCACATCATCGTGACCGTGCTAAAGGGCCGCCATGCGTCGAATCCTGCTTTCTGTCATGTGGGCCTTAACCAGACCTATTCTCTTCATGTTCCCTGCTGAACGCGCTCATCGCTTGGTGATGGGCTGGCTCAGCAAGGCTCCACGACTAAACGGCATACTGATAAAGATACTCGGTGGACGGCCGAGACAATTCTCCCCAATACAAGTGGGCGGGCTCACACTGAGCGGACCCATCGGTCTCGCTGCAGGATTAGACAAAGATGGAGAAGCCATTCCATTCTGGCCGGCCCTGGGCTTTGGCTTTGTAGAGGTCGGAACGGTGACGGCCCTCGCCCAGCCCGGTAACCCCGGGCCGAGACTGTTCAGGCTGAAGGCCGAGCGCGCGCTCATCAATCGAATGGGCTTCAATAATGAGGGAAGCGAGGCACTGGCTGCTCGGCTCACAGACCTTCGTGAGCGCGGACTGTGGCCCGATGTTCCCGTTGGCGCGAACATCGGCAAGTCCAAGGTGACCCCCCTGGAGGATGCGACTGAGGACTACCTCAGATCTGTTGCCCTCCTGGCTCCAGTTGTGGACTACTTCACCGTGAATGTCAGCTCACCGAACACGCCTGGTCTCCGAGAACTCCAGCAGTCCGATGCACTCTCACAGCTGCTCCATGCTGTGGTCCCCGCTGCCGAAGGCCTTCCCGTTTTTGTAAAGTTCTCTCCAGACCTCGAAGACGCAGCGCTCGATCAAGCGGTTGAGATCGCTATCGCCGCAAACTGTACAGGTATTATTGCAACCAATACCTCTCGAACACGCCCAGAGACCACTGGTCGACTCGAGGAAGCCGGCGGCATGTCTGGGGCGCCACTCTGGCCACTCTCACGATCCCGTATCCAGCGAATCCTCGACACTGCAGCCGATAGAATTCCGGTGATTGGTGCCGGCGGTGTGTGCTCACCAGAGCAAGCACAGGACCTACTCAGCGCAGGCTGTGTGGCAGTGCAGCTATACAGCGGAATGATCTTTGAGGGACCTGGGCTCATCCATCGCATCAATGACGGCCTCAATCAGGAGCAGTGATGTGGACGCTCCTACTCATCCTCTCCTGTGCCAAAGAAATTCCACCACACCTTCGCGTTGAGCCCGTCCAGGTCGAGACCCACACACAGGCCTCCCTGCATGCACTGATTGCGTCCGACCCCCTGGTTCGGCGCCCCGATGCACGCCAACCTGGTGACTGGACCACCCTCAGCGAAGGCCAGGCAATAGAGACCTGGGCTGCGGTGGCCCGGGCTTCATCTGTGACACCATCCGACTGGCTGCAGGTAGAGGCACAGACCCGCGGAACCGTCGGTGTGGCCCTCGCACGCGGTGCAATGCTGGCGGGCTTAGAGGTCACGCGCGGAGCCTGGACTGAGCAGCTACAGCAGTCCATCGCTGGATGGCTCGGACTCAAGCGCGTGGCGGCCAGGCCGATCGGATCTCGCCCAGGGGCGCCCCTCGACTGGTTGGTCGGTCTGACACCTGAGCGTAAGCTCGAGAACGCACGACATCTCGCTGAACGACGGGTCCTCCTCGGCTGGGTTGACGGGCCCGCAATCAATCTAAAGCCTGTCAGCAAAGCGCTGCAGTCCAGCTCCTACACAGGACTGGCCACAACACCCATCGGAATGCTCATCTACGACCGGGCCCAGGACATGCGAAGCCCGGAGGACAGAGTCAGCGGAACCTCAAAGATGTGGGAAGCGAGCGAGCACGCGCTGCGTTGGGCAGGGGCAGACACAAATAAAGATCAAACAAGGCTCAGAATAGAGCGAGATAGACACCGGGACACA
>Ga0315315_10003473_pt1 | contig 14470 bp, 14 predicted proteins | sample M140m3416metaG_FD_203699 | JGI IMG/M metagenome (GOLD analysis project Ga0315315, IMG submission 203699) | Ammonia-oxidizing marine archaeal communities from Monterey Bay, California, United States - M1 40m 3416 | ecosystem: Environmental > Aquatic > Marine > Intertidal zone | place: USA...
AAAGAAAATGCAATTTTAAGAGCAGAGAACATAGATAAAAAATCTCCTTCTTTATTGAATGGAATCCCAGTTGCCCAAAAGGATCTATTTTGCACTAAAGATTTAAGAACAACTTGTGGGTCAAATATGTTATCAAATTTTATCCCTCCTTATTCTGCAACAGTAATAGAAAACCTTGAAAAGGCAGGTTGTATTTCTGTTGGTAAAACGAATATGGATGAATTTGCTATGGGGTCTTCAAATGAAACTAGTTACTTTGGTAATGTGCTAAATCCGTGGGGTCATAACTTAGTTCCAGGAGGAAGTTCAGGAGGATCTGCTGCTGCAGTTGCTGCTGGTATTGTTCCTGCAGCTACAGGAACTGATACTGGTGGCTCAATCAGACAACCGGCCTCTTTATGTGGTATTTCTGGTTTAAAACCAACCTATGGAAGAATATCAAGATGGGGGATGATTGCTTTTGCTTCGAGCCTTGATCAGGCTGGACCAATGGCAAGAACTGCTGAAGATTGCGCAATAATGCTTAATCACATGTGTTCACATGACCTAAAGGATACAACTTCATTAGATGAAAATATCCCTGACTTTACTTCCACAATTAACGATTCAGTAAAAGGAACCAAAATCGGAATTGTAAAAGAGTTTGATTTATCAAAACTAGATAATGATGTTGTTAAAGTCTTTGAGGAATCTATTAATCACTACGAATCTATGGGAGCTGAATTCGTAGAAGTATCTTTGCCTAATATATCTTTATCTGTTCCAACATATTATGTTGTTGCTCCAGCAGAATGCTCATCAAATTTATCAAGATTTGATGGAGTTAAGTTTGGGAAAAGGTCAGAGTTGGCATCAAACTTAGAGGAATTGTATATTCATACAAGATCTGAAGGCTTCGGAGATGAGGTCAAACGAAGAATCCTTATTGGTTCATATGTTTTATCAGCAGGTTTTTATGACGCTTATTATAAAAAAGCCCAACAAGTTCGAAGACTTATCAAAAATGACTTTGATAGCGCTTTTAAACAAGTTGATGTGATTATGTCACCAACAACCAGGGGTGCTGCATTTGAAGCCGGGTCAAAAGGCAGTGATCCAATTCAAATGTACCTTGAGGATTTGTTTACAATACCTGCAAATTTAGCAGGCTTGCCTGCCCTATCTATTCCTAATGGAATGATTGAATCAAAACCGATTGGCTTACAACTAATAGGTAACTATTTAGATGAACAAAAAATTCTTCAAGTTGCTCATAACTTCCAAAAGTCAACCGATTGGCATTTAAAAACACCAAATGAGGACATATCATGACTTGGGAAACTGTGATTGGTCTTGAAATACATGTGCAGCTATCTACACAATCTAAGCTTTTTTCTGGAGGCTCAACTGGCTTTGGTGCCGAACCAAATACACATGTAGATTTAATTGATATGGGTTTACCTGGGGTATTACCCGTTGCTAATAGAGATGCATTCCATAAAGCTATTAGATTTGGTCTTGCTACAAATGCAGAAATTAATCAAACATCTTCATTTGATAGAAAAAATTATTTTTACCCTGATTTACCAAAAGGATATCAGATTACACAGATGACGATGCCGATTGTTGGCAAAGGAACAATAAAGATAGAAACTGAAGATGGCGAAAAAATTATCAATATTACAAGGGCTCACCTTGAAGAAGATGCGGGCAAATCTATTCATGATCTTTTTGAAGGAGAGACTGGGGTTGATCTTAATAGAGCGGGCACGCCCCTTCTTGAAATAGTTTCAGAACCTGAAATATCTAATGCTAAAGAAGCAGTGGCATACTTCAAAGCAATAAGACAAATCGTAACTTTCCTTGATATATGTGATGGAAATATGGCACAAGGTTCCATGAGATGTGATGTAAATGTCTCTGTAAGAAAGGAAGGAGATTCAGAACTTGGTACCAGAGCTGAAATTAAAAATATCAATTCATTTAAGTTTATTGAAAAAGCTATAAATCACGAGATTTCAAGACAGATTAAAGTAATAGAGGCTGGGAATTCTGTTGTTCAAGAAACAAGGTTGTATGACAGTGTAAAAAATGAAACTAGATCTATGAGATCTAAAGAAGAAGCAAATGACTATAGATATTTCCCGTGTCCGGATCTTTTGCCAGTTGTCATATCAGATGATGAACTTAAGGAAATAAAAAGTACCTTGCCGGAGCTACCTGAACAAAAAATTAAAAGGTATATAACTCAAATCAACTTAGATGAGTCTGAGGCAAGAATTATTGCTGCATCTAAAACAATGGCTAATATATTTGAAGAAGCTTGTGAAAAAACTAACGATTCTAAATTAGTTGCTAAATGGTTGGTAGGAGATGTGAGTGCATTGCTTAATAAAGACAACATTGATATTGAAGAATCAAAGCTATCTTCCTCTAACTTTGCAAAATTAATAGAGAGGATTTCAGATAATACGATATCAGGAAAAATTGCTAAATCTGTATTAGAAGAAATTTGGAGATCGGGTGATGATGTTGACACTATTATTGAGAGCAAAGGTCTCGTTCAAATTCAAGATGAAACAATTCTTGTAAAAATTGCTCAAAGCATTATTGATAATAACCCAAATCAGGTTGAGGCTTATAAAGGCGGCAAAGACAAGCTTTTTGGTTTCTTTGTAGGACAGGTTATGAAAGAGACTCAAGGCAAAGCTAACCCTAAGAGTGTTAATGAGATTCTACAGAAATTATTAAGCTAAAGCTTTTTAGAGCACGAACATAGACAGCGTTTCTGCAATATATGCTGGCTTTTCAACTCCTTTAATTTCCATAGTAACTTTTGTTTTTGCTAAAAATTGTCCTGGGTTTTTTTCAGTAATATCCAAACATTCCATTCTTATTCTTACCTCAGAATCAACAGGAACTGGGCTTAAAAATCTAACTTTATCTAAACCATAGTTAAGACCCATCTTCATTCCTTCAATTACTAATCCCATCTCTTGGGAAAATGGAATTCCAGCACATAATGAAAGCGATAAAAATCCATGTGCAATAGTAGACCCAAATATTGGGTTTGCCTGTTCAGGATCAACATGAATAAATTGATTATCTAGAGTGGCTTCGGCAAACTTATTAATTTGCTCTTGATCAATTTTGATCCAATCAGATAAACCCGTTTCAGTTCCAATTACAGATTCAATTTCTGAAGGTTTGATTATTTTTAACATATTAATTCTCCATATATAGGTTTTCGTACTTATCTCTTAATTCATATTTTAATAACTTTCCAGTAGCTCCATGGGGCAGCTCATCTACAAATACAACCTCATCAGGCAACCACCATTTGGCAACTTTATCTGTTAAAAAATCAATAACATCGTCTTTAGTTAAAGAATTTCCATTTGTAACTATTACCATGAGAGGTCTTTCATCCCACTTAGGATGAGGCAACCCTACCACACAAGCCTCTGCAACATCTGGATGGCTAACAGCAGCATTTTCTAAGTCAATGGAGCTAATCCATTCGCCGCCAGTTTTAATAACGTCTTTTGCCCTATCAACTATTGTCATATAACCGTCTTCATCAATAGTTGAAATGTCTCCAGTATCAAACCATCCATTTGCATCTGTTGCATCTTTTTCAGCTTTAAAATACCTTTTAATAACCCATGGTCCACGGATTAATAGGTGCCCTTGAGACTCTCCGTCATGAGGAAGATCATTTCCTGAATCATCAACAATTTTTAACTCCACGCCATAACATGCTCTTCCCTGCTTTAATTGCAGGTTATACATTTCTTCTTTTGGCATTGATTTCATTTCAGGTGTGACTAGATTTGTCGTGCCTAAAGGGCTAGTTTCTGTCATACCCCAGCCTTGAATTACATCAATATCATGAGTTTCATGAAGTTCTTTAAGCAAAGATAATGATAAAGCTGAGCCACCAATAACAGTCTTTTTAATTGATTTAAGTAATAAATCTTCAGACTTACAGTAACCCAATAAACCCATCCAAACTGTGGGAACTCCAAAAGCAAATGTTACATTTTCTGAATCAATTAAATCATATAATGGCTTTCCCTCCATTTGCATTCCAGGCATTACAATCTTTAATCCTACAAGTGGCGCATAGAAAGGTATGCTCCATGCATTTACATGGAACATTGGCACAACCATCAAGATTACATCGCTAGAATTTACGTCTAAAGATGATATTGCAGTAAGTGCATGCAGAGTATTAGATTTATGGGAATATAAGACGCCTTTTGGATTTCCAGTTGTGCCGGAGGTATAACACAATCCACAAGCAGCATCTTCATCAATCTGCGGCCATATAAAATTCTCATCGCCATCTTCAATAAATTCTTCATAAGAGATTACATTGTCAAGAGAGCTACTTGGAACCTCATCTTTATCACATAAAACTACAAATTCTTTAACATTAGCTATTTGATCCTTTATAGCTTCCAATAAAGGAATAAAAGGTGACTCCACAAATATAACCTTATCTTCTGCATGATTGATTACGTATACAAGCTGCTCAGGATGAAGTCTAAAATTTAATGTATGCATTACTGCACCAATACCTGATACACCAAAGTATGCTTCAAGGTGTCTATATGAATTTAGGGCTAGTGTTGCGAGAACATCTCCTTCTTTGTAGCCTTTTTTTAGCAAAGATGAGCCAAGCTTTCTTGATCTAATGCATACCTCAGCATAGTTTGTTTTGTGAACTTCTCCTGAGATAAGTCTTGAAACAACCTCAACTTTAGGTGAGTTTACTTTTGCATGCTCTATGATTTGGGCCACATTTGGTCCCCAGGATTGCATATTACCTTTCATGTTTCCCCCTCTATGAAATTATGAAATATTTGTATTCATATAGTATAGATAGATAAGGAAAAAGATAAAGAGCAATTATTTTGAAGCAATACTTATTCTTACATGACCTTGGTAGTCAATTATAGTATTTTCAGGTTTAAGTGAGTTATTGCGGAATATGTTGTTTACTTCATCAGCTTGGTCATATCCATGTTCCATAATTATCTTGCCCCCATCTTTTAAAATAAAGTAAGCATCTCTACAGATTAAGTCTATATCATTTAGTCCACTATTCTCTGCAATCAGTGCGCTGATTGGCTCGTGTTTTAGATCATTTAGGTGAGGATCACTCTTTTTAATATACGGAGGATTACAAACAATGTAGTTAACAGAGTTTTCTTTTATCGCTGACCCCCAACTCATCTGAATTGGGATGATGTTGTTGCGCTTATGCTTTTTAATATTACTAGCTGCTACAGATAAAGGGTCTGAGAATTTATCTGATATGAAAATATCAAAACTATCATCTATATAAGCCAATGAAATACCGATACAGCCTGAGCCAGTTCCAGCATCAAGAACCACGTTGTTACCAGAAATATTTTCTTCAATGAAATAATTTACTATGAGTTCAGTCTCAGGTCTTGGTATTAGCACTCTATTATCTACAAAGAACTCTCTTCCATAAAATGAAGAGGATCCAATAATGTAGTCGTTTGGAACATTGTCTTTTTTTAATTTAAAAAAACTTTCTATTTGATTGAGTGCAAAATTATCTACTGGAACATTCTCATTCATATATAACTTACTTGTATCGAGATTAAGTTTATATTTAAGGAAATGCATTAACCCATGAAAAGCATCATCAGACCCCTGCAGTCTCTTGGATACGTCTTCTCTTAAGCTCTTAAGGTTTATATACAATTATTCTTCTTCAAGTTTAGAAAGCATGGCAAGCTGATTTTCTGCTAACAAAGCATCGCAAATGGACTTTATGTCACCATCCATAATCTGATCTAGATTGTGCTGTGTTAATTTTATTCTATGATCAGTCATACGACCTTGAGGGAAATTGTATGTCCTAATTTTTTCACTACGATCTCCAGTTCCTACAAGTATTTTTCTCTCACTGGCTATGCTTTCTTGTTGTGAATCAATTTCTTGTTGCTTTAATTTTGCAGCAAGCAGTGATAATGCCTTTTCCTTGTTTTTATGTTGAGATCTTCCATCCTGACATTCGACAACCAGACCAGTTGGAATATGTGTCAATCTAACAGCAGAGTCTGTTTTATTTACATGCTGGCCCCCAGCTCCAGATGCTCTAAAGGTATCAACCCGTAAGTCATTTTTATCAATATTAATATCTTGTACCTCTTCTACCTCAGGCAATATAGCAACTGTGCATGTTGAAGTATGAACTCTTCCTTGTGATTCTGTCTCAGGCACTCTTTGGACTCTATGAACTCCTGATTCAAATTTCAATACTTTAAAGACTCCTTTCCCCTCGAGCTTTGCAATAACCTCTTTAAGTCCTCCCTGCTCTGCCACCCTAATATTAATTTCTTGAAGAGCCCAACCCTCTCTTTCTGACAAACGAGAATACATTCTATAAAGGTCACCAGCAAAAATAGCGGCTTCATCTCCTCCAGCTCCAGCCCTAATTTCTAAAAATGCAGATCCATCATCTGCAGTATCTTTTGGCAATAACATCAATTTTAAATCTTGTTCAATAAGCTCTGGTTTGTTTGAAGCAGCTGCGATTTCTTCTTCAGCAAGCTCGACCATATCTTTATCATCTGAACCCAGAAGTTCTTTAGCCTCTTTTAAAGATTCATCCAATTGAATGTACTCATCATACTTATTGACAATAGGACTGATTTCAGAAAATTCTTTATTTAATGCGGTATAGTTTTCAATATCATTGACCACCTCAGGGGAAACAAGCATATCTTGAATTTCAATTAATCTATCTTTAAGTTTGTCTAATTTGACAATCATAGATTCATGCATCGAGATACCTCTTCACCATAGAATTAACTATATGCTTATCAACAAGGTTAATTTTCTTAATTGATTTAAATGAATCATCATAGAAAGTATTATTCTTTAAGAGATTTATTATTAAATCTTTGTGATTATTTTCTAAACGGAAAGATGCCAATTCCTTATCAGATAAACTATCTAATAAGTTAATAATTTCTTTGTTTAGAGAAGATTTAAAGTCTGTATCTCTTAATTCGAGCATAACAGCTCCGGTCTCTCTAACAATCATATTTAGAGCTTTTTCAGCTTCTATTTTTCTTTGGCCAAGATTGTCTTGGGTAATTTTTTCAATATCATCAATGCTATATAAGTAAACTCTTTCAATGTCTTTAACCTCCTCTTCAATATTTCTAGGTACTGCTAGGTCTATTAAGAGTAGTGGTTTAGCGCCTCTCTTTGAAAGAGAGTTTTCAATTGCGCCCTTTCCTATTATTGGAAGTTCCGTTGCAGAAGAAGCAATCACTATATCAACATCTTCAAGTGATGAATGAAGGTTTGATAAAGGAGAAGAAAGAATTTTATAGGAATCAGAAATATGTATCTCTTTCACACTTCTGTTGACTGATGTAATATTTTTTATTCCTTTATTGTAAAGATTTTTAATTACGTCTTGCGCGAGAGATCCAGCACCAAGAACAAGGATTTTTTGTTCTGATGGGTTTTCAAATATATTTTTAATCAGCTTAAGTGAAAGACCGCTAATAGATAGAGGATTGACTCCTATTTTGGTATACGTTCTAACTTTCCTTACAATTTCTATGGCTTTATCCGTATATTTAATTAATTCAGATCCCATTACACCAATTTTCCTTGAAACTTGTATGGCATTTTTATATTGACCAAATATTTCTTGCTCTCCGAGAACTTGAGAATCAAGACCTGAAGCTACTTTACACATATGCACAAAAGCATCCTCTCCTTGAAGAAAATAAAACTGGCTCTTACTTATATTATCTATGTCCAGCAATTTACTAGACTCTTCAAAAAAGCTATTTGCTATATCCATATCTCCAAAAAGATATAGCTCACTCCTGTTGCAGGTTGATAAACCAAAAATTGAGGTAATTTTGCCTTCAAATCTCTCTTTTATTAAGCTATTTAATAAATGTTGGTTAGACTCATTTATAATAAATCTTTCTCTTTCAGAAACATTAGAGGTTCTGTGATTTATGCCAAATAATTGTAATTCCATATATAAAATTAAAGTTTTGAATATATTGCTTGTTTTATTTATGCTGAGTTCATGTATTACTAACCCGCCTATTGTAAAAGAAGATCATACTTATAAAGGTAAATTCTCTTTTAGTACAACAGAAACTAGTTCTGCATTTAATGCCCAAATAACTGAACAACATAAAAAGTTAATTATACAGGTTAGTAGGCCATTTTTTGGCAATGTAGCCAATTTAAGTATTTATCAAAGCGGAAGAATAGAGTCTTCAAGGCAGCTAACGATTGATCTTGAGTTATCCGCTTTGGAAAGTAGAAAACTTTATTCTTGGTTTAAAGGATGTTTACAAAAAGAAAATATAGATAAAAATGGTAAATATTTATTCTTAAAAGAAAATAGCTATAGATTGATATGTAACAGCTCACAGTCAAAAATTTACTTTGAACTCAAAAGTAGTAATTTTGAATTATCAGGTTTTGTTAATTAAAAATGATTGAAGTTAAGTCACCAGCCAAGATTAATCTATATTTAAATATTATTTCTAAACTTGATAATGGATATCATGAAATTGAATCAGCATTTCAAATTATTGATCTTTGCGATGTCATTAAATTCTATCCAAACTCAAATGGAATACGCATAAATTCAAATGAAGATATAAAGCTAGAAGAAAATATTATTTTTAAGGCAGCGCATTCATTAAACTCCTTTACTAATCAAAATAATTCAGTACAAATTGAACTTGATAAAAAAATACCACTCGGTGCAGGCCTTGGTGGAGGAAGTTCTAATGCAGCCTCAACATTGATTGCTCTTAATAAAATTTGGGATTTAAATTTAAAACAAAGTGAGTTAATGAGATTGGGCAAAAGCTTAGGCTCAGATGTACCATTTTTTATTAATGGTAAAAATGCGTTTGTTGGAGGTATTGGCGAAAAAATAGAAGAAAAAGAGTCAATTGATGAAAAAGTAGTTCTTATTTACCCAGAAATTCATTGTTCATCTACTTTTATGTACAAAAAATTTGATGATTCTTCTAACGAACATGGGGATAATTCTCAGAACTCATTTTGGGGTGTTTACAGAGACATGTTTCCTGAGATTAATAATTTTTACATCAATAATATTAATGATATTGAAATCTGCCTTTCAGGAAGTGGCTCTTGTATGTTTATTAAGTATAAGAATGATGAGGAATTAGAAAAAATTTTAAAAATAATTCCTCCAAGATGGAGATTCTTTTTGACTAAACCATTACAATATACGCCCCTTTCAAAGGAATTTAAAAGTTTTGGGGTGTAGCCAAGCGGTAAGGCAACGGGTTTTGATCCCGTCATGCGTAGGTTCGAATCCTACCACCCCAGCCATTTAGGGTTAGCTTATGAATGTAAAAAAACTTGACCTATTTACTGGAACAGCGAATCCAGAATTAGCTAATGAAGTTGCATCAATACTAGGTACTGTGATTGCTCCTGCAGATGTTGGCTACTTTTCTGATGGTGAAATTAAAGTTCAAATTGAAGATAATGTTCGTGGCCATGATACTTTCATTATTCAGTCAACATGTGCGCCTAGTAACAAAAACTTGATGGAGCTTATGTTACTTGCAGATGCATTAAAGAGATCATCCGCATCAAAAATTACAGCTATAGTTCCATACTATGGATATGCTAGACAAGATCGAAGGGTTAGGTCTGCAAGGGTTCCAATTAGTGCTAAGGTTGTTGCTGACATGTTTTATAGTGTTGGAATAGATAGGGTTTTAACAATCGATCTTCACTCTGAAACCATACAGGGTTTCTTTGATATGCCTGCAGATAATATTTATGCAACAAAATTAATGGTTGATGATATTAAAGATAATAATGAAAGAAATGAAATTGTAGTTGTCTCCCCAGATGTTGGTGGTGTTGTCCGTTCAAGAGCTTTGGCTAAACTATTGGATGATACTGACTTGGCAATAATTGATAAAAGAAGAGCTGCTGCTAATCAATCTGAAGTAATGAATATTATTGGTGATATTGAGGGTAAAGTCTGCATTGTGCCAGATGATATTATTGATACAGCCGGAACGCTTTGTAATGCAGCAAATGCGCTGAAAGAAAAAGGAGCTAAAGCTGTTAAAGCATATATTACACACCCTGTTTTGTCTGGACCTGCAATTGAAAGACTAGAAAACTCATCAATTGACGAGTTAGTTGTAACAAATTCGATCCCATTGTCCCACGAAGCACAAAAATGCAGTAAAATACGCGTCATTTCGCTAGCATCTACTATTGCAGAAAGCATTAAGAGATTGAGTCGTGATGAATCATTAAGTGAAATTTTTATATAAGAGGATATTATGAGTGAGCAAATAATTTTAAATGCTGATCCTAGAGAAAGAACTGGATCTAACAAAGCACGTGTTATTAGAAATATTGATGGCATGGTGCCTGCAATTATCTATGGTGCTGAAAAAGATTCATTGAATATCAAGCTTAGACTGAACGAATTAACTAAAGCCTCTCAAAACGAACTTTTTTATACTCAGGTTCTCCTTATCAAAACAGGTGAAGAAGAAGAAAAAGTTGTTTTAAAAGAATTACAGAGAGACCCTGCCAAAGGCAAATTACTTCATGCTGATTTTCAGAGAGTTTCAAGAAAAACAAAACTTAAAGTAGTTATACCTGTTAATTTTCTAAACGAAGATGATTGTGAGGGCATCAAAAATGAAGGCGGCGTAATTTCTAAATCGATTAGAGAGATTGAAATTTTGTGCTCTGCTGGAAATATCCCAGAATCAATCGACGTAGATGTAATTGATCTACCTTTAGGTGGGTCCATCAGACTAACAGAGCTAAATCTTCCAGAAGGAAGTGAGATTCCTGGCCTTGATGAAACTACGGATCAGATGATTGTTTCTATTAATGCTCCTAAGGCAGTAGTTGAAGAAGAGCCTATCGTTGATGATGAAGCCGAAGGTGAAGCTGTGGAAGCTGCTTCAGAAGATGGTGAAGATTCATCAAGCGATGATGCAGACGAAGGCTCTGAAGATTCATAAAGTAAAATAACATGTTTGATCTATGCTTCATAGGGCTTGGAAATCCAGGCACAAAGTATGATCAAACTAAACATAACATTGGAAAAGACTGGTTAGTTGCCCTTTCTCAAGACTTCAATCTTACCTTTGAGCCTAAGAAAAAATTTGAATCATCAATAGCTTCATCTCATGATGGAAAAATTCTATGGGTTGTACCTGATAATTACGTCAATAATTCAGGATCAACTGTTAAGAAGATAATTAAAAATAATAACCTTGATATGAAAAATATTATAGTTCTTCATGATGATTTGGATCTTAATCCTGGTGATGTTCGCCTTAAAATTGATGGGGGTCATGGGGGTCATAATGGCCTTAGAGATATTTTTCAAAAAACGGGATCAAAAGAATTTATAAGAATAAGAATCGGTATTGGCCATCCTGGTATGAAGTCTGAAGTTAATAAATGGGTTTTAAGTAAATTTAACCCAGCTGATAAAGAATGCATAAAAAAAAGTTATAACAAGTTAACAGGCGCTTTCAATAAAATCTGCAATAGAGAATTTGCAGAAGCGCAGAAATACCTTCATACAAACTAACATGGGGTTTAAGTGTGGAATTATTGGGCTACCAAATGTTGGAAAGTCTACATTGTTTAATGCTCTGACTAATTCGTCAATTCCTGCTGAAAACTTCCCATTTTGCACTATAGAGCCAAATGTTGGTAAGGTTCAACTTCCTGATAATCGATTGGCAGAAATACAAAAAATTGTTTCATCTGAGAAAATTATCCCTGCAACATTGGATCTGGTTGATATTGCTGGATTGGTTAAAGGAGCATCTAAAGGAGAGGGTCTTGGCAACGCATTTCTTTCCAATATTAGAGAAATGAATGCTCTAGCCCATGTTGTGAGGTGCTTCGAAGACAAAAATATAACTCATGTAGATGGTGAAATTAATCCTGTTAAAGATGCAGAGATTATTAACCTTGAATTAATAATGGCTGATTTAGAATCTGTGTCAAAAAGAGTATTAAAGTGTGAAAAGCTCCTTAAAACTAATGATAAAAAAAATAAAGAACAATATGAATTGCTTATTGAAATTAAAAAAGATCTTGAATCTGGTAGTTTGATAGACATAGATAAATTTTCTAATGAAGATAAAAAAATTGTTAATCAATTTCAACTATTAAGCACTAAACCTATTTTTTACATAGCAAATATATCTGAAGATGGATCATCAGATGAGCAATTATCAAAACTACAAAAGTTTGCAGCTGAATCTAATGCAACTGTAATACCGGCATCAATTAAAATTGAACAAGAAATAGCATCTCTTGAAAATGAGGAAAGAGTTGAGTACTTAGAGCTTATGGGAATGGATGAACCTGTATTAAATAAAATTATTTTTAAAGGTTATCAAATTCTAGGATTGGAAACATATTTCACAGCGGGTCCAAGTGAATTGAGAGCATGGACCATACAAAAGGATTCTTTGGCGCCAAAAGCAGCTGGTGTAATACATACCGACTTTGAGAAAGGTTTTATTAAGGCTGAGGTTATATCTTATTCTGATTATATTGAGTGTAAGGGTGAGCAAGGTTCAAAGGAAAAGGGTAAATTAAGATTAGAAGGTAAAGATTATACTGTTAAAGATGGAGATATTATCCACTTTAAATTTAATGTTTAAGTGAAAATTATATTGACTATAGATTAGATATAATTATCATTCATTCTACACTTGGCTATGTAGCTCAGATGGTTAGAGCACAGCACTCATAACGCTGGGGTCGGTGGTTCAATTCCACCCATAGCCACCAATCTTTTAATAAATTATATAACTTGAAAAAGTTATTAAGCTTAGTCTTTTTTAAGATAACTTAATATGATTACTAATGAAATTAGTGCCAACAGAGCATCCTCTCCAAGCATATTCAATATATTAGCTACGTTGGTATAAACATCCCCAACATATGGAGTATCTGGACCTAATATAATTCCTAATAACAAAGATACTAGCACTAGAGGTATTAGAAGTTTTGTTAATTTATTGAGTATTGAAGTAAGGCTTGAGAGTGTAACTTTAAAATTCATATATCTTTTAAATAATTGCTAAGAAGGGCAAGTATACCCTTCTTAGCAAGGTTAAGTATATTACTTAACTAGGCTCATTAGAATTGCAAGAACTAAAAGTCCTACAACTCCTGAATTAGCAAGATCACTAACTAGTGATGTTATGTGAGCAATAGGATCTAATCCTACAATACTCATATCACCAAAAGCTAAAGTTCCTACGATACCAAGCCCGATTAGAGCGATTACAAGGCTAGTTAAATGTCCAATAACATCGCCTAACATTCTCCATGCATTTTCCATAATATTTCCCCCCTATAGGTTTTTATGTATTAGCAGTACATATAAAACCATATATTAAGATTAGTGGCAAATTTTATTAAATGATAAATTCTCAAAATTTGACTTTTGAGAATTTATATTTTAAGTGAGATTATTTATTCTGATTTTTCTTCAGAATCAGAGGATTCTTCAGATTTTTTTTCTTCAAGGGCCTTAACTGAAAGCTTCATCTTGCCTCTATCAAAACCTATAAGTTTAACAGTTACTTCATCGCCTTCTGAGTATACGGCTGAGACACTTTCTGTTCTTTCGTGAGAAATTTCAGATATATGCAATAAACCATCCTTACCAGGAAGAATATTTACAAAAGCACCAAAATCAACAATTTTTACAACCTTTCCGTTATAAACTTTATTTAGCTCCGGCTCTTCAAGAATACCCTCAATAATGGCCAAGCATTCCTTCATTGATGTTTGATCCTGACCAAAGACAGAGACAGTGCCATCATCACTTACATCAACTGTAGCACCTGTTTCTTCTTGCATGCCCTTGATTACTGCTCCGCCCTTTCCGATTATTTCCTTGATTTTATCTTTATCAACCATAAAGGTTTTCATTGCAGGAGCATTCTCTGAGAGCTCTTTAGGGCTTGAAATAGTTTCATTCATAATTCCTAAGATGTGATTAATGGCAACTTTAGCTTTTGTTAAGGCAGTTTCCATTATTGCTTCATTTATACCCTGAATTTTTATGTCCATTTGTAGTGCTGTAATACCATTCTCTGTTCCAGCAACTTTAAAATCCATGTCACCTAAATGATCTTCGTCACCAAGTATGTCAGTAAGAACAGCAAAATCATCACCCTCTTTAATTAAACCCATCGCAATACCCGCAACAGGGTTAGAAATAGGTACTCCAGCATCCATAAGAGAAAGAGAAGTACCACAAACAGAAGCCATTGAGCTTGATCCATTTGACTCAGTTATTTCTGATACAACCCTCATTGTGTATCCAAACTCCTCAACATCAGGCAAAACAGCCTTTATTGCTCTTTTTGCCAAATTACCATGCCCTATTTCTCTT
>Ga0315315_10003474_pt1 | contig 14467 bp, 9 predicted proteins | sample M140m3416metaG_FD_203699 | JGI IMG/M metagenome (GOLD analysis project Ga0315315, IMG submission 203699) | Ammonia-oxidizing marine archaeal communities from Monterey Bay, California, United States - M1 40m 3416 | ecosystem: Environmental > Aquatic > Marine > Intertidal zone | place: USA...
TGCTAAATTATTAGAAAAAAAAAAAATTCCCTTAGAAAAAAGAAAAGAATATGCTACACAAATGGTTAAAAATAAAGATTATTGTGATATTGGACATATTGATGCTTGTAATTATTGTAAAGATGAATATCTTAAAAATTTAAAAACCAAAAAAGGTAGTATTATGACTCCCAAAGTTCCCGATGAAGCTAAACCAAAACAAAAATCAACTAGAAAATCAACTACTAGAAGAAGACAGGCTCCAAATGAAAGATTATATATGTTAACTCGTGCTGCTAAACAAACGAGTAAAAGAAAAAAAACTAAAAGAGATCTTCTTGATATTAATAAATCTAAACAAAGATTATCTAGAAGTAGTAGTAAAAAGAAAACAACTAATAAAAAAAAATCATCAATTGGCGGTAAATCTAAACGGAAAAGTAAAAAGAAAAGCAAAAAGAAAAGTAAAAAAAAACAAAGAGGAGGAAATATAAATAATATAATATTTATATTACTCTTATTTTATTTTATGTATAAACAATCTGTAAATAAAGATTTTTATGATATAAAAGATATAGATGTTGGATATTCAGATGATTTAATATTACCAGAAGAAGTTGGATTATCATTAATTCCATATACACAAGAAGTTAGTGATGCTATTATTAATTATGTAATCGGGGGTGATTTAGAAAATCAAGCACATACATTATCATTAGATGATAGTGGAAATATAGAAGATATTAAATTATATTTTAATCCATATCTGAAAGAGTTACTAGATTTTACATCTAAAGATTATGAACGCCAAACGTATGTACAAACTTATAAAAATAGAGATTTAGGATTACAACATAATGATAGATGGTTTGATACAAAAATTAGAGATTATAATTTACCACAAGAAGATGATATTTCAAAAATATTAGAAGCGTGTTTACCTGGTATTCATTTATTAACAGGAAAAATTCCTAAAAAATTATTTATGTCTGGAACTATTTCAAAGAATGTAAATATTTTTAATCCACAATGGCATCAAGATTACCCTGGGACCAACCGTTTATATCCAAATGTAGCTGATTATAATATACGATTAATGTTAATACCTCAAAAAGATTATGAAACTAAATATCCAGAATTAATTAATTTTTCTAAAGATACTAAATTAACTGATTATGCAACACAAGTAGATAATTATAAACCAGAGAATAGATTACACCCGGATAAGATTGGTTATACAGGAGGTCCATTTTTTGATTATTTTAAGACTAATATTGCTCAAAAAGTTAATTTAAAAATAGATCAAACAAAATATGTTGGTATAATGTTTAATAATTATAAATTATTTCATAAATCTCCAGATGTTGATGGATTTTTAAGATCAACTCAAAGAGATGTTATACAACTCCAATTTATCTTTAATGATAAAGATTTAATTACACCAGCAACAGATATAAAACAAGATTTAGGTGAATTTAATAATGATATTATTCAAAATATTGAAGATAAATTACATAAAAAAAATGATGCTAATATTGAAGAAATTTTCGGAGGTATGTTTAGAAATTAATTAAATTCTATAAATTAATATTTAATACCCAATTCTGTAAACCATGGTCTAATTATTGCTTTAAATTGATTACAAATCAGTTTTTCATCATCAGTTAATTCATCACAACAATTAAAACAATTAATAATTGCTAATATTGTAAACGCATCATCTGTATCATTTATACTGTAATCTGACCATCTTCTATATGTTTTACAATTATTAAAATGATAACGAACCATTCTTTTTATTCCATAGGTGTTTATAGGTGATAACATTTCCCAAAAATAATTATATATAGTATCAATACTACTATTTTTTGGATAACTAACTTTAATTGCTTCTGGATCATATTCATCACAAGGCTGAAAATATAGATAATTTTGGTTTTCAACTGGTTTCCATATTTTTCCATCTGTTGTAATATCAGTTAACAATATAGTTCCATTACTATCTTTTGTTTTTGTATTAATTACAACTGGTTTACGATATTCTTCATCAAATAGTAAATCTTTATTTATTATATAACATACTTGTTGAATAAATGATATAATATCTATCATATATGTATTATATTTTGCTTCTTTTGAACATTCACGAATAATTTTCATTTTTTCTTCATCTATTCCAAATGATTTTATAAAATTAGTAAATTCTTGTGATTTTTCAGGTAAAATTTCTTTTGTAACAGCATTACTACAAATAATTTCTCCATTTTCATTCATATTAAATGAATACAATCTATCATTTCTACCAAATGTTGAAAAAACAATTGGATTACTACTTATTTTACGATATTCATTAAATAAATGTATATAATTATCAATAACAGTATTATTTTTTTCTATATCCTTTTTAAATCTCAAATTAGAAGCAGGGTCTTTTTCTCCAATTTTCTTAATTTCTGCGTTTAAAAATATATAAGTATCTAATTCTTTTATTATAAAATCTATTATGATTTTAAAATCATTATGATTTTGGATCAATGCTCCAGCTATTTCTAATATATTTACTTTTAATACTTCTTGTTTTTTAAAACATCCACAACTTTTAGGTTCATGAGGATTTTCAACTATATCCCATTGAAAAGATTTTAAAATAGAAGGAGATGACATCACTATATTTTTGTTATTTTTTATAATAATATATTTCAAATTATTTTTTTTAAATAGCAAAAAAAATATTATTATTAATTATTTTTGTTTTAATTTATGCATATGCGTTAATCATATTAATTTTTTGAATATCTTTAATACTTATAAAATCTTCTATTTTAGTTCTAGCTAGATGTTCTGAATTTCCTCCCATACCTATATATTGTCCAATATTATAACTGATTTGCATTAATTTTATTATTGAAAATGGAATTTCATTTGGTATTCTAACTGTTTGTATCATAAAATGATTCATTTCAATAATTGTCATTCCGTTTTCATTTAATTCATATTCAGATAATTCCATTATTTGTTTTGTTTTTTCATTTTCTAGTTTTATAAATTCACAACTATCTATTTCGTTTTCAAAATTTTTACAATTAATATTCATTTCTATAAATTCTTTAATTTCACTCCAATATTCTTTTCCATTATATTTTTTATTTTCTCTATTTATTTTAGCATATTCTTGTACAATAACCCAGATTCTTTGTAAATGAGATGACATTTTATTAGATTTTAATAATTTGGTCTAATTAATTTCAAATTATTAAATTAAAAAAATGCTCTTTAAAATTAATATATCTATTTAATATAATGGCCAAAAGTTTTAAAAAGAGGAATTTTAGAAAATCAAAAAAGAAAAATTTGAAAGGCGGTAAATCAAAAAAGAAATCAAAAAAGATTAAATCAAAAAAGAGAAATATTCGTTCTGGTGGTGGATTATTCAGTAAAAAAAAAATGAAACCAGAAATGAAACCAGAAATGAAACCAGAAATAGATGAGTTTGGTATTGATATTGGTAATATTAATATTAAAGTTGATGATGAAGAAGTACAAAAATTATTTGATGAATTAGAAGCTGACTCCAATGATGATGATGATGAAGTAAATAGATTAATGACTGAATTAAAAGATGACCCCAATGATGATGATGAAGTAAATAGATTAATGACTGAATTAGAAGATGACCCCAATGATGATGATATATTAAATGAATTAAATGAATTAATTGAATTCGAATTCAGTGATGAAGATAAGGCTGAATTAAGTCGAGTAGGTATATTATCAATAGACAAATTTATGAAAGAATTAGAAGATGATCCCGATCCAGACCCTGAAGTACAGGAATTAATGAAAGACTTACGGGATATGAGAGGTGGAAGATCAGTTAAATTATTTAAAAGATATTTATCAGTAATGAGTAATTTAAATAAAAAAAAGAAAGAATCAGGTATATCACCTTATCGCATAAAAGAATTAGATGAAAAAAGGGAAAAAATAAAAAAACTATTAAAACGTGATATGAATAGTATTTCTATTAAAAATTATAAAGAATTAAAAGAATATTTATTCACAACTGGAGGTATGAATGCCAGTGCGGCATCATTTGTTCCAGGTTCATTCCAATTTAATCCAAGTGTATCTTCATTCGTTCCAAGAATGGAAAGACAATCATCATTACCTTTAAAAACAAAAGCAGCTAAAAGAATACAATCTGCTACAAGAAGAAGACAAAGTACAAAAAATAAATCAGCTAGAAATATTCAACGCGCGTTCAGAACTAATAGATTAAATAAACAAAAAACAAAATCAGCTAAAAGAATACAATCAGCATGGAAAGCTAAAAAAGTAGGAGATAAAACACGAGCAGATCATCCAGGTGTATTAATGCCTCGTGGGGTATATCCTTGGCAAACACAAAAAAAAATATTTTTTGAAAGTGCTTTAGGTGATGATATATTAGATAGACGAGAATCACTTAGTGATTTAAATAGAGAAAAGGAACAAATAAGGGATAAAACATATCAAATAATTAATCAATATGAAGATGATGATAGATATAAACAAAGTTTAAAAATTCCAGGATTAGTAAAAAGAAGAGGTTTTGATGCTTCATTTAGATATCCAAATTATACATTAGAACCAACCCTTACCAGAGATATTGAAGACATTACTCCAGAACAATTAAAAGAAAAAACTAGAATAATGGGATTAGTAGATTGGTTAGACACTCAAAAACCTATAATAAAGACTGCTTTAGGTAAATTAGCAAATATAACAAATATAATAAATAAAAAAGAAAATGAACTAAATGAATTAAATAATTTAGATTTATTTAATTGTAAAAAAATAAGAGCACTTGCTGATGCGGATATTAAATATTATAATGATCCAGATACTAATAAATATATACAAGATTGTAGATTAAACCAAACACAAATGTTTATCAATACATTCTATAAATTAGATTTAGAATTAATTATACCACAAAGACAAAATAGATGGCTTCCAGTTGGCCGTGTCCCATCTATTGAAGATAAGATAAACAGTTTTCCAAATGATAAATTTGCAAAGGGAGCCAAAACAGCATTAATTGATACTTTAATAGACCATAATTTATTTAAATATGTTACAGAAGATACTATAAGATATAGAACATTTATGGACCCAAGAAGTAAATCAGCAACAATTCATAATAATAGATTTGATTTATTTGTCTTTTATTTAAGAACATACAATAAAGATGAAACCCAACATCACGCTACAACTGGTGAGTATATTAATGCTAATAATTTTCCAGGTAATACTACAGTTACTATAAGACATAAATCACCCTATGATACAGAAGATGATACAGAAGATGATACAGAAAAGGCATCAACTGGTCGTGAATTATTAGAAAGTATATTAAATTTGTTTGAATTAACTATTTTAGAAAGATATATTAAAGATAAAAGTCCTGAAAAAATTGAAAGAATGAAAAGATATTTTATATATACTTTGATTGGTTTTGATGATATACAAAATTATGTTAGAAAATTAGCTGACTTAATATATAGTTTATTTACTACTTTAGAATTGGATATTCGTCGTTTTGACCCAAATGCTAAAAGAATACAATTAGATTCACTAATTAATTTTAATAATAGTGATAAAGCAGGTGATTTTGATGAAATTGAAGAAACTTCTCCAGAAATATATAAACAATTATCTAAAAATGCGTACACTGAAGCAAATTGCTGTGGATTTGGAACAGATAAATATTCTACATTAGATAAAGCTATTGTTGATATGGGAGAAGAATATAAAAACAGACAATCTTTTCATCAAATTGGGCATAAAAAATTGAATAATATGATTAATTTACATAATGATATTAAAAATTATATATTAGATGAAGATGAAGATATAAGTGATTATTATTATGAATCAGATGCTAGAGGATTTGGTGAGATTCATAATAATAAAAAATTAGATGGAATTATAAATGATTTACCATTTGAAACAAGATTACTACGAAATATAGACCCAGTTATTGCTACTAAAATTAGAAATAATCAACTTTCATATGATATGTTTAGTGAATATTAATAATATTAATAATTTACTATCTATCAGTTGGTTCAACATAATCATAACCTAGATATTTAAATACATCTTTCTCAGTTTTACAATCATGTTTTACTTTTTTTTTATCTTCTGTTATACCATATTCATTCAAAGATAATCCTTTTTCCAATAATTCTGTTCTCATTTTAACATTAAAATCTTTTGAACCAGTAAAATATAATATAGCAAATGGATATTCTTCGGGTTTTGTAAACATTACATCTATCCTTCTACAGATTTTAGATATTAAACAAATCCCCATAAATTTCTTTTTACCTCTTGATAAAGTTTCTACCATATATGATTCATTTAGTTTATCCAAAAATGCCTCATAAATACAAGTATTTTTAACAGATGGACTTTTAATTAATACATCTATATCACCACTTACTCGTTTGCCTCTTCGATATGAACCAGTAATAGTTAATTCTGCGCCAGGCCAATCTGCTAAAATTTTCTTAAGAAATTTTTCGTGTTTTACCATTTCATTGTAAGGAATTTTCTTTTGAATATCATCATAATATTTTAATCCTTTCAATTGAATTTCATTCAAATAATTATCTATTGTTTTACAATTCTTAATATCTTCTATTGTTTTAAATCCCATACTAGCTAATTGTTTAGCTTTTACATTACCTACTCCATGTATTCCCATAAATATTTCTTTTGGGTCTTCAAAATCTTTAATATCTTCATATTGTGGACAGGTTCCAGTAGATACAATATTCATAATTTTTTCTATTATACTTTTACCAATTCCATCATACTTAATTAGATTATCTGGAGTAAGTTCAATATCATCTTCTAATGTTTTCAGTTGAGTAATTGCTTTATTGTAAGCAGAACTTTTAAAATGTTGACCATTTACTTTTTCGTGTGAGCTTATTTTTTCAAAGATTTGAATACATTTTTGAATAGTATCTGTTGATTTAATTACATCACCTTCATCTTTAACTACTAAATCATCTCTAATTCTAATGTATCTAGCAAATCTAGGTTTACCACTATTCGTAAAACCATTATAAGTGTAAGTTACAACTGTTCCAATTGGATGTGTTACTTCATAAGAATCTCTAATTGAATCATCCATACCAGATATAGCAAATTCATGTTCTTTAACATTATCTACTATATGGTAAGTATCTTTATTAATCAATGGTTTACATATAAATGCTCCCAACATACCTTCATATTTATTTGTTCCAGGTTTATAACCAACTATTTGACACTCAGAATCAAATTGAGGTTTATATTTTAACAGAAAATTAGATCTTTTATCTTCATATTTACTATTTGGGTCCTTAAACATAATTCCTTCACCTTTCTTCTCTAATATTTGTTCATATAATTGTTTCATATGTTCCATAGATTTAATATCAATCTGATCAATAATAATAACTGGACAAGGCATAGAATGAAATTTTGGATCGAGTGTCTTTCTATAAGTATTCCAATTGTCTTTAATAATCTTTTTATTTTTTTCCATTATCTTACATCTATCTCCAAAATTGTAATTTAATTCTGGAAAATCATATACACAATATTTAACTATCATCCATTCTTCATCAACTGGTACTTTCTTTCTCACAGCTCCCATTTTTTGAAAATCTTCTGGTTCCCGTCCAATCCATAATTCCCCATCCATATCTACATCCGGCATTCCATTAATATACCATTCTGGTGCATTGTATAATTTATTAGTTCTTGAAACGAATTTTTTTCTTGTTTTATCATAACGAGCTCTATATCCATCTTTTTTCTCTGATGCTTTCCATCCAAGTGGAGGATTATATGGAGGATTAGAATTTTTTAAATTTCTTGGTATGTTCATTCCTTCAGTCCATTCTTTCGCCAACATGATCTTTAATTTTTTCTCCATTTTGTTCTCCTCCATTTTTGACATATTTTGATTTATTATTAATTCCATAAAAAAATTTTCAAATTATTTTACGAATTTTTAATAAAAAATATTTTAAGAGCTCTTTATATTTTTACAAAATCATATCATCTCTATTAATATTATTCCATCTGAATCTATGATTCCTTCTAATATTATTTCTACAAATTTCACAAATTTCACAAAATAACATTACTACACATACACTAAATACAATTATAATAATTATACCAAGTACAGTAAATATATTATTTTCATCTACAAGTTCTATTGGAGAATCACTTAAACTATTACTGCCACTGTCACTGTCACTATTTTCATTATTAATAAGTAGTTGTATCATTTGATAAGTTAGCTGTATTATTTGGTAATTATTTTCAAATTATTTTAAGCACATAGAAATATAGATACTATTAAACAAATCATAAGTGTACAAAATCCACAACACGAACAAGATGCGTGGTCTTCCATTTAATGATTTTTGTGATTAATAATGTTTCTAAACCAAATTCAAATTATTTTTTTAAAGAGCATATTAAATAAATATTTTGAGATTAAGTCTTCTTTTTTTTTTATTTTAATTTAATAAAAATGATAACAAGTTATAATAAAACGATTCATCCAGATTTGATTAATCAATTAAAAACCGAATGTATTAGAATATCAGATTTTGTATTAAATGAATTAAGTACTTTAAATAAAGGAAAATATAATACATTTTGGTTAGATAAAGATACAGAACCAACTACATTTATTGAATATTTGGTTAAAAATATAGGATTAAGGGACCATTCAAATAGATTTCCAAATAATTTTGCTGGATTTGAATGGTGGATACAAAATAAAAAAATAAAAGAAGATATTGTATTTCATTATGATAAAGATGAAGCCCTTTGTTCTGAAAAAGGACTTTATGTTTATCCATTAAATGCAACAATTACATATTTAACAGATATTGGTGGACCAACAGCAATTTTTAAAGATACAGATAATACAAATGGAATATTATCTTTTCCAGAAGTAAATAAACATATTATTTTTCAAGGAAATTTATTTCATGGTGTAATTGGTTCACTCGCAAAATCAGTACCAACCCAAAATGAAACTAGACTGACACTTTTAATTAATTATTGGCACCAAAAACCACTTGAACCAAATTGTATTTATTTTCCTCATGAAATCTATTCATTATTACCTATTTCAGATAATTTAAAACAAAAACAAGAATTAATTCATTATGAGTCATCACAAATTATTAAAATGAATTATAGAGAATCACAGAATATAATTATTTATAGGATGAGTACTCCTATACAAATTATTTTTGATAAAAAGTTAGAAAAAAAGACTTATTCATTTTCTTTTAATAGAGATAATTCTAGTAATTCAATTAGAGAAAACCAATTAATAAATAATCAAAAATATAATAAAACATTACAAATTTATGATAGAATTCTTAAAAAAAATAAAACATTTATTAATCTGAAAAATAAAGGAGATTTATTAATAAAAATGAGAGAATATGAAAAAGCATGGAATATATTTATAGAAACAAAACAAATTTCAACTACAAAAAAAGAATATAATGAAATTATTGATATTATGATTGGTTTAGAAAAATATATATCTCCAGATAATTTAAAAAAATATTATATTGATAATTTAAAATATTATAATAATATAAATAATCAACAACAATATAAAGAAAATCTTGAAAAATTATATAAACTTAAATAAACTTAAATAAACTTATATAAACTTAAATAAACTTAAATAAACTTAAATAAACTTAAGATAATTCTTTAATTAATTCAATATCTATTAGAGTTCCTATTTTTATATTATTATCACGAATCCAACCCGCATTCACTTCTAATATATAATTTGATGGTTTATTTATAGATACTTGGTCTAAAGATAATGGAACAGTATCTTCAGCATATCCGATAACTTTATATTTTTTATCTAAAAATAAAACATCTAATGGAACATATGTATTTTTCATCCAAATAGAATTAATTTTATAATCAAATTTAAATAACATTCCTTCATCATAATTTAAATATTTACGAAACATTAAACCAAATTTTTTATCTTCTAGAGTCGTTACTAATTTTGCTTTAATAGTTTTAGATACAATATCATTTTTAAAAAAACTAATTTTTATAAACATTAAAAATATTATAAAAAATATATATTTTATATCAATTATCATTAATAATATAATTTATATTATAATTTAATGCTAATATACCATTTATTATATGTCCTGTTATATCAACTCTAGACGAATTATCTGTAAATTTAAATAAACCATATTCATTATCATATCTATTATTTAATATTTTATATATATATAAAATATTATCTAATATATTTTGTTTTATATTTTCATCTTTTATTACTATCAATATAGAAGACAACGCTTCAAATCCAATAGCATAATAATTTGTTTCTGTATCATCTTTTGTATATAATTTATTTAATATATTTATAATTCTAGATGCGAGTATATTTGCGTGTTCTATAATACTTTTATTATTTTCTATTGAATTTTGGAATAATACATATAATAATTTAGATTCCCAATTATACTGAAATATATCATTTAATGAATAATTTTTAGATACCATTTCATTATAAATATGTTTCCTATTTTCTATAATTGTTGATGAATACTCTTTTTGACAACTTAATGCGATTGCTATTAATACTTCACCCCTTTCAAACCTTTTCTCTAACCAAGGAATTGAATTATATAAATAATGACAAATCTGTCTACTAAAATGTTTATTATTTTTATCATTCATATTTTTAACTAATATTTGTACTAAAAAACTACCCGCTTGCCTTAATCCACTTTTATCTTTTATGAATTTATTTTTATATTTTTCTATCTCTATATCACATAATGTAATTATATCTATATTTATATAATCCTTAAATTCATAAATATCATTTAATAATGATAAATTACGAACATCTTGTTTTGTATCATATAATATTTTTTTATCTTTAGTTACTATATATGGAAGTTCTGATTTATAATAATTATTTATAAAATTTATAAAATTTAATTTAATATCATCAAAAAAACTAGTAGTAAATATTTTATATATTTTTTTATTAAAAATTTGAGTATCATATGCATAAAATTGATAACTATTTGAATTTATTCTAGCTTTTTGTAATAATGAATTTTTTATATAATCCCAACTTTTTTCCTCTTTAAAAATTTTGGGCAAATATGTTGCCCTATTATTATTTATATCTGTTACAATTATACCAAGATAATTATTATTATAATATTTATTTAATGTGTTTATATATCCCATATTATCAATTTCATATATATCATTCAACATAAATGTTATCTCATATTCAGCATAAGAATCTTTATATATTGTATTAAAATAATCTTTTCTATTATCTTCCCAAGTTGCTTTATATGCTACATCTTTTATAGATTTAATTATATTATCTTTTGTCATAGTTTCTAATCTCGCTATATTTCCTGACATAATATCTAAATGATTTGTCCAATTACCTATACAACCATGAACATTATCATTATAATCTTCATTATTTGGTAAATCATTTCTATGAATTGTTACAAATACACCAAAAGTATTATCAGGTATTATATTTAATATTGAATTTATATTTTCATTTATACTAAACTCTAATGAATTACATATTGTTATATCCAATAAATGATCCATATTATTTAATTAAAATATTAAAAAAAAAAAAATAAGCCACAAATGAGATTCGAACTCATGGTCTTTCGCTTACAAGGCGAACGCTTTAACCAGCTAAGCTATTGCGGCACAATATTATAAATATAAAAAAAACAAATTATATACGAATATTTTTCTTAATTAAAATATATATCACGAATATCTAATATATTAACTCTACATAATGTACAACTTATATTTCCATTATTACCTTCATATTCTAACATTCTTTCAATACATTCTGAACAACAAGTATGACCACACGGATTAAAATATTTATTAACATTTCTTGTTAAACATATTGTACAAGTATTATTTATATTTAAATTTATAGTTTTTATAATATTTAAATACTCATTTAATTTTTTTCTCTTTTCTATATATTCCTTTTTTATTAAATAAATTTTATTATTTTTATTTATCGTATTTCCGATATCCCTTATTTGTTCTATCAATTCATCTCCATTTTCTAATGTATAATCATTATTTAATATTTTAGTATATTCTATAGCACTATTTAATAATTTAATATCTTTTTTAGTTTTATTTATATTATTTTTCATTTTATTTTCAATATCCAAAAATTCATCTTGTACTTTTGAATATTCTTTCAAAAATAAATCATATGATTTTAATAATGTTTCATTTACTTTATCAGATTCTAATTCCTCTTTAGATTCTTCCACAGGTACAGGTTCAGGTTCAGGTTCAGGTTCAGGTTCAGGTTCAGGTTCAGGTTCAGGTTCAGGTTCAGGTTCAGGTTCAGATTTTTTTTCAATACTTTTTAATTTTATATTATTTTTATTTTCTTTTTCATATTTTTCTATTTCTTCTTGGATATTTTTAAAAAGTTCATCATTATCATCATCTTTTAAAAACAATAATATATTTTCTTTAATTTTATTTAAATTTTCATCTAATAGTTTAATATCATTTGATCTATAATCCATTATACTATTATCAATATTTCTTAAAATATGATGAGCTTGATTATCTAATAAATCTTGGTCTGATGAACCCATTAAATATGAATAGTTACTTGTACTATTAAAAATTGATGATGTCATATTCATATATATATATCATATATTTAAGTATTTTTTTTTTAACTATAATATATATATATATATATATATTAAATATGGATGACGCATTACTATTAATTCATCGCACTATAATACCTGAATGGGATAATATAGAACCAATTAATATAAATATTAATGGAAAAAATATTTTACATATATTTAGATCTAGAATGCGTGATCCATCCAACTTAATGACTGATTATTTCTTTGATATTGTTCCGCAAGATAATTATAGCGATACACAACTAATAGAAAGTACTGATTATAATCGTCATAATCATATTCATTTATTTATAGATAGAAGAACTGGATATTGGACATGGCAATTAACATGTAGGAAACCATTTAGACCATATGATTTTGGTCAAGGTTTAGGACATGATGAAAGCGATTCTAGGGGAATTTTAACAGAGAGTATGACTTCACATTGGAAATTTTTATTAGAATCTTGTATTAAATCATGGTTTGAAGTTGATGAATTATCTAGAACAATTTCAAACAGAAAAATACTTTATCCAAAAACAATACCAAACTTAGGTGAATATAATCAATTAAAACAAACTACTAGTGGAAATTTATATAATCAGAAAGTAAAAATAGGCAATAAAAAAAATTTTGCTAACGAAGCAGAATTATATGAATATTTAAAATCATTAGAAACAGCATTTCACGATTTACCTGGACATGAAGAAGGGATCCACGTCGGCTTCCTAACCGATGCAAGATCTAACGCCCCCGCCGCCGCTGCTAATGCGGCTGCCGCACCAGCAGAATGGGCGGAGAGGACGGCAACGGAGTTTGTGCCACCACTTCCCTGGGACTTCATACCCCCAGACGTTAGAGGAGGTGCTAAATCTAAAAAATCTAAAAAAACTAATATTACTTTGGGAAATTATGATAATATACAAGAAACATTATTAAAAAGAGAAGAAGCAGTACAAAGAGGTAAACAACTATTATTAGAAAAAGAAAAGAAAAAACAAAGAAAAAAAGCAGCAACAAAAATACAAAGTGCAACAAGAGGTAAACAAAGTAGAAAAAAAACTGATTGGAAAAAAAGAACTGAACCAATACCTTTTCCATTTGAAAAAAGAATACTAACAAATCAAATACTGGGTAATGATATAGAAACTGTAATTGATAGAATGGAAAAATTAGATGATACTAGAATAGAAAATATAGATTTATTAAAAGATATGGATAAATCAATGTATGATTATGGTAAAAAATATACAGAAGGAAAAGGATATTATAGTTCAGAAAAAGAAATTGGAGATATTATTCAATTTAGAAATAAAAATAGAGAAGCATTAAATGATATTTATAAACAAATGAATAAAAGGGCGACGATATGGGGTCTGGATCAGGGCAAAGAAGGATCAGGTAAACCAATGCCTAATAAAGATGATTTAGAACATATTATAGTTACTGAAGTTATACCTAATTATATCGGTTATGAACCAGGTTCTAGAGAATATTTATGGGGTAAAAAAAATTATGATGAATGGTTTACAAAATTATATGATTTTAATATGGTAGATCATGATAAAAGACCTGTATTAGAACCAATTACAGAAGAAGATGGTGAAAAAACCTATGGAGATGATAAATTTATTCATTCTAATGAACGGGTTCAAGAATTGAAAGATTATTATCAAAAAATAGAAAAT
>Ga0315315_10003475_pt1 | contig 14466 bp, 11 predicted proteins | sample M140m3416metaG_FD_203699 | JGI IMG/M metagenome (GOLD analysis project Ga0315315, IMG submission 203699) | Ammonia-oxidizing marine archaeal communities from Monterey Bay, California, United States - M1 40m 3416 | ecosystem: Environmental > Aquatic > Marine > Intertidal zone | place: USA...
GTAAACTCATTAGCATGAGATGCAATTAAAGGAATCCATTCTTTATCCTTTGCTTGTTTCTTATGAGTTACACTCATTGATTGTGTTTTAGAACCAACAGCAGCAATAGTTCCGACTCTATAATATACTTCTTTTATTTTTAATATCGTATCTGTTTTAATTACTTGATTAGTTTTATAATCAATTGTAGGTTTCCAATCTAATGAGGTAGTTTCATGTATATTTTTTAAATTAATTTGAAAAGTTGTCCCTATACTAGAGTAAGTAGTAGTAGCGGTAAATGGTAATTTAACATCACTTGTTGTTGAAGTGTGTAAAGATTTAGTTACAGAATACTTTTCGTCCTCTTTAATTTTTAAGAATTGTATTCCGTTATTATCCATTACAGTTGTAGATGCGAATTGACTAAGTTTATTCTTTGGGTTATTGACAGCAACAGACATTACAGGATTTATCGCATTGTTCTTTTTATGTGATGTTTTATAATATGTGTATCTATTTGCTCCTGATAAATCTGCATGTCTAGCATTTACAGAATTAGCAGTAGCGTATGAAGTATGTGCAGAAGAACGGTCATTTGTGTTTCTTCTAGCGTTTCTAAAAGAATCCTTCCATTTCGCAGGGTTAAATGTGTAAGTGCTACCAGATTCATAATCAGTTGGACTGTCTGTACTTCCAATAGTACCATCCTTGTCATATATTCTATCAACTAAAACAGCATGTTGATTCATAGTGCCTAAATCAATAATTTCAGTTCCGTATTCTGTTTCTGTTCTAAACACTGATTGATGTATTGTTCTACCTACATGAATATTAGTATCTGAATCGGCTGTTGATGCTAAAGTAGATGTTATTGTATTAACTGCATATTCTAAAGTTAATGAAGGACTAGAATATGATATTACATTACCCATATATATGTAGTTTCCATTATCTAATTTTTGATATACGCTTTGTCCTATTACACCTGCAAAATTATTAGAGGTTAAAACAACGCTACTAGAAGTATATTGATTTATTGATTGGGTTCTAGCAAAACTTCCTTTAGTATCCCAATCAAAACATCTACAGGTAGTTAAATTGTATTTAGTTCCATAATCTAATCTATCTTCATTCTGTAATCTATCATTATAAAAATACCATGTCGGTCTTGATACTTCACTACCTGCATCATATTTATCTGTTATAAAAGTTACAGGACTACTTTGATTATAATCATCAGTAGGAGATGTTCCTAATTCCGTTCCATCCCCACGAAGCCCATAACTCACAGCAACAACGCTAGTATCTGAAACTAATGGCCCTTTATAGATTTCAAAATTAGTATCTTTAGCAATTGCTTCTGGATATTTAGGTTCAAACTCAAAGCCATCACCATGTTCATCAAAAGAAATAATGTTAGTTATCTTCGCAAAATGAGGTCTAATACTAGGTGTGCTATCTGATGTTGAGTGTGCTATTTGAGGATTAATTAAAACAAAATAATCGTATGTATCTAAATCCATATTCAAACTGCTATTACCAACAAGTAACTGATTAGCGTGGTCGTTAGAATTAATTGCACTTGTGCTTGTATAAGTCCTTATTTTAAAGGAAGTAGTTTGTTGTTTATTTTTACCATACGTTGCATCTGATACTATATTTGGTTTATTAGTGCTTGGATATATTCTATTTACTATTGCAGAATGACTAGCATTAGATATTTCACCTTCATAATGAGTGTTTCTAATTTCAAAAAAGTTAGCAGATAACCCATTATGTTCAGCAGTTATATTAGTGCATTTTAATACAGGATTTACTGATGTGTTCTTAAATGCTACATCACCTGTAAACGCATTACCTTTTAATGCATATGTATAATCTATATTCTCATTACCATATTTACCGGCATTCAAAACATAAACATATCTTTCCATTATAAATCACCAAACCTATAATAAAATATAGTATCATTATATCCTATATTTAGAGTCGTTGATGCAACACTAGGTTCTGCTGTTCTATACATTGATATCTCGTATAGTTCTCCCATGAATTGAGTATGGGCTGTATCAGGGTCTCTACCGATATAGCAATCAGTAGTGCCAAAATTAAAGTCAGTAATAGCAATTTTACCTTCAACAAGTAAAATATTATTTATAAATAGTCTTATCTTTCCATCAGTATGAACACAACAAGTTATTTTATACATTGTATCTATATAAAATGCTTCTTTAGGTTGATGTATAAACAACTTAGCAGTCCAATTAACTTCACTAGATAATGTAAAAGTAGTTAATGAAGGAATAGTTTGAACTGTTCCTAAACTAACACCATTTGAATTGAATATTTCTTTACCTACTGCTAACAGACTGGTGCTTTCACACGTAACAGTTGTGCTACCATTAGGCTTAGTTGTGCTATCATCGAATTGTTTTAGTTTAGTAGAAATACCATCATAGAAACCAGATGTATCATAATAACCATAAAGCCTTTCTCTTGGAGATATTATAGTATTTGTTTCTACAATTTCTGAACCAATCTTAGCACATAGTTTGTATTCTGCGGGTTGATTAAAGTTATGGCTAGTGGTATTTTGTAAATACAATTCAAAGCCATCACTATGGAATATCATCATCTTGTGTGTATTTCTATTAGCAGGTGTAAAATAGTCTTGGCTTTGAAAGTGTGTAAGATTAGAAGTATTCGTTCCAATACTAGGTGGAGTTTTTTCTGAATCTATAATACCTACTCCTGTTAAAGAACCAAACCCGTTTACATCATAAGGAGTAAGTATTGCTTCTATACTAAATGATTTATTATGTCCCCAAAGTCCTTGTCTTAATCCTAGAACTGTTGAAGCACTATCGTTTTTATCAGAGTATTTTAATTGTAGATATGCATCACACATTACAGGAAAAACTAATGATTTTGTATTTCCTACAAATACTCCTGGCATATATATTCCTCAAAATGTTGTGTTAATAAAGTCTGAAACTAGTGTGGAAGATTGAATAAACGTCATACTGAAACCAATATGAGGTGTATCTGCACCCGCTATATCGGTAGAAAAGGTAGACACAAAACCTCTAAGTCCTTCTATTTCATCAGTAGTTGTTTTGAAGTAATCGAATGTTTTCTTTGTATGTCCATAAGACCAAGATGTTACATCGTAACTTCTATTTGCGAAATGGAATGGTATTAATGGTAAATCACTTAATGGAGTAGTTTTAGTTACATTTATTGAAGCAGTATCGTTTGCTACACTTCTATATTCAAAATTATTATCAGCCCTACTTGGTATTAGCATTATTAATTTACTAATGTTTTGGTCTTCATGTACGAAAGAAGAATCAACATATGAATGTAATAATTGAGCAATTTCATAAGAAGTTAAAGATACCGTTTTAGCACTTGTTTCATCTCCTCCCTTAAACTTAGTAACTTCTTGTTCGTGTATTCTGCCTTGTAATTGCACTTCTTTTCTTGCCGCCCCTAAATCCATAACCATTGTTGCTGATTCTCCAGAAATTATACCAGAGAATGGAATATCAAATGGAAATGCATTCTTAGATGTGCTTACACTTACTGAATCACATAATAAAGATATTCTATTTGTATGTATAGTGTTCGCTTCTGAAGGATTTTCTGCTGATGCCCTTCTACTTAATTCAATCATTACTCTATTTGTTGCCGCTACCATTTTAGAATCCCGTTCCTGTTGTTCCTGTTCTATTCATTCTTAGATTAATCTCTCTAGCAACCTTATTTGCTATATCTCGTATCTCTGAATCGGATGCACCCACCCTACCATTCACATGAACATTTATTGTAGTTGAGCCACCACCACTAACCGCCATTCCATTTGGATATACTTGTGAGCCTCTAGGTAAAGATACTAATTCTGGCCCTCTTTCTCCAACTATCTGTAATGGAGTATTAACAGTTCCACCCTTAGCAAAGAAACTTAAATTGCGGTCAGCCCAACCTCTGAGCCAATCTCTAGCATAACCAAAGAGAGTTTTCATAGTGTCAATTAAAGTGCCGATTACTGATTTCAAAACTACCCATAATAGTTTAACAATTACCTTAGCAACATTAAACAGTATTTTTGCTACTAATGGTAATACTTGTGTAAACCATATTTTTAATACTTTTATAATATCACCATCAAATATTGCTCGGAACAATTCTTTCATAACATAATATAATTCAATAATTTGGTCTTTTATTTGTATAAATAAATGTTCATTCTTTCTAGCCCAATCTTTAACAGGCTTAAATGCTTTTCTTAAAGCCATGAATACGATTATAATTAGTGGGAAATATACTAAGAATCCCATCAAAGCCTTTACTACTACTTGCATAAATGCTTTACCTACTCTACTAACAAAATCTTTAATCCTCTCCATATATTTTTTTTCTGCAAACCATGCTTTTGCCGCTTTATAGGAACCATGTTCTGTTATTTTATTTGCATATTCTAAGGCTTTACGATTAGCATTTGATGCAAGACTAACAATCGTTCCTTGTTTAAATGCTTTTTTTTCTAACTTAAATCTTTCTTTAATTAGATTTTGAGCATTTGATGCTTTTGATTTTACTTCAAACATTTTCTGTTGTGCTTTATCTATTATACTTGGTTTTCTCGGCCCTAAAGGGTCATTAGTGCGTTTAGAAGTGAATATACCACGTTTGCCTGTTGCAGATTTATGTATGGCTGTTCGGTTCATTCTCTCTATGTCTGCCAAAGCCTTTGCTTCTGCCTTCTTTTCTTTTCTTTTTTCTTTACTTATTTTAACCAGAAGTAGTTGAGCCTTGATTTCTTCTTTTACTGAATCTAAATTATCTCTCAAACCTTTACCTGTTTTTGAATTAAAAATGTCACTACCGATTTTTTTAGAAGCATCTAAACCTGCTTTACCTGCCCCTTTAGAAAACTTATATGCGCCCATTCTTTTAGAATATTTTCCACCTGTTACTAATTGTTTTCCTATATCTTTCATTGATAGGTCTGCAAATGGAAGATTAGCCTCCTTTTTCATGGCCTTATTTCTTTTTCTTTGGTTTCGTTTAAACTTTTTCATGGCCTTATTATAAACTGCCTCGGCGTGTTTAAATGCTGTTTCTATATCACTACCAAACGCACTCGTATATTGTTGAAATATAGGGTCGTCTTCAAGCCCTGCCGGTGCTACTGAAAAACCGTCTTCGTTAAATACTTCTCTATATTTTTGAAACTCTTTATGCTTCTTTTCCACGTTTTTATAAGAGTCGGCTAACTTTTGATTACCATCAATTGTTTCTAAGGTTGCTTTTAATGCTTTATCTGATGCTTTATAATATAATTCAAACAAGTTAGATACTGAACGTAACCTTGCTTGGAACTTCCATAGACCACTACCGGAACTTAATCTAGCAAGAATAGTCCACCATTTATTACTAGCATCTCCTAAGTTACCAAAAGACCTAGTTAAAGATGTAGCAGTTGATTCTAATACTTGCATATCATTTGCTAATTGCGATACATACTTTTTTGTATCATCATCTGCCATAATATCACTTCATTTTTTCCATTTCTTCTGCTTCTATTTTCTTTGCTTCTGCGTGTATTGATAACATATTAAGTATTATGCTAGCAGGTGTGTTGTATGCTTCTAAAGGACTTACCTTAAAAGCAATACAATATGAATATAAAAGGATGCGAGAGCCTATTACGGGATTAACTTCTCTTCCCTTCAAGGCTCTACGAACATCCTTTAGTTTCCCGTATCAGCCCCCATAAGGTCGTCAAACGGGTTTGGTAACACTTCTTTTAATTGCGCCCCAATAAATGGAGATAAACGCATTAATTCTAGTGTGTTTAACTGTGGTTCTGTTTTTTCTATAAAGTTTTCAACCATAAACTTATACATCTTGTTTAAATCTAAATCTAAACTTTGTGTTTCTGCATCTAGTTTCATTACTGTACCTAGTGCTTGTTCTACTTGAAGCCATGTAGGTTCTTTAACCCACACCTTCAATACATCTTCTGAAGTTTCGTCTACTTTCAAAACATGACATTCTGTTTCTATTGCGGCAAATAGCCGGTTCTTATCATTTACTATATTTTCCATTTTCTTTTTCCACCTTCAACTTTAACTAACAAACAAACAATGTTAGTGGAATATAAATATTAGCCTAAATCCTTTTTAGGCCTCCTAAGATGGACAAAAACTTTCCATCCTTGTGTGTTAAGACCCACTCATTTGTAGATTCTTTTTTAATTTTTGTCACCACCATACCGAAAAAGGATTATTTATGTTTTTATGTTATTTAACTAAGTATTGTCCACTTTCCTCGGTATGTGCAAGAGTTTAATGTTCTAGCCTGGGCTGTTAGATTTACTTCTATTGCCCCTTTATCATCTGGGAAAGGCACATCTATTTGTGTAGTAAGATAATCATCAAACTTCATTACAATCTTATCAGTTGCAGATTTAGCAAACTCTATTTCAATTAATCCTATTGTAGAATCAGTTTCATTTTGGTTTCTTAATTCATCCCATATTGTTCTATCAGTTATCATCATAGTTAGATTAATTTCATATGTTCTTTGTCCGGCAGTATGTGCGCTAGCCATTGTTCTATCATAGTTTCCAATGTAACGATGTGGAGTTATACTATTACTAATTGTAACACTACCGCTTTTAATTCTACCAAGTGTTTGTCCATACATTTTGATAGTTCCATCAGAATACATGTAAGGGTTATTATCAGAATCTGTGCTGCTAAAATTAAACAGGCTACTTGTAGTCCTTACTTTTCTTTTAGGCACATAGTTAGTTTCAGCACGATGAGCCTTTCTGGAAACTGCACTAATTGAAGTAGTAACTTCTTGTCCTTCTTCAAAGTTTAATGTTAATGTATTAACTTGACAACCTGTGTATATGTAAGACATTAGATTTTGGGTATTTGCATCTTGGAAGTAATCAGCATTAAGAACATTACCTTTTTCATGTGTTACTTCTAATGCAAATGAAGGTAATTCACCTGTATCGTTTTCTGTAATAGTATATGTAATATCCGATGTAATTTCATCATAGTCTGCTTTAGAATCAGAACCTAATACTGCTGTAAATTGAGCCGCAATTAACCCTCCACTACTAGTCCCAACATTATCAATAGTTGGCACACTACTATAACCACTTCCTTTGTTAGTTATAGTAACTGATTCTATCTCTCCTCCTACAACTAATTCGTTTGTTGTTATTGTAGCAACACCAGAACCACTAGTCCCACCAATAGTAACTACTGAGGCTAAGTAACCACCACTTGTTGATTCAACAGTAATAACTGCACCACTAGAAGTAGCAGTTAAACCTACTTGTGCATTAATTATAGTCGCTAGTTCAGTAGCAATTGTTGCAGTCCCATCACCTGTGCTTATTGTAGTAACTTCAACATATGTTGTTGTACCAGAAACACTAGGTTCAGAAACACCACCATCATTATCAATATCAAACCAAAATGTATATACTGCGGTTGACGATGCTGCTGATTTAATAGTAATACTTCTAGTATTGTAGTTAGTAGCAGTAGCAACAGAACCAATAGTAATTGTATTTTTTGCTTTAGTTAGTGCATATGTAGCCGTTGCATTACCTGATATTGTTAATGCTTGTGATGAAGCAAAAGGTAATTGCGCGCCATCATTAGTTATTGTAATTGAGTTTAATTTATCTGCTGTTGCACTAACACCATTAAATGGAGGCAATATTCTACTATCTTCTACTCTGTATATTTCACTACCACCAGAAGGTAATGCATATGCTTTACCTGCGGTTAAACCAGATGCTAATGTGTTTGAATTACCCGATGTATGAGATAATGTCATGCCTCCTAAAGCATAGTATAACCAAGAACCATTATTTAGAGAGCAATCAATAGATGCTTCACCTACTGTTTCAGCACCTTTAAATTGATAACCAAAGTTTCTTGTTCCGCCTAATGCTAGATTAGATTGCTTCATCTCCGCATCAATGCTAGGAGGAGTAAATGTATTTACCAAACCTAACCAATTATCTGCTAATAAAGAAGGTTTTCCATCAATCATATCAGGAGAATATACAGGCGCACCAAATGCTAGGATTGTGCATTTATATTTATCAGTAGAAGTTGCTGATAACGCTTGAGAAAATGTTATTGAGTTTTCATCATTAGATTCTATAAGTAATGTTTGAGTATGATTTTGATTAACATTAGAAGAATTGTATTTATCTATCTTAGCCATACATCCTTGATAAATATTAGTAACTAATCTTTTGTCGTTGGCTACTGTCCATGTTAAAGTTTTTTCACCATTATTTGTTGCTAGTAAGTTATGGGTAGCATCACCAAATGCTTCAGATAGATTAAAATCTCTTTCTGGTATCATTGTTGCCGATGCACCTGCACCTGTATATATTTCATTTACTGTCATTTATTTCACCTTTTATTTATGTAGTTCTTCCAAATCTTTTCATCGTTACAGACATCTTATAACCTAACAATCTTTTACCTCTATCATTAGCCTCACTTCTTCCTGTAATCTCAATTAAGTCTGCGGTAAATGTGCTTGACCCCTCAATAACGCTCGGTCTAAGCCCGTTCCTCTCTATGATGTGCCGGACTATCTGATATAAACTTTGCAGACGAGTCCGTGAAAAAGTTAAGTCAGCCCAATCTTTTTGATGTAAAACTCTTAGGTGTATTGTAAATGAATATTCTTCATTTCTTACGCCCCAATCTATGGTAGGATGAGTTATTGAGGCACTATCTTCATAGACAATAATGACTGATTTTTCATCTGCATCAACCCTCCTTCCTTTGTTTGGTTCAAATGACCTAACGTCTATGAAATTAATTGCAGTAACAGCCGGCTTATGTTCGTTGATACCTGCGGCGGTTCTAGCATCTTGCCAATTATCTTCTAATAAACTTAAAACAAAAGTGACTTCATCCATGTTTAACCCCTCATTAATTGTTGATATATTTGTTCTTGTAACATGTCATATACTATCTTATCAGCATACCTTTTAGCGGCTTCATCTAATTCTTCTTTAATCCATTGTTCAGTCATTTCAGTTGATACAGGTAAGCCTAATTGTTTTTCTATTTTTTCTCTATCTTTTAATTTGTTTGCTATTTTATTAGCCTTTAACAGCAACTCATTATAGTGATGTCTATCCATATTAATCAAGTAGGTATATCAAGTTCTTTTTGCCATCTAATATAGCGTTGGCTTCTGTTGTTAGAATCTCATGTTTTTTAGTTATGTCTATATTAGAGCCTGTTTCAGCAATTAATATAGTATTATCGTCAGTAACTAATATTTCTGCGGCTACAAGTTTAGTCGTTGCTTCATGTATAGATGAAGGGACTCTACCTCTACCTCTTTCATATGTTACTCTTATTGAATGATTAGTGTGATAAGGATAATTTGTTCTAAAGAATATCTTTCCTTCTTCATTAATAATCCAATATTCTTCAGTCCTACCACTTGTTTGATTATCAGTAAATGAATAACTTGTTGTATCTGTTCCTAATAACTGATTTAAAGTGCATATAGTCCCTGCATCTGAAGGTAACTTAGAAGAAATATAAACAGATTTACCATCTTCTGTTGGACAAGCATAGAAAAAATCGGATATATTTCTTTTATCTGCATCTGCTATACTTCTATTGTCTAATGTTTGCTTTTGAGTTTTTTGTCCAGTAAACGGTGCTGTTTTTGAAGGATATACTTCATTAATTGCGGCACATATTTCTAATACAGTTGTCTTTTGTCCAAAGTGGTCGTAAAAACCATTCGCAGTATTCTCAGTTAATTCAAAGTTAAGCCCACCAACACCAAATGTTAGTTTGAATGTTCCTGTTTGTGCTGTTGTAGGTGGAGTATAAGTGCAAGAAGCCGATGCCATATCAACATAAGTATCTCCTTGCCATACTTCTAATCTTAGTATCTTTCTAATCTTCTCACTATTTAGTTGAATGAAACCAACATAGTCTTTACTAGTCCTAACAGGGTATGCACCTTGTTGATATGGGTCAAAATTATGAACTTCTTTTTCTATTATTTCCGGTCTAAAAGACATTTTTAATTTTTCATCAATTCTACCTTCAGTCCTTTTAATTATTTTACCTACTGCTGTTACATCTGGAGTAGAAGTGCTTGTAAATGCACCACATTGTAATAAGTCTGATACATCAGTATGGGTAGTATAGTACCCTATACCTTCTAAATAATCTCCAATATTTTGAGTTCCTGACAAAGTTGGGAGATAATCGCTTTCTGTTTTTAGTCTACTCATTGTATCGCCTTCTGTAAATTATCTATTTGTTTTTTAATATAAAATAAAATTGTATTTGTTCTATTATCAATATAGACTCGTTGTCCTCCGGCATCTGTTCCGCCCATTAGATTAGCCGTAGTGCCATATTTCTTTTTATCAGGATTGTAACTATAAGCACCTGATAGTTTAGGTTTTACAGCCGTTCCTGTAGCCATGCTTCTTCTTTCCGGCATTCTTTCACTATGCATTCGGCCTATTTTATATTCAGTAGATACAGCATATGATACACTTACTAAACTAAATACATCATATATATTTTCTAATATATATTCAGCATTACCACTTATATTCGTGTCCTCATCATTTAGTAAATCCTTTCTTCCTTGTCTCTCTTCATCTGTTGGGTGAACAACTGATAATACAATAACCATAGTGCCTACTTTGTTTGGTATTAATGCCCTATCTAAATGGTTTTTCAATTCTCTTGAATTAGATGCCCCATTTTTTAAATCAATTTCAACAGTCTCTAAATTATCCCAATTATTATTAATAAAGAATGTTTTATCTGAATCCTTGTTATGTAATATAGAACGGTTTTTTGTTGGTAATACATTACTTCTATCCTTTCTAGTTTTTACTGTTTCTTTAGTATATTGTGTCTGTTCAAACTCATTCATACCTAATGGTTTTTTCATATTAGATTTAAACTCTACAACATCACTTATCAATGATTTTTCTTTTTTATTAAACCCTTTTTTACCAGGGACTTTACCCTCATCTAAAAGAGCATCATATGCTGTTTGTGTCATAACACCTGCATCAAGCATTTTACCTGCTAATTGAGCAATTTCATTCATTTGGCCTTCTCTAATTTGCCTAACTATTTCTTCTGCATCTAAATCTCCACTAGATACTTCATCTTCATAATCAAAGTGTTTTTCTTCATGTAAAGTGTTCCATGCAATTTTAAGATTCATTCTTTCTAGTGTTTCTTCTTCTAATTCAGATAATGTATAATCAGGATGGGGCTTGTATGTTTTTATATTACTATAATCATATTCATCATCTTCCTTAATTTCATCCTCTGGCATGTTTTCTTCTTTAATAATTAATTCCAAAGACTTTTTAATTTTCCTTGCTTGTTCCATCGCTTCTTCTAATGCCTGTTCTGTATTGTTTCTACTTCCTTGTGTATCTTTAGGTGGAGTTACTTTGACATCCCCTTTTCTACCTCTCAAAACTTCAGGTGCTATACCTGCTTCCTCAAACAGTTTCTCCATTATTCTTTGAAAATCTATTTCAATAACATATTCTTGTTCTTGAAATGTAGCCTTATGAGTTCCATAACGTAGTGGTATTTTAGTAGGTGTTTTATTACCTACTTCAATGGTAAAATAACGATTTCCACCTGTTTTAGTAGGGTCATCATTTATTCTTTCTAAAGCCGGTTCATAACTAACCTGTTTATCAGATGCTTGCCAAATCTTCTTGCTTTCAACACCTTTTGTATGTGAAGACATTATATGGTCTGTACCTATTTCAGTATTAACGGCTGAAACTTTAGTAGTCTTACCTTCATCTGTTAATCCAGACTCCCCACTTAACGCTCTTTCTATTTGTTCGTAATTACCAACGTATGGTTTTAATTTTTCTAATAATTCGGCTGTTGATAATTCCTGTATTGCTTTCCAAGCATATTCAACATGTAGTTTATATTCGTCTTCATCAAAATCTAAATCTCTATCTTCTTCAGCAACTTTATTCATAAAATTAGGGCTTAAAAAATAATTTAGGTCATCTTCTATATCATTATAATTATTATCACTAAACGGAGAACAAATGTATTGTAACATCAATTTAAACAATGGGTGATTATCTACATCACCACCTCTCATGCTAGAATCAAGTTCTAACTTTTGTCCTACTGTGTAGTCTCGTCTATTATATCTAATAGTTACGGGTATGTTGATGTCCATCTAAACCCCTCATGCTAACCAAGCCGCCCATGCCGCACCCTTTTGAATCATCTTTCCTAGTCCTATACCAGAACCTGGGGGTGTATACGATGGTTGTCCGGTAGCAGGGTCTAACCAATAGGGATTACCCATTGTATCATAGCCATTAGGCTGAACAGGGTATCCTGATGGGTTATTCATTGCTTGATGTTGTTGTTGCATCATATTATTTGCTTGAACCATTGGGTTTCCTCCACTAATCTGTGAAGGGTTTAACCCACCCGCATTAGGTAATCCTTGTTGTGGTTGATATTGTTGTGGTGGTTGTTGATATGGTTGTTGATATTGTTGTTGTGGTGGTGCTTGTGCTTGAGGCATACTAGGAGTAAATCCTTGAGTCTCTAAATATTGTTGTCTAGCCATTTTTCTTTGAACAACTACCTCGGTATTTACTGCCGCCGCAAGTAATGCTTGAACATCTAATGTAATATTTGCTTGTGTTACACCATTATAGTCAGTTAAACAATCAGGGTGTATTACCATTTCTCCACTAGAACCTTGAGATAATTTTAGTTTAGAAAGAAGTTGGCTTACCACTCTTTCAGTAGTATCTTCCATTAATTTTTCTAATGCCATCAAAAAGCCTTCACCATGATATTCAAAAAACTCTTCTACATGATTTGTTTGTAGCGTCAAAAGGTTATTTGTTGCCTTAAAATTAGCCGCCGTTTGTGCATCTATTGCAGTTACTATACTGCTGTTACTTGTTCCTAATAATCCCATATTATTCTACTCCTTCTAAAAATACATTATCTATTTGTTGCTCTAGTGATTCTTCTGTTAATGATTGTCGTATAATACTAGTGCCTGTTGTCATTAATGATATTACTCTGTTATTAATTGCATGGCTTTCCATCGTTAATCTGAATAACTCATCTTCCGGTGTTTCTACCGACATTTGAGGAGGGCGTATAGTCCAACCACTTGCCGACAATGCTTCAATATCGGATTGCCTTAATGAAGTTAGCGGTGCTGATTGAAGTATCTTAGGCACAGTTGGTTTAGGTATATATGCACTAAATGATAGCCCATGTTCGTCTGCTATAATTTGCTGTTCTAACATTTCATATTGTTTATGTAATTGTGAATGTTTATTACAATATGTTCCTCTCATCGGATAACCCTTTCTTACTTTATGTAAAGGCATAGGTGGCCTAGAAGGGTCTGATGATTCCCATACTTTATGTGTTCCACACACTACACATCTATCTCTAGTGTTAAACTTAAATCCTAATGGCATTTTTAAGAATGTTTTCTTCTCCGGCCATAAAATCTTAAGCATTTCTTTAACTTGTTTTTTTGGTTTACTACTTTTGTAGTCATATTTCATTACTGAACCTGCGGCTCTAGCATACTTTATTGGTGGTAAAAACGCATTATTTACAGTAGCGTTACTTGCACCAATTAAACTTGGGGGTTGGTATGTCATCGTCATTTATTTTTCTCCTTACATTCTTTACATTGGCACAATAATGCCATTGAACAATTATCTGTTATCATTAGTAATCCTCTATCATTGTTGTAATTCCTCTGTAAACCATTTCTGCTTCTGACTTTGCACTTACTACATATTTATGAGTCGGTATTCCTTTATCGTTTAGTTTTTGCATTCCGTCTTTAAACGCCTCAAATATTGGATGTTTTTGTATATCTGTATATTCGTATCGGTCTTTCCAAATATCAAACTTATTCGCCCATACACCTACTGCTATTGGATAGTCATGTATTTTTTTCTTACCTGATTTGTTTATTATATCCCAATGATTTGATGTTATACAATCCACTAAAAACTTCCAACACAATTGCTGTTCTATATCTATATGTTTTGCTAAATGTCTATCATCAATCATAAAAATAATATATTTTACTTTCCTACGTTTCATGTCTAATAGCCATTCGCCCCAGTATAATGATTCACCTCCTATGTCTGATGTTCTTATCGTGTGTGTATCTCCATCAATTTTAATTGTTTTCCTAAGCGGTTTATGTGCGCCTACTGTTCTTTCTTTAATTTCTGGAACATCACCTCTAGTCCGTAGTTGATGATGTAAGGTAGTTTTACCTACTTGAGTAGCACCGTATATTCCAAAAGAATGAGGATTAATTTTTTTCCAAAATAATCCTATTTGCTCAACTATAATTATAGCAAAACCTGCCATT
>Ga0315315_10003476_pt1 | contig 14462 bp, 10 predicted proteins | sample M140m3416metaG_FD_203699 | JGI IMG/M metagenome (GOLD analysis project Ga0315315, IMG submission 203699) | Ammonia-oxidizing marine archaeal communities from Monterey Bay, California, United States - M1 40m 3416 | ecosystem: Environmental > Aquatic > Marine > Intertidal zone | place: USA...
AACCTTGTTGAATTGAATTCTAAAAGTTAAATTTGCTCGCTGTTTTAAACTAAAAGACCTATTGGAGAGGTGCCAGAGTGGTAATGGAGCAGATTGCTAATCTGTCGACGGGTAACTGTCGCCGGGGTTCGAGTCCCCGTCTCTCCGCAAAAACCCCTGTAAGTCATTGATTTACAGGGGTTTTTAATTTTGGTTGCCTGAATTGTTGCCTCTAATTAATTTTTAATTAAATTGTTATTTCAAATTTGATACTAATTTAAAAAGATAACTATATGGAAATATCTAACAACATTAAATGGATGTATGTTTTAATGGCATCTGCTTTATTTGTTCTTGCCCAAGGTGGTGCTTGGTTACAACATAATTTGCAATTTAAATACCCAAAGTTGGGACCTGAATGGTGGGGATGGTATATAGCTGCCATACCAATCACTTGGCTATTTCTTAAATCAACACAACTAGGTGTTCAGGGTTTTGGTAACTCGCTATGGGCAAATCGATTCTTAGAATTCTCAATAGGTATAATTATATATGCTATTTTAACTCAATATTTTTTCAATCAACCAATGACATCCAAAATATGGGTACAAGTTGGTTTATGTGTTATAATAATTTGTGTTCAAGTTTTTTGGAAAGAATCTATTAATTAAAAACTAATAATTCTATTTAATATTTTTACGAATAAACCTTCATCAACTGCTAATTAGTTAAAATTTTTGCTAATTCTCTTTCAGAAATATGACCCAAATCATTTATTTCTTCCATCCACATATCAAGTTGGTTTCTTAATTCAATCAGATCATTTGAGTAATTTTTATCTTCAATTAGATTTTTTAGTTCAAAAGGATCATTTCTTAAATCATAAAACTCTTCAGGACTTCTTGGTGTTTGAAACCAAAGCTTTTGTTCTGTTGATAACATTTTAGAATCATTTAATTTATTTAGATGCTGCATTAAAGTCATTTGATTTCTATATGCAATGTTTAATGCATGAGGTTTATTGATATTATAATTCCTTATGTATTTAAATCTTTTACTTTTTACAGCTCTAATTCTATCAGTATGCTCGTCGAACCTGTCACTGGCTGTAAAAAGATATTTTCTTTTAATATTTGATTTTTGATTTCCTAAAAAAGCTATTCCTTGAAATACTTTCGGAATATCAATACCTGCGATGGATAAAATTGTAGGTGCAAAATCAATGAAATTTAGCATATCCGTATTTCTTTTTTCTTTTACCCTAACATTTTTAGGAAATTTAATAATTAATGGAACCTTAGACCCAGTTTCATATATTGCCCTTTTGTATCGAGGAAAAGGTCCGCCATGATCACTGTAGAAAAAGATGTAAGTATTATCATACAAACCCTGATCTTTTAGTTTTTTTACAACTAACCCTACTTGCCTATCCATTTCTACTAAATTTGTATAATTTACTGCTAAGGCATGTCTTGAAATTGAATCATCAGGAAAAACAGGTGGAACTGTTAATGCATTTGGCTTTACCGCAATTTGTTGCTTATCTCTTTTCCATATTTCAGATTCATGAGTGACATTAAAATTAAAAACTGAAAAAAAAGGTTTACCCCCTTCCCTATTTTCCCATGACGCATTATTACTTGAATCATCCCAAGCCTTATCTGTTAATCTAAAATTATAGTCTCTTTTAGAATTATTTGAACAATAATATCCGTTTTCTCTTAAAATTTGAGTGAAAGGTTTAATAGTTTCAGCTAATTTTGATGAATAATAAGGTATCTTTAAAGAAGATTCTTTTTCAGGTCTTAAAGTTCTGGATCCTGCATAAGCTCTCATGTTTCCTGTTCCTATTGAATTGGGATACATTCCTGTAATTATTCCACTTCGGGCAGGAGCACACACTGGATATGGAGAATTCATTTGATCATATACAACTCCATTATCAAGTAAAATATTGATGTTTGGTAAATTAACTGATTGATCTCCATAATAAGAGAAAAAATGCTGAGATTGATCTTCAGCAACAAGCCAAACAATATTTGGTTGATTTTGATTTTGTATACAACCAGTTAATGTAATTAGTAACAAAATAAAAAGACAGAAAAATTTGTATATGTTTTTCATGATTATAAATTTAATTTAATTCTTACAGATATAATACATATATATTAGATTTAAATTTAATATCTTGAGTAACATATATAATCATAATGAAATATATTAAAATTACTTTAGGCTTATTATTATTTGTATTTGTGTGTGGATGTAAAAAATCAAACACAATTGATAAAAATGAAAAACTAAACGTTCTTTTTATAATTGCAGATGATTTAAATTGTGATTTAGGTTCCTACGGTCATCCTCTAGTTATAAGCCCAAACATTGATAAATTGGCAGAAAATGGAATTCTCTTTGGAAATGTTCATAACCAATATCCATTATGTGGTCCATCCAGAGCTTCTTTTATGACGGGAATGTATACAGATCAAACTAAAATTACTCAAAACAATGTATTGTTAAGAACTACAGTTCCCGATGTTACGACACTTGGACAAAGGTTTAGACAACAAGGTTATAGATCTGTAAGAATTGGAAAAATTTATCATTATGATAATCCTAGTTCAATAGGGACTTCAAGTGCTGATGATATATATACTTGGGATCAAACAATTAATCCATATGGAAGAGATAAAATTGAAGAGTATAAGATAAACACTTTAGTACCTAGACAATATGGTGGGACTTTAAGTTGGTTGGCAGCAGAGGGAACTGATAAAGAACAAACTGATGGAATTGGAGCAAGTGAGGCAATAGAGCAATTAGAAAGTTTTTCTAAATCTGGACAGAACTTTTTTTTAGCCGTAGGAATGTACAGACCACATACTCCATTTGTGGCACCAAAAAAATATTTTGATATGTATAATAGAGATTCTATTCAAATTTCTTATGATGGAAGTAGTGAAGAGTATTTAAAAACCATACCTAAAGCAGCTGCAAATTCAATCAGATGGAAAAAAGATCAAATTATACTGAATTTAAAATCTAACAAAGAACTAGCTCAAGAGATAAAAGAAGCATACTTTGCTACTACTACTTTTGTTGATGCTCAAATTGGAAGAATATTAAAAAAATTAAAGCAAACTGGTCTAGATAAAAATACAATAGTTGTATTTACATCTGATCACGGATATCACCTTGGAGAACATGGACACTGGCAAAAACAAACTCTTTTTGAAAATTCTACAAGAGTTCCTCTTATTTTTTCTGGTCCTGGAATTGATAATAATGTTAGAATAGAAAGTGCTCCAGTGGAATTAATTGATATTTATCCAACATTAATGGATTTAACTGGAATTGAATCACCAGATCATGTTGTTGGAAAAAGTCTTAAACCAATTTTTGAAAATAATAATATTAATATTAGAAATAGTGCATTGACAAAATGGAGAAATGGTTATTCAATAAAAACTAAAAATTTTAGAATTACTAGATGGAAAAAAAGTGAAAATTTTGAATACGAACTCTATGATCATAGAAATGATAAAAAAGAATTAAAAAATCTTGTAAATGATCCAAGTTACTCAGTACTACTTGACTCACTTAAAATAGAACTTGATATTAGAATTGCAGACTCAAAACTAAAACCTAGTGGGGTTGGGAGACAATTTAAACAACAATCTTATCGTAGAGCACCAAATTTAACACAAGGAGATTTATATAATAAAAACGGTGAAAGAGTTTATTTTAAAACCGCAGACTAATAAATTATTTTTTATAAATAAAGCTTTTATCTAATTCCTCTGAGTCTTTGTATTTTATTCTCATGTCTTTCAAATCTTCTTTTAATTTAATTACAACTTCTTTGTAGTTAGGATCATTGTAAACATTATTCATCTCATTTGGATCCTTTAATCTATCATACAACTCCCATTCATCCACATCATAATAAAAACGAACTAACTTGAATTCTTTATTTACAATTCCATAATGTCTTTTGGCCATATGAACAGACGGATATTCGTAGTAGTGATAATAAACTGCATCTCTATTCCAATCCTCTGATTTTCCAGTTAATAAAGGAACTAAACTTTCACCTTGCATATCATCGGGAGCATCAATCATAGCAGCCTCTAAAAATGTTTGAGCAAAATCTAAGTTTTGAACCATTTCATCACTAGTAGTTCCAGGCGTAATCTTATTTGGCCATTTAATCATTAGCGGCGTTTTAAAAGACTCATCATAAATAAACCTCTTATCAAACCAACCATGTTCACCTAAATAAAATCCTTGATCTGAAGTATAAACTACTATTGTATTTTTTTCTAAACCAGACTCATCTAAATAATCTAAAACTCGTCCTACATTATCATCTACAGAGGATATAGTTGCCAAATAATCTTGCATATATCTTTGAAATTTCCACTGCATTTTCTCTTTATCGTTCATATTAGGCCAATTTTCTTTGAAATCTTGACTTATCTTATCTAGAGTTACATCATATTTTTTCTTTTGTTCATTATTTGCCCTTCCAAAAGGACCATAAAACCCTTGAGCCGTGGGGTACATTAAACTTCCATCTCCTCTTACATAAACAATCTCAGGCTCAACCTTACCCATTACTTTTATAGTCTCAGGTCTAACCTTACTATCGTGCATATATTGCATGTGAGTTAAAATATTCATTTCCGCTGTTTTAGCAGCAGTTCCTCTTCCAGAATAATCATCAAAAAGAGTAGCGGGCTCAGGAAATTCCTTTTCGTAAAATTCAGCAAACTTTTCTGGACTTGGCCACCAAGCTCTATGAGGAGCTTTATGTAAGTACATCATCATAAATGGCTTTTCTTTATCCCTCTTTTTATCTAGCCAATCTAGACTTAAATCAGTAATAATATCCGTAACATATCCGGTGATTATTGTATCACTATCTTTCCCTATAAACTTGGGGTTAATATAAGATCCTTGTCCTGGTAATATTAAAAAATCATCTATACCTTTTGGATTATTACCGAAATGAAGCTTTCCAAACATAGCGGTTTGGTATCCTGCTTTTTGAAAAAGTTGAGGGAAAGTAATTTGTGAGTCATCAAATTTTGCATGATTATCTATTTTTCCATTTAAATGACTGTGTTTTCCAGTTAAAATTACAGCTCTTGAGGGAGCGCATATAGAATTAGTCACAGAAGCATTATTAAAAAGCATTCCTTCATTTGCAATTCTATCAATGTTAGGCGTTTGAATCAACCTGTTGTCATAAGCACTTATAGCCTGGTATGCATGATCATCGGACATAATAAACAATATATTGGGCCTATCGTTCTGTTTTTCAACTGATGAGCAACTGGAAATTAAAATTATAAAAAAGAGAGAATTTAAACATTTCATGTTTTACTTTTTAGAGTTTTTTTTATGTGTACTCCAGGATTTCATGTTCTCTTTTCCTAAAACAGCTTTAAGCTTTCCCCACAATCTCTTTTGCATTTGTTTTAATTCCACTTTCATTTGTTCTTTATCAGATTTGTGAAGATTTCTAATTTTTTGAGCATCGATAAACCTTTTTACTTGAACAAGGTAAATCTTTTCTGAAGTTTCTTTATCAAGAGATAAGACCATAGTCATTTCGTCAGAAATTTTCTTTGCTTTTTCTTGAACTCCGTCTTGAGAAAAAACGGAAAGTGAAAAGATTAAGGAGAAAAATAAAATATAGAGTTTTTTCATAATAATATTAATTTATACAGTAATGATTTTTACGTTATTTTTTAGTTTTAAATATGTTATTATTAAAAATAATGAAATTTAGTGGTATGAGTTAATTAACTCTAAAGTTTTCCATTTCCATGTTATTCCTGGTTTCCACTTAGGGGCTTTAACATCAAAAAGATAATTGCTCAATTTTAGTTCTAAATTATGAGCAATCTTTTTTCTTTTAAAAACTAAATTTTCATTTTCATTTATATCATTTTTTAAATTATATAATTTAATTTCATTATTGTCATAAAACTTAATTAATTTCATTTTATCTACAATTATTGCAGAATGAGCTCTTTCAAGAGCTATCTTATTTTCATATGGAACATGGAAAACAATTCCATTAAAATTTCTTTTAATTTTTTTACTTTTATTAAACAAAACCTGTTTAAAACTACCACCATCGAATTTTTCATTTTTTAAATTTTCTTTTCCTCCAGCTAGATCTATTATAGTTGGTAATAAATCTGAAAAAGATATTGGTGTTTCAGCTTGTGAGTTAGGTTTAATATGAGGGCCTGAGACAATAAATGGAACTCTAATCCCTCCTTCAGTAGCATCCCACTTACCTCTTTTTAAAGGATAGTTATAACCTTTCTTGTAGTTTTTTCTAGGCATAATAATAGGAACCGATCCATTGTCAGAACTATATATCACATAAGTGTTTTTATCAATGCCTAGTTCTTTTAGTTTATCTAATATATATCCAACACTAGTATCTAAATCTTCTGTCATTGAGGCAAGACCTAAATTATCATGAATTTCACCAGCTTTCTTATTGTTATATTTTTCAAATGTCTCTTTTCTCATAATTAAATTAGAATGAATTGCATAATGAGATATTTGAAGGAAGAAAGGATTTTTATTTTTATGATTTTTAGTTATAAACTGAATAGCTCTCTGTGTAATACTAAATATTTTTTTTGGATCTTCATCAAAATTATTACTCCACTGTAGTTTGTTAGAATCATAATTAAAACCACCTTGTTTATTCTTAGTTGCTCCATCGCTTTTGTCATATCCTAAGATTTTTGGATTAGAGTCCATTCCCCATTTTCCATAATGAGCAGTTTTATAATTGGGATTTATTTTTTTTAATTGTTTTGGTATAGTAAAATCGGAACTATGATCAATATGATTAGTATTCATACCTACTCTTATCATTTTCAATCTTGCAGGAGATTGACCAAATTGAATGCTATATCTTGAGGGAGCGCATACAGGCGCACTAGAATAGGCGTATGAAAATTTAACACCTTTTTTAGCTAATTTTTCAATATTTGGTGTCTCATAAAAATCACTTTTAGATTCTTTTAAGCCACTTATCATTTCAACTGAGGTGCCGTTCCAACCTTGATCATCAGCTAGAATAAATATAAAATTTGGATTTTCAGGAGAGTTTTGAGAAATTAAAAATTTTACAAAAAGTAAGTAAAATAAAGTGATTAAACTTCTATCGATGATCATCGTTAATTAATTTCACTATTTGTTGAAACTTCAATTAATGGTATTGGCCAAAAATAATCTTCTGGTTGCCTTGCTCCTTCGACATTTCCGTAAATTAATTTACAATATTCATCATAAACACCAAACCTCGTTATATCGAAAAATCTATGACCTTCCATGTATAGCTCAACAGCTCGTTCTTTAAGTAATTCATTTCTAAAAGAGGCCATCGTTAAAGATGAATAATCTATCTCACCCATTTCAACTCTATTTCTTAAAATATTAATATCATTATTTGCAGCAGAAGGATCAGATGTAATTTCTGCATTTGCTTCAGCTCTCATTAAATAAACATCAGCAAGTCTAATAACATGCCAATTTTGTCTACTTGTGTATTCTGTAGTTGCTTCAGTATCGATATATTTTCCAGTCCATATTTGCCATAGTGTACCAGCTCTTTTACCAGTTTCTTTAACCGTTGGAATATATCCAGTATAACCAGGGTTTACATTAAATATTCTGGTACTTGTTTCGTATTGAGAAATTATTGATTGTTTAAATCTGTTATCGGCCTTATTTATTCTATTGTTGATAAATTTTCCTTTAAGTTTATTAGCGCCTCCGAATCCACTTCCAGACAATCCCGCATTTCTTGGAGTAAACAAATTTGATACAGCTGTCCCTTGTCCGGATAAGGATGATCCCTGAACATCAAATATCATTTCAGGATTATTTCCATTATTAGCATTAAAAATAGTACTCCATTCTTCTAAATTATTAGATAATTTAAATCCCTGACCACTAATTGCTAAATCGCTTTCTTTCTTAGCGTACTGATAATAATCTAAATAAGATTCAGGGAATTCAAGATATAGCTTATTTCCAACAACCCCTTCACTAGCACTTCGTTTAGAAGATGCAATTCTTGTATAAACTTTTGCTAAAAGTGCATGTGCAGAAGTACTTGTAGCTCTTCCAAGATTATTTGTATAATTACCATTTGATTCATTTCTTTCCCAGCAATGGGTTGATGCAAAGTTTAAATCTTCTATTATAACATCATATATCTCTACAATAGATGATACAGGTAATCCCTGAGCATCACCAGATTCAACTGGCATAGTTCTTAATGGTACTTCTCCAAAACAGCGTACCAAATTAAAATAATTTAAGGCTCTTAAAAATTTAGCTTCTCCTAAAATTCTATTTTTTAATTCCTCATCCATAGTAATTTGAGGAACATTAGCTATTACATTATTTGCATCTCTAATTCCTAGATAAAGTTCTTTCCATAAATTATTAATGCTTTGATTTGAAGATGTTACAACTCCAGTTTTAAATTCTTTAAATAAATAAGACGATAAACCTTGATCAGAGGAGGCAAAAAGAGTTGATGTGAATCCTTGCTTATAATATCCGTTTCCACTTTTTAATCTTGCGTAAACTGATGTTAGCGCTGCTAAAGCGTCGCTTTCATTTTGATAAAAGTTTTCTGTGCTGAGTTGAGTAAAAGGTTCTTCATCAAGAACATTACAAGAATTAAATGAAATAATAATTAAACAAATTATTAAATAATATTTTAAATTTTTATTCATGTTAGTATTAATAATTAAATTTTAAACCAAGCAAGAGAGATTTAGTTCCTGGATATGTGCCAAAATCAACTCCTCTCTTTTGTGGATTTTTCGTGTAAGTTCTAACCTCAGGATCATAACCTGGATAGTCAGTCCAAACTATTAAATTTTGACCAGAAATATATAATCGCATATTTCTATTTTGAGAGAAATTAAAATTATATCCAATATTAATATTTTTTAATCTTAAAAAAGATCCGTCATAAATATTTCTATCAGACGAAATTGCTCTTTTTCCAGGATCTATCATTGCACCAGGATGACTTGCGTTGTTTAAATTACCAACAGAGGGATCATATAAAAAATTTCCGTTTTCATAAGTGATTGGTGCAATCCACGAGTTTTGAAATGAAGAAGTTAAAACATTTGTTGATTTTTGTAAACCACTTAGTTGCCAAGAATCAACCCAGAACAAATCTCCTCCCATTTGACCTGTAAATAAAAAACTTGCATCCCAGTTTTTATAACTAAAATTGTTAGATATTGAATACGTAAAATCTGGATTGGGATCACCAATTTTAACATAGTCATCAAAATTGATTTCTTGTATTGCTAAGGGTTGACCAGACGCATCAAGATCAACATAATTATTTACATATTTAATTTCCCCAGGTGCTGCACCTGCAATACCACTACTAATTGCTTCATCCCAATTAGCATATATCCCATCAGTTTGAGCACCCCAATAAATTCCTAGAGGTTGACCTACCATAAAAAGAATAGGATAAGCCTGTGAAAAACCTATAGAGGGACCTAACTGAAAATCTAAATTTGAATTTAATTTATTAAGCTTGTTCTTATTTATTCCAAGATTTGCATTTATATCCCATGAAAAATCGTCTTTTTCCATAATGATTGAATTTATGTTTAAATCAATCCCCTTGTTTTCGACTTCTCCAAAGTTATCAACTCTACTTGTGTAACCATTAGAAACAGGTAATTGAACATTCTGAAGTAAATCACTGGTTACTTTATGATACAAGTCAACAGTAAAATTTAATTTAGAGTCCAACAAACCTATATCTATTCCAAAATTGAACTGATCAGTAGTTTCCCAAGTAAGATCATCATTTGCTAAATTAGATTCAAAAAATCCAGTGATAATTTCGTCATTAAAGTTATATCGGATAGGCGTCATTAAAGCTAATGATTGATATGGTGATATTGGATTACTTCCGATTTTTCCATATGACATTCTAAATTTAAGCTCATTTAAATTATCATATTTTTTAAAAAAATCTTCCTTTGAAGCAAACCAAGAAAAAGCAATTGAGGGAAATAATGCACTTTTATTATTAGTAGAAAATTTTGAGGAAGCATCAATTCTTGCATTTAAATCTATAAAATATTTTCTTTTATAATTGTACCCAACTCTAAACAAAGCTGATAACATACCTACTTCTCTAAATTGAGTGATTGGAGTTAGAATCTCCTCAGCTGAAGCAAAGTTATAAAATGATGTAGCATCAGTTCCAAAGCCTCTTGCTTTATTTAATATAGATCTAATCTCATTATTCTCGTATGTTCCAACTAGAGTTGCATCTAAACGGTGATTTTGAAACTTATTTCTATATCTAAGATTAATTTCAGCATATGATTTACTATGTTCTAAAAACGCTTGCGATGCTTGACCATTTGTATTTCTTCCTCTGGTGGTATTTAATGGATAGTAATTATCTCTATTGCTTTTTTGAAAATTATAAGACCCTTTTAGAGTTGCTGTTAATTTGGGAGTTATTCTTCCTACAATTTGCAATGTTTGTCGAAAAGAAAAAGATTTTTTAATATCCATTACGTATCGAGCTAAACTATATGGATTTGATATTACATTTCCCTCATTCAATATTGAGTAAATATCATCATCTTGACCAGGTTCCAGTAATGAAAAAATAGGTTGAAATTGTAATGCTTGAGAAACAACACCTCTTTGTTGAAATATTTCACCATTTCCAACTGAAGCTGCATTTCCTGTTTTATGTGTAAAATATGTTTTGGAGTAAATATCTATTTTATCATTAAATGCTTTTCTCTTAGCATTCATATTAAAATTTATTGTTTTATTATCTGAATTAATAATTACACCTTCTTGATTATTAACTCCAAGTCCTATTGAAATATTTCTTTTAAAATCTCCTCCTCTGTAATTCAAGTTGTATTTGTTACTTAGAGAAAGTCTATATGTTTCATCTTGCCAATTAGTATTTACGCCAGTTGTTTGAGGATATGGAATATTATTATACTCAACTATTTCAGGGAAATTGTCAGTGTTTATTAACTGGGTTCCATCAAATGCAGGACCATTTCTATTAGGATCAGTAATTTCTTGAAATATTTGATTTAAAACTCTTTGATTCATGTAGCTTTCAAAACCAGAACCATCTAAAACATCAATATTTCTTCTAACAGATGTTACATAACTTTCATAAGTTAAAGAAATTTTATCTTTTCCATTTTCTTTATTAGCTGTTTTAGTTGTAATTAGAATGACACCATTTGCTCCTCTTGCTCCATAAATAGCAGTAGCAGCAGCGTCTTTTAAAACTTCAATCTTATCAATATCATTTGGATTTATAAAATTAAGAGAACTTTGCTGTCCTCCACTGCCTCCCATCCCTTGAGCATCTGATAATGGTGAAACTGGAATACCATCTAAAACATACAATGGTTGAGTTCCTCCTAAAATCGAGTTAGTTCCTCTTATTGAAACCCCTGAACCACCACCTGGTTCAGAACTTTCTGAAACAACTAAACCTGATACTTGTCCTTGCAATATACTCTCTATAGATCCACTTCTATTTTTTTCAAGTTGATCTGAGGTTATCTGAGTTATTGATCCAGATAAATCTTTTTTACTTATATCAAAATAACCAACACTGACTGTCACCTCGTCAAGTTCATTCTCTTCGGAATCCAAAAATATAGAAACAGGTGAGGACAATACAGACAGCTCAGTAGTTTTCATTCCAATGTAGGAAACCCTTATTTTATCTCCAATAGTTATCATTATTTCAAAATTTCCATCAAAGTCTGTGACTACTCCAATATCTTTTCCAACTATTTGAACAGTTGCGCCTGGAAGAATAAGATTTGTATCTTTTTCAAAAACAGTTCCTTTTAAATTAAGATCTTGTGAAAAAAGAATTGTTGAAAAAAGAATAGAGAAAATTAATAAGATTTTTTTCATAATTATTTTCTTACCTGAGTTCTTAACCACCAATCTCTATCAGGATTATATTTATATTGTTTTTGTAATTTTTTTGACTCTTCTCTTAATTCTTTTTCAATATTATTATAATTATCATCATTTATTAAGTTTTTCATTTCACCTGGATCTTTTATTAAATCATATAATTCATCAATATCATCCTCTAAAAAATTATCAATTAGTTTGTACTTGTTAGTTCTAACAGCAACTTGATTAGGTCCCGCATATGGCCAAGCGTCATCAACATAATATTCAAAAAGCATACTTTTTCTCCAGGACTTGTCTTTTTTTCCACTGATTAATTTCACCATTGATTCTCCTTGCATATAGGTAGGTTTTTTAACTCCAGCTAAATCTAAAATTGTTGGTGCAATATCTATATTTAAACATTGTTCTTTAATAGCAGAGTTTTTAGTAATTAATTTTGGATACCTAATTATCATAGGTACTCTCATCGAATTTTCATATGCTAATCTTTTATCAAGAAAAGTATGATCACCCATAAAGTAACCGTTGTCACTACTGTATATGATTACTGTATTTTCTAGCTCACCCATTTCATCTAAAGTTTTTATAACCTCACCTAATGACTCATCAACAGCAATTAAACTTCTTAGAAGTTGCATGTATTTATTTTTATTAATTGGCCATGTTATTTCAGGCAATTCATCTGGAATCTTATCATTTTTATTCCATTTGAATCCATATGTTTTTCTTCGAAGCCACTCTGGTTTTCCTTTAAATGTTTCTTTATGTGTATCATAGGGTGGTGTAGGTAAATCTTCATTATTATAAAGATCTTTATGTCTCGGTGCAGGAAGATGTTTTTCATGCACTGCTTTATGCCATAAATTTAGACTGAAAGGTTTATTAGGGTCACGTTTATTTTTTAACCAATCAATCGTCTTGTCAGTTAGTATGTCTGTCATATAACCTTCTAACTGCATCTCTACTCCATTATCATTTACTTTAGGATCAAAATACTTACCCTGACCAATAAAACTAAACCAATAATCGAATCCGGGTCGTATATGTTCTTTATCTCTTTTCCAAGCCATATGAATTTTTCCTATATGAGCTGTTTCGTATCCAGACTTTTGTAAGTGTGATGAATAGGGAGCGTAATTTGACCAATCAGGATCAACATGTTTATTATTTTGATTAACCCCATGTATATGAGGATAAGTTCCTGTTAAAAAACTTGCTCTTGAGGGAGAGCATATAGATTGAGTAACAAAGAAGTTTTCAACATTAACACCTTCTTTTGCTAACTTATCTATATTGGGAGTCTTCAAAAAAGGATATCTGTTTGAAAATCCCACAGCATCATAGGGTTGGTCATCAACTAGAATAAAAAGAAAGTTTGGTTTTTTTTCAGTCTTCTGTGAAAATAAATTTAAACTAAAAAAAATAGCAATTAACAATATGTATCTGATCATAAATTATAAATTAAAGAATGTGTTTTAAAATACTCTACTGCGTTTTAAACGAGTAAACAATGGAGTAACTTGCATTAGTTCCGTCTGATGATTTCACTCTCCAGTAATACGTAGTATCGGCATCTAATTCCACATCAACAGTTTGCGCTGACAGGTTTGTTAAAGCCGATGCTGGTGTTTGTTTACCATCCACCTTGTCTACATAAACCGTGTAACTAAGCGTGTCGCCACTATCAGGATCTGTTCCTTCCCAAGTAAACGTAGCCTTTCCATCACTAAGCGTGACAGTTGACCCAGACGCAGGAGTTTTAAGGTCTGCTGGGAACGGTGCATAATTAACAACACCATCGCCTGCTAAGTAAAACTTCCACGTATCACTTGCTGTTGTGGTTGTACTACTTGTGTTTTTTGAAGTCACTTTCCATGAGTAAGGCACGCCTTTATCAAGTGTAGCTGTTGTACTTGTTGAAGACACTCCGTTTTTGTTTGTAGCTGTACTTGTATTAAGATTAATAATACTTACATCATAAGTATTGGTACTGGCTGAAGCGTTCCAAGTAAAAGTCACTGTACTCTGAGTATCCGACACACTAGTTCCCGTCTCACAAGTCTTGTTGTTTGCTGGAGCTACTAATGTAGACTTGCCTGGTGGTGTTGGTGGTGGTGGATCCACTGGACCACCTCCTCCGCCGCCGCCGTCATCTCCTCCACCGCCTCCGCAGCTTAGAAGAAGAAGTGTAAACATAAAACTAAAGTATTTTAATATCTCGTTTCTCATCGTTTTACTATTTTAAATGTTTTTCTAACTGTAGGTCCGTCCAAGGTTACTAAGTAAGTACCTGCTGGAACACCACCCAGATCTAAATCTGTTTTTCTACTCGTCTGTATCTCTTGTTCTCTTGTAAAGATTAGATCTCCTTTTGAGCTAAACACGCTCATTGTTACTTTACTGTCTTCTCCATTTACATACACATTAACATCTCCAGGTGTTGGGTTTGGATAATACAATATATC
>Ga0315315_10003478_pt1 | contig 14460 bp, 19 predicted proteins | sample M140m3416metaG_FD_203699 | JGI IMG/M metagenome (GOLD analysis project Ga0315315, IMG submission 203699) | Ammonia-oxidizing marine archaeal communities from Monterey Bay, California, United States - M1 40m 3416 | ecosystem: Environmental > Aquatic > Marine > Intertidal zone | place: USA...
ATATTTTAATGAATAATTTTTTAAAAAAACTGGGTTTATTTGAGTTCTTAATATTTTTCATTCTAGTAAAATATATATATTAGTTTATTACTTTCATCTATGAGTATTAAATCATCTCGACAGTTAGTAGAAGAAGCGCACAAAAAAATTCAAACTTTGAGCCCTCATGAAGTAAAGAATTTGTTGGATAAAAAAGAAATTACTTTAATAGATGTAAGAGATATCAGGGAACTTTGGAAGGAAGGAACGTTTGAAAATGCAAAACATATTCCAAGAGGTATGCTTGAGTTTTGGTTGGACCCAGAAAGCTCTTATTATAAAGCTAACAAAATTGAAGACATTAAAAAAATGGTCTTATTTTGTGCATTAGGATGGCGATCAGCTTTAGCTACGAAATCCCTTGTAGAAATGGGATTTGAAAATGTGGCACATGTTGATGGCGGTTTTGATGCGCTAAAAAAAAGTGGATTAAAAGTCGTTCTTAAAGAAAAAAAATAAATTATTTCCTTGCTTCATTTAAAGCAAATTCAATCCTATCTTGACCCCAAAAAATTTTGTTATTAGCAACAAATGTTGGTGCTCCAAAAATTCCCTTGGCATAAGCGTCATTTGTTTTCTTTCTAAGAGAGTCCTTTATTGATGAAGAAGTTGAACGTAACTTAAATGTTTTAGGGTTAACATTTAAGTTTTTTAATACTTTGCTAATTACGATTTCATCATTCATATTTAAACCATCTTGCCAAATCGTATTAAATATATTGTCTATATAATAACTCTTAACATTATCCTCTTCTGCAACTAATACTCCTCGCATTAAATTTAAACTTCTTATTGGAAAATAAGAATTAAATCTAAATCTAACATTGTTTCTTTCTGCTATTAGTTTACAATCTCTAATCATGTGCTTAGCCTTCGCAGGTATGAAAGCTGGAGCTTTAATACCATGTAAATTATGTAAACCACCTAAAAGAATAGGATTATATTTAATTTTTACTTGTTCTTTGCTTTCTATTTTTTTGATTTCTTTATGGGCTAGAAATGAATAAGGACTAACAAAATCAAAATAAAAATCAAAAGACCTAATCATTGAAGCTTATTTTCTTAGCGAAGAAAATTCTAATAAACCAGTATATAACTAATCCAAGCGGACCAGTAAAATAAGTCAAAATTAAAGACGGTACAGTTATAATTTTTGGTATCAAATATTTTTTACTATCCCTTATAATCCAAGTGCCAATAAATAAACTGATTGCTAGAAAATGTAGCCAAAAAATTAATAAGAGAACCTCATTAGCAAACATTGAGTAAAGTCCATCTAAACCTTTATATAATTCGAATCCCTCAAAAATATTTCCTTCAGTATAAATTTTGTAGGATAAATAAGCATAAGCAGCAGCTAAAAGCAGCGGGGCTATTATAGACTGAGTAAAAAAATTTGTAATCTGATGATTAGGAGCAATAATAAGTAAGACCCAAAAAGGGATTATACCCCAGTTAGCCATTAGGTAAATATTTTCATTGGTTAAGAAAGACAATAAATTATTTATCATAAAAAATAATATAGTATATTAGACTTATGAATCCCACAGCTAATAAAAGTGATTTTGAAGATTTAACTACAAATCTACGAGACCTTGCTTATTCGTATTTAGAAAAATATAGTCCTTCAAAACAACAATTAAAAGTATATTTATTAAAAAAATATTTAACAAAAATTAAAGGCACGAAATCAAAAAAGGAAGTTACTTCTATAATAGATGAAATAATTCTTAATCTTGAAAAAAATAGAATTTTAAACGATGAAATGTATTCTGACTCTAAAGCCAGAATGTTTTTGAGACGTGGATATTCACTAAATAAAATTAATCAATCTTTAAGAAACAAGGGCATTGATAGTAAATTTATAAAGCAAAGCATTGATAAAATTAAAGAGGATGAAATAGAACCAGATTTTGTATCAGCCTTGAAGCTTTGCAAAAGACGAAGAATAGGTCCACTTAGACCAGAGGACAATAGAGAACTGTTTTATAAAAAAGATATGGGTATCTTAGCAAGAGGTGGTTTTAGTTTTGATTTATCTAAAAGAGTTTTGGATTTAGAAAAAGTAGAATTTAATAAATTAATTAAATTAATTTAAATCTTCTTTACGTTTTTTTTCATCTTTAATTAACATGTCGAGTTTTCTTCTTAGCGCATTTCTAACTAAAATAAAAAATAAAACGCCAAAGAAAGTCACTGATAAAACAATAATTGCAATAGTTTTAAACATCTAAATTTTCTGCACGTTTAATTAATAAACTAGGATTTCTGTAATCCTCTTTGCCGTATAAAAAAGGTTTTTCATCTAATGTTTTTATTATTGCACCAGCGTTTTGAGCTACAGCATGTCCAGCAGCATAATCCCATTCATTTGCCCTTTCCTGAGCAGCGTATATATCATATTCACCAGTAGCTATCGCACAAAATTTATATGAGCTAGCCATCTTTACAATTTTAGTTACGTTATATTCTTTCAGTTTATTTAAAATAACATCTGATGGTTTTATAGCACTAGAAACGGCAACTATCTCCCCTTTGGGCTGTTTCTTTTCACAATTAATTTTTTTTGTTTCTTCGTTTTCTATTAAATAACTTTCCCCAGGTGCAAAGGAATAAAACAATCTATTTTTTTTTGGCACTCCTACTAGACCTAAAACTGGTACTGTATTAATTACTAAAGCTGCATTTAAAGTGTACTCATCTTGACCAGAAATATATTCCTTTGTTCCATCTATAGGATCAATTAACCAAAACACCCTTGCTGTATTTTTAATTTTTATATTTACTGTTTCCTCTGAAACAATAGGTAAATTTGGTGTTAGTTCTTCAATTTTTTTTGTTATTATTTCATTGACTCTAAGATCACCATTACTTACTGGAGTATTGTCTTCTTTAATTTCTATTTTTAATCCTTTTTTATAAATATCGATAGATTCTCTTCCAGCACTTTTGAATGTTTCTATTAAACTCTCAGAAATTTTTTTAAGTTCATCTTTATTCATTATCTATTTTTTCTAAAGATATATTTTCTACGTTAATAACTCTTTTTCCGTAATTCTCAAAATTTACAGTAACCTTATTACCAATAATTGATTGAACCTGACCTATTCCCCAGTCTTTATTAGCGGGATTTTTTACATAATCCCCTGGTTCAAAATCAATAAGCATCATGGAAAATCACAATTTTTTCCATTATACACTTAAATGATGAATTCTCTAGGAATTAATAAACCAAAAAAAGAAACAAAGGTGGTCGTAGCTATGTCTGGTGGCGTAGATTCATCTGTTGTGGCTGCACTAATGAAACAAGAAGGATATGATGTCACTGGCATCACATTGAAATTATATGACGATACCAAACAAACCAAGGAGGGCAGACAATGCTGTGCTGGTCAAGATATTCTAGATGCTAAAAGAGTATCAGAAAATATAGACATTAATCATAAAATTTTATTTTATCAAAAAAAATTTAAAGCCGAAGTAATAGACTCATTTATAGATAGCTATGCTGCAGGCGAAACACCGATACCATGTGTACAATGTAATCAAACAGTTAAATTTAGAGATTTATTTAAGTACGCGAAAGAATTAAAAGCTGATGCATTAGTGACCGGTCATTACGTTACAAGAATTCAAGGAAACGGACATGCAAATATGTATAGAGCTAAAGATCAAAATAGAGATCAAAGCTATTTTTTATTCAGCACAACCCAAGAACAATTAGATTATTTGAGATTTCCTTTAGGTGAAATTGACAAATCAGAAACAAGATCAATAGCTGAAAAGTTAAAATTAAACGTTGCAACAAAACCAGATAGTCAAGATATTTGCTTTGTTCCTAATGGAGACTATGCTTCAGTGATAAAAAAATTTAAGCCAGAGTCTTTTAAGTCAGGAAAAATTCTCGACCTTCAAGGCAAGCAAATAGGTGAACACGAAGGAATTATAAATTATACTATCGGCCAAAGAAAAGGAATTAAGATAGCGAGCAATAATCCATTATATGTAGTAAACATAGACGCAGACAACAATACTATTATTGTTGGAGAAAAGGAATGTCTTGAAGTAAAACAGATTAAACTTAGAGACTTGAATATTCTTGGATCTAAGGAAGAATTCTCCAGAGCAATAAATATTAAAGTTAGATCTACAGGAAGACTTTTAAAAGCCAAGATTGATATTTTGAAAACATCTGCGGATGTTAAAATTTTAGATAAAGAAACAGGAATTTCTCCTGGGCAAGCTTGTGTATTTTATTCTAAAGACAATGTTGGGGATAAAGTGTTAGGTGGTGGATGGATACATAAGACTATCAATAAAAATTTATCCACTTAGTTAACAACTCAAAATTACTGCTCGTTTAAAGTGATAACAATTTTTTTTAAATATGATTTAATTTAATTAATTAAGAGGCAACTCTTAACTGACCATTTAAGGAAAAACCGAGAGGTTCAAGCTTAAAGGGCAGAAAGGTGGACCTAGTAGCGCTAGAATAGTTCATCGGGATGGCTTGGCGGTAGCGCCTAAAACGACGAGCCAAAACTACTAAATTTCTGGGCGAAAGCCTAGAAATTTATGTGGTTCTATCTTTTGTTCATTTTTTACCGTACATTACATTAATATTAATCATTTAAACTTTTATAGGCACCGTTTTGAGAAAACTTGTTGTTATCATCAAATTTTTTTTAAAAATAATTTCTAAGTTTCCTTTATTAACTAGAGCTACAAAATACGCATTTCATAAAGTTTATAAAAATAAAGGCAATTTTTTATATTATGAAAAAAATAATTTGTCGTTTGTGTTACATCGCAACGAAACAATATCAAATTCTATATTTTTAGATGACGAATTTGAGTTCTCAAAATTTTTATGTGCCTACAAGATCATAAAAAAAAAGAAAAGAACATTGATAGATATAGGCGCAAATCTTGGTTCAATTTCCATCCCTGCATTAAAAAAAAATTACTTTGAAAAAGCTATTCTTTTTGAACCTAATCCAGAAAGTTTAAGGTTACTAAAAATTAATATCTTAATAAATAATTTAGAAGAAAAAGCTATTTTAAATGAATTAGCTTTAAGCAATACTAAGTCTTCAAAGATTTTAAAATCAGATTTAAGATTTAATAGAGGAGATAATAGATTGATCTCTAATAGAAAAATCTTGGCAAAAAATCACTTCAAAGTTAAAACAGATCTTTTAGATAATTATACATCTAAATACAGTAAAGATAATTGTTTTATAAAAATAGATGTGCAAGGAGAGGAATGCAACATTTTGATTTCCTCGAAAAAAACGTTATCCAAAAAAATTCCAATTATGATTGAATTCGAACCTAAAAATTTGAAAAAAAACTGGATTAAATATTATGTATATATAATTAAATATTATGAGTATGTTTATGATTTAAAAGAAAAAAATCTTTCAAAAATCACTAATAATAAAAGCAATCTTGAGAATTTATTTAAAACCTATGAAAAAAAAAATAGCTTTACCGATTTATTATTTGTTTGAAGGTATATTGTAAAATTTTCTTATTTTTTTTCTTAAAAAACCTGGAATATATAAAACCAACCTACTTACCAACCATTTATATAATATACTGAATGTTTTTCTATTTAGTGGCATCGTATAAATATCTGTGTTTGGATAAACTGAATTATTAGCTCTTTTACCAAAACCAAGATACATTCTAGTTTCATCGTTAATATTATCTAAAAATTCTGCATTTAAAATTATTGGTTCGCTGTGACTAGTGTCCTTCTCTACTTGAAAGAATAGAGTTTTTCTCACAAAATTAATATTGGATGTAGGCTTTGCCCTATGAACACCCCAAGAATTATAAATTAAAATAGTTCCCTTTTTTCCTTTAAAACCGACTAAATCTTTTTTGTGATTTTGATTTATGTATTCATCAGAGTAATCATGATTTGTATTTTCACCAGACCATACATGTGATTTTTGAATATATTGAAATTCGCCATCTTCAACATCACTTAGATAAGCTAAAAAAATAATTCCTGGTGCGGAGGTATGCGTTTCGCCTTTTTCCTTATCATACCTTCTATTATCAGTATGCCACTGCATATGCTGACCTCCAAAATTCTCATAATATCTCAAAGCTTTAAGTCTAAATAAATTTCCAAAAATCTCTTTGCAAAAGTTCATTACTTTTAAATTTGTACAATAATTATAAAAACTTTTTGAGGCAGCAAGCATGTGAGTTAAAAAAAATTGATTTCCATGAGTAAAGTATACTCCCGCTACATTATTTTTATTAAGACTTAAATCAGCTTTTTTAACATCTGTCTCAATATTTTCGATAAATTCTGAGGTCAAAGCATTTTCGAATTTGAAAAAGCCTTTATCTCTTACTTGATTAACGATATTCGAATTTTCTATTTTTAGAAATTCTTCAGTAAATATTTTCATAATTGTACTTTAGTCTTTTTTACTTTTATTTTAAATATCAAAATAGTAAAATAATCTAAAAATCAATAATAACTTTAATGAAATTTCTTAAATATTTTTCTTACCTTGTTTTACTAATATCGATACCTGTACTTTCGATACATTTTAACGTATTTGAAATTAAGGATAAAATTTATCAAAAATACCCTAATTTAAATTTGAGAAAATATCTTTTTAAGAAAGAACCTGTTTTTAACAGAATAAATAATGACTATAACGTTAAATTTTTACCTAATACAGAATTAGTAAAAATGAATTTGGAAAAAAAAAAAATTAAATTTAATTCAGATTACTATACCAGTAATGCAAAAAAAAAGAATATTGCTTATAACAAATACGGATCCTTTTTTATAGAAACATTTGATAAAAATATTTTAATTACAGATTACCTTGGAAATATATATTTATCATTAGTTGATGAATTATTTAGTAACGATAAAAAAATGGAGCCTAAATTTTTAAGTCATAATTTATCAGAAATTGACAGGGTTTACGACTCAATGGTTTTTGAAAACAATCTTTATTTAACCTATGTGAAAAAAACTAAGGAATGTAAGAAAATCGTAATTAGTTTTGCAAATCTTAATAAAAAAGAATTTGATTTTAAAAATTTTTTTGTATCAGAATGCAGCGAAGTAGCGCCAGGAAGAATGGCAGTTTTTTCGGTTGATGGCGTTAAAGGAATTTTGTTATCAGTTTCATCGGGATCTTATAATGAACCAAGCCTAGATGCACAAAACGATAATTCAATTAATGGAAAAGTGATATTTATAGGATTTGATGAAAAAAAACATTCTGTATTCACCAAGGGCCATAGGGTGGTACAAGGTTTATATGTTGATAATAATCTAGTTATTGCTACTGAGCACGGACCAAGAGGTGGTGATGAAATTAATATTTTAAAAAGTAAACATAATTACGGTTGGCCTATCTCCTCTTATGGAGAAAAATATGATTTTAATTATGAACAGAAACCTTTTTTTAAAAAGACTCATTTCTCCCAAGGTTTTGAAGAGCCAATTTTCACTTTTGTTCCTGCTATAGGAATTTCTGAAATAATAAAACTTCCTAATGAATTCTCCGAGATGTTTAACAATGTTTATGTAGTTTCATCTTTGTATGGAAAAAGTATTTTTTTAGTTAGACTAAATAAAAAACCTCTCCGGATTACTTTTGCTGAAAAAATTTTTTTAAATGAAAGAATTAGAGACATAAAATACCTTAAAGATAAACAGACAATCTTATTAGCTTTTGAAACAAAAGGAGAGATTGGAATCTTAAAAAAAACTAATTAATCTTTTTTAACCAGAAAATTCTCGAAAGGAGATAAAAAATTATAACTCCTACGAAATAATTCCACTCCAGCATATGTTTAAAGTGAGTGTTGCCTTTAGTGACTAGCATAGGCAAACTAAGTATAGCAACTGTTGCCAAAACACTTACAAGCAATATTTTTATATATAAAACTCTCTTATTAGATAATTTTGATAACTTTTCTTTTAATTTTATAAAATGAAAAACTAAATAGCCCTGAGCAATAATTTCAAATATAATAAAAAGCAAAAGAACTACTCTTCTAAAAAGCTTATATAGTTGAAAATCAATTTTTATACCTAAGAAAACGGAGTGTATTGCAAGAAAAATTGCCGAAAGTAATCCAAAAGTTCTAAATTTAAAAATTACATTTGTTGAATACAGTCTGTTTACTAATTTATTATTATTGTTCCAATAAAAGTAAAGAAGTATTGCGGTCAATATCATTGCAGGTTTAAAAATTAGATATTGGGGAAAGGTTCGCGATGCTCTACTAATTGACAAACTTCCATCTAAATAAGGTATCGAAAAGCCCGACCTACCTATCTGATCAACCTCAAACATGGTGTTGTCTAAAAATTCAGGATTTTGAGAAATAAGTAAGCATAGATTAATTGCTATTAGTGGAATAAAAAATATCCATAAACTCAATTTTCTTATTTGAGTTATTTCATTCATAAATATTAAGTTGATTATTTTTTTTTATTTCTTTTTCTTGCTCTTCTTTTTTTAGAGCCAATTTTTCTTCTGCCACGATGTTTTTTAGGGTAACCCATATTTTTGCCTCCTTTTAGTATCTTAATTAGACAATTAATATATAAATATCAATTATAATTATTTATGAAAAAGTCTATAAGGACATTCCTAAAACATCCCACTAAAGATAACTCAAATAGATCTGCAAACCCTGCTGTAATTAGAGCCTCAACTATTCTCTTTAATACTATGCAAGAGCTTTATCAGCATGAGAAAAAAATCAAAAAACACCAAAAAGTTAGTCACTATAGTTATGGTAGATACGGAAGCTCCACAACCATAGAGCTGGAAAATATTTTAAAAGAATTAGAACAAGCATTCCATGTGTTTTTAACAGGTACTGGTTTCGGGGGCGTTGCTTTAGCGATTATGAGTCTATGTAGACCAGGAGATGAAATATTAGTTTCAGATAACGTTTATGGTCCAACCAAAGAAATTTCAGAGAAACTTCTAAAAGAATTTAATGTTATGGCTAAGTTTTATAACCCTGACTCCTTTGAAGATTTAAAAGGTAAAGTTTCAAAAAAAACAAAAATGATATTAGTTGAAAATCCTGGAAGCAATACTTTTGAATTTCAAGATTTATCTAAGATTGTAAATTTGGCTAAAAAGAAAAAAATATTTACTTTTCTTGATAATACGTGGGGTACACCATTATACCTTAAACCATTAAAACTTGGTTTTGATATGTCTTTCTCATCCGCAACAAAATATTTTTCAGGTCATTCAGATGCAATGGGAGGTTCGCTTGCAGTTAATAAAAAAGTTTTTAAACAAATTATGTTTTTTTATAAACTCTCTGGATATAGAATGTCTGCTGATGAAGCATATTTGATTATTAGAGGTTTAAGAACCCTAGATACAAGATTAAATCAACATTATGAAAATACCAAACAAATAATTAATTTCTTAAAAAAGCAAAAAAAAGTTAAAGAGATTCTTTATCCTTATAAACCATCAAGTAAAAATTATAAATTATGGAAGAAATATTATTCAGGGGCTACTGGATTACTATCGATAGTTATACAAAGTAAAAGAAAATCATCTGTAATTAAATTTGTTAACTCACTTGAACTGTTTGGAATTGGCTACAGTTGGGGCGGCTTTGAAAGCCTCGCAATACTTCAAGAACTTAGATCGAATAAAAAAGGAGAATATCTTCAGAGTAGAAAATATTTTAGGTTTAACAAGGATGAGCATATAGTTAGATTACACATTGGCCTTGAGGATCCTAAGGATTTAATTAATGATTTAAAGAATAGTTTAAGGTACGTAAAAGCATGAGTAAATTTTTTCCAAGCAAACTATCTTTAATAGTTTTAGTGTCAGCTTGTAGCGTAATTTTAATTTCAATGGGTCTCAGGCAAACTTTTGGGCTTTTTTTTGATGCATTTGAAAAAGGTTTAGGAGTTACTAGAACAGAATTTGGTCTGGCAATTGGTATTCAAATGTTATTTTGGGGATTTTTTGCTCCAATATTTGGTTTACTAGCTGATAAATTTGGGGGAAACAAAGCTGTATTTTTAGGATTTATAATTTTCGCCTTTGGTATTTTTATGCTTTATTCCGGCCCGAATACAGGAATTTATTTTCAATTAGCATTAGGAGTTTTAGTTGGAATAGCTTTAGGAGCAACTGCAATAGGTGTACCTGTATCAGAAGTCGGAAAACATTTCCCTAATGAGACACGAACTATCGCTACAGGAGTTGTCACGGCCGCTGCATCTATAGGTTATTTTTTATCACCTCTTCTAACAAAATATAGTCTAATACAATTTGATTGGGAGCAAACTTTAAAATACTTTATGATATTTATTATTATAGGTCTCATTGTTTCAATTTTTTTATTTCCAGCAAAAACAATAATTAACTCATCTCAGGCTGATAGAGACCAAACTTTTCTTTCGGCTATCAAAGAAGCTTTTTCCCATAAAGGATATATATTATTAGTTTTAGGTTTTTTTGTTTGTGGTTTTCAAATTACATTAGTAGGAACCCATATTCCAGGATATATGCAAGATAGAGGTATGGCAGGTTGGTCAGCAACTATAATTTTAGCATTGATTGGTTTTTTTAATATTTTTGGAACTTTGGGTATGGGATATCTTGGTACAAAATATAAAAAGAAAAATTTATTAAGCATTCTTTATTGTCTAAGAGCTTTAAGCATATGTGTTTTTATATTTTCACCTCCATCAATGCTGAATTCAATTATATTTGGAGTCACTTTTGGACTTTTATGGTTATCTACTGTCCCTCCAACCAATGGAATAGTTGCTCAAATTTTCGGAACAAAATATTTAAGCACTTTATTTGGTATAGTTTTTTTATGTCATCAATTTGGAGCTTTTGCTGGTGCATTTTTAGGAGGTTATTTTTTTGATACTTTTGGAAGTTACGATTATGCTTGGTATATGGCTATTATTTTATCAATTTTTGCAACTATTGTTCACTACCCAATTGATGAAAAACCTATCCAAAGAAGTTTGAATTATTCTTAGAGGTAATTAAATAAAATTACCAGGCCATAAATCAGAGCAATAATATTTATGTATTTAGAAAATTTTCTATCTTTTATATTATAAAATAATTTTTGCGCAGGAAAATAAATTACTAAGGCAAAAAAAATATAAGATAATTTTGTAAATTGAAGGGTGTTAAAACTTAATAATAAAACAGTTAAATACTGCAAAATTCCCATTACCAAATATCCATAACAAATATAGTACCTAGCTATTTCTTTTTTATTTTGGCTGACTAAAGTTGAATATATAGCCAAGAAACTTCCCCCCATATTTGTTAAACCATGAACACATCCAATACCAATTAAAACAAGTTTTTTTAATTTAAAAAAAGTTTCTTTAAATGAGGAAAATTTTCTCTTATTTAAAATTAGTATTGAAGAAAAAACTAAAAGCAAACCTACTAAAAGCTTAAAGTCTAAAATATATTTAAATTTAAGAGCTACTATTAAGAATACTACTAATAACGGAAGGCAAAATATATTATATTCATATATAAATTTTTTATCTTTAACTTTTGATTTAAAAAATTGCAAAACACTTATTGTGATCGATACCGGCATTAAAATATTTATAGTGTTAGCAAAGTCATATCCTAATATTAGCAATGATGGAGTACCAAATAATAAAAGACCTACACCAAAGATAGACTGAACGATAATTAATAAAACAATAATACTTACTTCTAAAATTGATATCATCTCTGACAATCGTATATCACCTTAAGGTTGTAAATAGAGTCTAATTATGAATCAAAAGTGAATCAAAACGTGAACATTCTATAATTTTCAACTAATAATTGTGGATAAATATTTTATTATTTAATTCAAAGTTCATAATTTTTTTATTATTCTAAATTAACTATAGGAGTAAATATGTTCTCAAAAAAACTAAATAAAAAATTAGACCAGTATCATTTATTAAATCATCCATTTTACAAATCATGGAATGAGGGAAAGTTAACAAGAGAGATTATTAAAGATTATGCGGAACAGTATTACCAGCATGTAAAAGCATTCCCAAGATATATCAGTGCCACACACTCTTTGTGTGAGGATATAGAAAAAAGAAAAATCCTTTTAGAAAATCTTCAAGATGAAGAAAACATGGAGGCAGACCACCCAAAACTTTGGAAAAATTTTGCTTTAGAAATGGGCGCTGACTCTGAAAAAATTGAAAATGTTAATCAAGAAAAATTTACTAAGGATTTAATAGAAAACTTTTTTAAACAAGGTCGATCATCATACGCAGAGGGATTAGCTTCACTTTATACCTATGAAAGGCAAATTCCTGAAATAGCAGAAACAAAAATACAGGGTTTAAAAAATCATTATGGTTGTAATTCAAAAAAAGGTCTTGAATTTTTTGAAGCTCATAAATCAGCTGATGTTTACCACAGGGCAGAATGTGAAAAATTATTAGATAGTTTGTCTGAAGAAGAGCAAGATAAAGCCGAGAAAGCTGCGTTATCGACTGCAAAATATCTTTGGAATTTTCTTAGCGGTATGTCTGCTAAACACAATCTCCAAGTCGCTGCTTAAATTTTTCAAATGAAAAATGATGAACATAAGTGGGATAATAAACATCCTACAGCCCAAATGCTTGGTAGATGGCAGCCATGGCATGCAGGTCATCAAAAACTTTTTGAAGAAATTTTAAAAAAGACTGGCCAGGTAAATATTATGGTAAGAGATGTGAAGGGTGTTGATGACAATCCTTTTGATTTTGAAACTGTAAAAAAAAATATTCTTGAAGCTCTCAAAGATTATAAAAATAGAATACAAGTCACTTTGGTGCCAAATATCACTAACATTTGTTACGGAAGAGGAGTAGGTTATAAAATAGAGGAGATAGTCCTGGATGAAAAAACTCAGCAAATTTCAGCAACTAAAATTCGAGCGCAAATGAGAAAAGAGGGTAAACTTAAATAGTTGAGAACCGTTCTCACTTGACCTATAAATTTCGTCTATATATAAAAACTAAATGATTAATAATAATCCATTCTCAACACTAGCAGAAATAGTTCCCGCAATTGCCATGCAAGGCTTTGTTTTAGTTATGGCGGCTCTTACATTGATAGGTGTTTTAATAGATATTGTTCATAAGAAAAATGTGAAATATTTTTTTGATAATGCAAAAAAAGCAAAAAAAAATGCACAGATAGAATTAACTACCGGTAAAAGAACTGCAGTCATTTTAAAAACTGTTGCTCATGATATCGCCACTACATCAGAACTTGGCTGGGGTAAAAGAAGATTAGCCCATGTACTGGGTATGTACGGAACTATTATCTTTTGGATTAGCTCAGCTGTTTTAATTTTTTCTTATTCATCTGTTGGAGCTGAAACTCCGTCAACTTTAACAGCTTTATGGCACATAGGCGCGATTTTAACTTGCATAGGTGGATACTGGTTTTGGTTTTTTTTAAGAGTAGACGTATCTGCTGAAGCACATCCCTGGTATAGAATAATTAAAGCAGATTTATTTGTCTTAGCTCTTTTAGCTTGTTCAACATTTGGTTTAGCTTGGTCATACACACAATATTCAGGTATGACTAACTTAAGTTACCTGTTTTTAGTTTTATTTATTATTTCAAATTTAGTTTTATTTGGCGGTGTTTACTGGTCAAAATTCGCTCATATGTTTTATAAACCAGGAGCAGCGATACAAAAAAATTTAGCGGAGGCAGACGGCTCTAGAGACAATTTGCCACCACCAGCTGAAGCACCAGAACAATTCGGGCTCGGTATAAAAAGAGAACAACCAAAGCATTATTAAAGAATTTATGATACTAAACTTTAAAAGAGAGAAATAATTTATGTCAACTTTTGTATACATGACACGTTGTGATGGCTGTGGGCACTGCGTAGATATTTGTCCGTCAGATATAATGCATATTGATGAAACGATCAGACGTGCAAAAAACATAGAACCAAACTTTTGCTGGGAATGCTATTCATGTGTCAAAGCTTGCCCGAACCATGCAATTGACGTTAGAGGTTATGCTGATTTTGCTCCAATGGGACACAGCGTAAGAGTAAGAAGAGAAGAAGAAAAAGGGACTATTTCATGGAGAATAAAATTTAGAAACGGCACAGAGAAAAATTTTGTTTCACCTATCACAACTAAACCTTGGGGAAAATTTATTCCAAAGTTAGCTGAAGAGGATAAACCCAATCAAGGTGAGATAACTACTCAAAGACTTTATACGGAGCCTAAAGGTTTAAATATTGATGGAGATCTTCCGTCTGTAAGCAAAGACTCGTTTAAGAAAGGTGTTTACTACTAATGGCTAATGTAAAAACTCACGTTGAAGAGAGCGATATTCTAATTATCGGCGGTGGAATGGCCGGTACAGG
>Ga0315315_10003480_pt1 | contig 14459 bp, 14 predicted proteins | sample M140m3416metaG_FD_203699 | JGI IMG/M metagenome (GOLD analysis project Ga0315315, IMG submission 203699) | Ammonia-oxidizing marine archaeal communities from Monterey Bay, California, United States - M1 40m 3416 | ecosystem: Environmental > Aquatic > Marine > Intertidal zone | place: USA...
TCGAAAAGGTCAAGGACATGTTAGAGTTGGACTCGATTCACTACGGCGAAGAGCTGCGTGCAACTCAAAACCAGGACTTCATTTCGCAGGGCTCGACTAACAACTCGATTTGCTTCGTTGGTCCCCATCGCAAGTTTAACCCATATTCCAAGCAGATGCACGAGCTGGTTCCGGGCCAGGGGCATTTCGGTTCCGATGCCATCCCAGGAGTAAGTGCTATCACAATCGAGCCCCACATTTCACACACCCAGTTGCGTTGTTACACGGCATCCTCTGGGGCATCTTCACACACACATACACATACCTTCTATGTACTGAAATCATACTGACACTTAGAGCGCTGTGTGTCGCAGGATGCTCGCTGGCGTCGTGGTGAGGCGGTGTCGCTCAAGGCCGCCCGCGACAACATGGTATCGCTCGAGGTCGCCGCCCAGTCGCAGATGTTCCTCATGAAGTAAGCAGTACAAGAGGTCACATTTCCTTTACTGTCCACTATGTGATGTTGCGAGTTTAAATAGACTTGCGGGGTGTGTCACGGTAGTTTGGTTCTCTGGGGGTGATGTGGGCGGAGAAGACAGGCCGTTTAGGGAAGAGGAAAAAGAAACAAAGACAGAAGAAGTTTCACCTGTTTACCCATACATTTTATTGTCGGCGCCTGATCGATATTCAACCGCGAGTCACCTTGCAATGAATGCTGTGGCCGGAAGTGATGATTGGACCAATCGTGACTTTGTGCTAGTGGCGGTGGCGGACTATGGACTCACGCTGGCGTGGTCATCGGACGAGCTGCGGGCCGACAGGGGGGTGGTCATGGTGGCGGTGGCGGAAAATGGCGGCGCGCTCAAGTACGCCTCGGACGAGCTGCGGAACGACCGGGGGGTGGTGATGGCGGCGGTGATTCAAGATGGCCACGCGCTGGAGTGGGCCTCGGCCGAGCTGCGGAACGACCGGGAGGTGGTAATGGCGGCGGTGGCGCAAAATGGCTACGTGCTGGTGTGCGCTTCGGACGAGCTGCGGAACGACCGAGAGGTGGTTCTTGTGGCGGTGACGCAAGAGAGCGATTCGATGCAGTGGGTCTCGGCCGAGCTGCGGAACGACCGGGAGGTGGTGATGGCGGCCGTGGCGAATCACGGCTACGCGCTGCGGTACGCTTCGGACGAGCTTCGGAACGACCGGGAAGTCGTGATGGCGGCGGTGGCGCAAAATGGCCACGCGCTGCGGTTCGCTTCGGCCGAGCTGCGGGACGACCGGGAAGTCGTGATGGCGGCGGTGGCGCAAAATGGCCACGCGCTGCGGTTCGCTTCGGGAAAGCTGTGGAACGACCCCCTTTTTGTCTGGTTCCGAAACCGGACATATTCGCAGAAACTGTGGACGGTGCTCAGCGTCCGCTTCTACGTGGTCCTCTTCGTTAAGAAGTTGCAGCGCCGCGTCGAGGCAGGAGACAACGCGCGCTTCGAGGCGGCGTGGGCGGAGCACCGCGAAGAGCTGACCGTCGGCGTTCCGGAGTGCGTAGCCAAGGTAAGCTTCCAGCACGGATGGGCCGCCCACGCCGGCCGTAAGCGCCTGCAAGTCGAGTGAGAGTCCCACTTTTAAGTTTTGTGTGCGAGTGCAAAAAATTGGATAAGTATTTTTTACAACCTATTTTTTCTTTTGGCACCACACTCGCGAGTCCACACGGCTACATCAGTCACAATCTTCTGCCTTGATTGCGCCAAACTTGTGCTTTACGGCATTGTCCCTAATCTGCTTGGCGAGCTTCTTGGTCTTGTTTTGGCTTTTTCCCTCGAGATCGGACAGGGTCCTCGACTTTTCCTGGCCTGTCGCCTCGAGCAAATAGTCTGCTATGAAGAAGCGGTCCATCTTCGCTCGGTAGACCCGAATGGCGTGCTCCAAGAATTCGAGGCGCCGAGCTTCTTTGAGGGCCTTCTTCTTGATTATCCGGTTGGCCAGCGACATTTTTGTGAGAGCCATGTGAAATGAAGAATTTGTGCGTGCCACCCGAATGTACACGCGACCTGCACAGTTTTGTACTACAGTGTGTTCACACGTCCTTTGTTGCACTCCTTGAACCTGCTACACATTTACCGCGTTCCACAAACACCGGCGCCTGAAAACTTTCACCCAGTTGCGCGTCGCACTCCTACCATCTAATCCTATTCCATATCTCGTCACCATTAAAACGCGCAGGTGAAGCCGTTAGCCCCAGAACGTTTCTCGCCCGTCTGCCTCTGAGGGTAAACGTGGACGCCACGACTTGGCAGTCCCTCATTGCACAGCCATTATGCCACGAACGTACTTACCTCGTCGCCCGCATGTCATCGGCGGTGAGTTCCCCGAGATTGAAGGGGCCCTCCTCGACGGGCAAGACTCAGACGCCGGCTCCGACGCCGGCTCCGACGCCGGCTCGGTTCCCGACTCGTGGGGCAACCGCACCTTCACCAAGGAAGAGCGCGATGCCGTTCTGGCCAACGCGTCGCCCCTCACGAACGTCAACGGATTCAACATCGTTGAGAAGAACCGCTACATGCTCAAGCTCTCCGCCAACGGCCCAGTAGAGGTGCTGCCATACGACAACACCAAGCCCACCACGCCAATCTATGGCGATCGCAACTCGGGCAATCTGCCCGATGGGCTCGAGTGGTACTCTCGCAGCCTCGCCACTTTTCTGGTAAAGCCCTACGGCAAGGTCTTTATCAACTTCTACTGCATCGACATGAACATGTACTACCGCAAGGACCCGCCCCCGCCCCTCAACAAGCACATCCCTGGATGCTACGGTGACGTGTACCTCATCGGCCACTTTGAATCAACGGACGACGGCATGGCATGGAACCCCGACATGGTCTGCGCGGACGACTTTGACGAGGGCGAGACCATCCCGGAGTGGTTTGACTGGGACCTGGACGCCTGCCACGGTCTGCTGCCCTCCAGACCCGAGCACTGGGCAAGGATTGCGAACGAGCTTCGCTTCAAAAGCCTCTTCTACTACAACGCCTTTCGCGAGTACGCCACGGAGGTGGAGAACCAGCTCTTGCGGGCGGTGAAGGAAAAGGCGGAGACGCAGTACCCAAACTGCCAGCGTGCCATGGTCAAACTGGTGAGGACCTTCAAGCATCCAGAGTCGGAGTTTGTCCAGACCACGGGAAGCTTTATGCATCCTAAAGGCGTCCCGGTGCAGCTCTTGCGCACCATCGACGCCGTGGAAGCGTACATCGAAGAGGCTATCGATATTGTCAACGAGCACCTCTACCTCGGCGGCTCCACTGTAAAGATGGCCCCCATCAACATTCCGGAGATGCTGGCCAACTTCAAGATCGACTGCCCGGGCATGGACAGCAAAGCCTACAACCAGGCCGTCGGCACGGTGTGGTCTGCCCTGGTCGCGCGTGAGCGCGACCGCAAGTCGGAGACAGAGGCGGCGAAGGCGGCGAAGGCGCGCCGCCTCCAGATCCATGACGCCATGATGGAGGCGCAGCAGGCGGAGGCCAAGACCAAGGAGCTGCGTCGCAAGCTGCAGGCCGCAGAGTCGCGCAAGGCGGCGGAAGTGGCGTCACCCAAGCCGTTCACGGCCTACCGCGAGCCGCCCAAGTCCAAGAAGGCGGCGAAGGTTGCCGCGCGCAAGGACAAGCGCATGGGCACCAAGGAGGAGGCCACGGCCAACGTCCTCGCGCACGAGGTGCATGTGATCCATGAGCAGCGAGAGCTCCGCCACGAGGCGGCCGAGCTGCGTAAGCAGGTGGCACATGCCGAGAAGATTGAGCGCGAGGCCAAGGAGAAGTTGGCGCGCCTTCGCAAGCTCGCCGCCGATGCATCGGCGGCGCACGAGGCGGCCGTCCACGTTGTGCCTTCGCATGGCACGCTCAACGGTGCGCTCATTTCCGCGATCAAGCAGCTCGAGCTCGCGTGAACCTTAGTGTAGGCGTGTTTTCCAAAATTGGAACTTTTTGACCAAAACAAACGAAGCTCACCCAACACCAACGGGCTTGTGCCTTTCTCTCCAGCAAACAATTCGCAATCCTCTTGTACGCCGCGTGCACACGTCCTTTGTGACACTCCTTGAACCTGCTACACATTTGCCGCGTCCCACAAACGCCGGCGCCTGAAACCTCTCACCCAGTTGCGCGTCGCACTCCTGCCATCTAATCCTATTCCACATATTCATATATTTCTGTTTGTAGCGTGCGGCACTTTCCTGCACACCTTACACACTTGCGCATTGCTCACACTGCACAAACACCAGCGCCTGAAAAAATCTTGTGACTCTCTCGCGACACAGGACCCAGTCATCCCCCCTACGACCACTAGCTTACCATGTCGACCGAAACCGAAATGCAGCTCGCCCCCACCGACAGTGACGAGACCCGCTCGAACGCGGGCTCCGACGTATCCGACAATGCATCCGACACTGGGCACGCCGAGTACCCCGCCGAGTGGCCAAAGGTCAACATGGGCAAGCTCGAGATCAAGCTTTCGGAACACAAGAAGGCGCACAAAAACGCTCTTCCAAACGAGGAGGAGCTTGTGACACTGGCTTTTGACGACGACGACGACATCAACATTGCACTTCTTTACAAGATCCTGCTCGGTACCAAGAACGCCGACGGTAAGCTTACAGAGGCCGGCAAGAAGGACTCCATGCGCGCCAAGTAGAAGGCCCAGTTCCCGAAGACGAAGCGCCCTCCGGAGGCGATGGGCTTCAAGATCTTCGCCGACGAGGCCTTTCAGACGGTTGAAGAAGTTTACATTCCGGCTTTTCAGAACTACGTGAACGTTCTCGATGAGAAGGCCAAATCCATCACGGATGGGCCGCCCACACCGGCCGTAAGCGCCTGCGCGTAGAGTGAGAGTGTTGTTGGCGGCCTGCTTTCCTCTCATTTCAATCTGCGAACGAGAGTCTGCAAGAGACGTTGAAATCAAGTTTATCCCGCCTGACAACATCACAACGAAACCTCACCTCTGGTTCGTGACCGGTGCAGGTTTCTTCATTGATCGCACTCGTTTGGACAACTGGATTATTCGTCGGCGCCTTAAAATTTCTACGTGCGTCTTGTAGAGTCTGCAAGATACGTTGAAATAAAGTTTATTGTCAGTGACAGACATGCAAGCATTTGATCAAGAATTCTGTAACCTAATTCAACCCAAGCTTGACGCCCTGGAGCAGATCCGTGGAGATTTGGGCAAGGAGAACGTGTCAGTTCCATGCATTGCCGTTGTTGGCGATCAGAGCGCAGGAAAGTCTAGTGTCATGGAGTACGTTGCCGATATCCAATTCCCACGCGCAGAGAACACGTGTACTCGCTGTCCCACCATTGCCAGTATCGTGTGCGATTCCTCCATTGAGAAGCCTTACGCCACCATCGGACTCGATCCAGACAAAAAGACACAAGAACGCATAAACGACCTCTTCGATATTGCAGCAAAGATTGAAGAGCTCACTGACGAGCTCACATCTAAGATGGGAGACGGAGTGGGATTAATCACCAAGGATCCCATCTACGTGCGTGTTGTGCGTCCGTTTGGTCCCACGCTTACTCTCATTGACCTTCCTGGAATCACGCACATGTGCACTGATGGAACCCAAGATAATATCCACGAGGTAACGACTGGTCTCATTGATCAATACATTCGCGACGAGAATGCTGTAGTACTAGTGGTCATTCCCGCCACCGCCGATGTCGGCAACTCGGAGGCGCTCAAGATGGCCAAAAAGTACGACATTGATGGAATTCGTACTCTGGGTGTAGTCACCAAGTGCGACCTCTCCAAGCCCGACGACAATCTTGTCGAGAAGATCAGGATGGAAGGCAAGAACATCCAGTTGGAGATGGGGTTCGTGGCGATGCGATGCCGCACTCCTTCGGAAGTCAAGTCTAACCTTAGCCGAGAGGAGGCGATGGCGAAGGAGCGAGCCCTGTTCACCACGTCTGCTCACCTCTCGCGCCTCGATGAGACACAATGGGGTCTCCCCACCCTTATCTCCAAGATTGTGAGCGTGCAGGCAGAGCGTGTCGATTCCTTCATTCCGGAGTTCAAGTTGCTCCTCGCCGGCAAGCTCCATGAAGTTGAAACGGAGTTCCAAAAGCTTCCCCTCCTCTGCACTACAGAGGCGGCGCGAACCGCCCGCATGGAAGCCATGCTGCGCCAAGCCAACAATACGCTGCATGACATACTCAGTGGATCCACGCACTTCAAGGACAAGAGGATGCACCTACCAGCTATCTGGAACAAGCAGTGTGACGAGTTCGAGACAACCCTGCGCAAAGCAACCCCCGATTTCTTCTCCACCCAGTTCAAGTCGATTTTGAAGCAAAGCATGGATGAGGTGCAAGGCGCGACACTCCCCAACTTCATGTCCACTCCAGTCTTCCGCAAGGCGTTGCAGACGATCTATTTTGACAAGTCCTCTGTCTCCAACCCCATTGACGGAATCCTGAAGACGGCTGTGCTCAATACAATCTCCAGCATTGGAGAGGCCATGCTCACTTCCATCGAGGTGATGATGGACGAGCATATGACGGAATCACCAAAACTGTCGACATTTTTCAAGGAACGCTTGGCAGACATGATCAAGACGCAGTCCGCCTTTGTGTCGGAGCACATCCATGTCATGCTCAAAGCGGAGTTCGTCAAACCCCACACACACAACCACTACTACGCGGACACGATCGCCAAGGTCAAAGCGCAGATCCAGAAGCAAGCGACGACCGAACACGACCTTTTGGGCACTGGTAAGGTTGCGATTGATGACGTTCCTGATAGCTTCATCGACTCCGCTGCTCGCGATTTCAAGGCTGGCCAATCTAACTTTGATCAAGCAATCTGCGACATGCAAATCTCCCTCTTTTCCTACTGCAAAGCAATGCGCAAGTGTGTCGTCGATGTGGTGGCCAAGCTTGTCTGGAGCGAGATGATGCACGCGGTTGACATGGGATTCACTTCCACACTCAAGCGGGCTGTTTCGGACTCCGAGCTTCTCGAAAAGCTCATGGCGGAAGACCGTGCCACCGCAAACAAACGCGAAAAGATGAAACTCACCATTGAGCGCTTCTCCAAGTCCCTTTGTGTGCTCCGCGCAGTCTGAGCCGGGGGTGGTCTTTGAAAGTGGATGGGCACTGCAGTACGCCTCGGCCGAGCCCGAAGTAGTCTTCCAACACGGATGAGTCACCGACCGCGAGCGCCTGTGCGTGGAATGAGAGCAAATTAACAAAGTTCTATAACGGAAATTTATTGTTGTGTGTAAATTTTTCACATTGACCCACTTTTTGTCCGACCGGTCCGTTACAAAAGCTGAAAGGTGTTGTAACTGAGCGGTCTCGAAGTGCAACCAACCAAGATTTGCCGGCGCCTCAACTTGTTAACATGGTGTACGATCCTACGGTTGGAGGTGACAGAATGCAAAAGTATTTCACGGACATGTTGCTCGACAGCGATCGTATGGCTCGATACTGTGAGGGAATTTTTGCTTGTGTCTCCTCGTTCAAAAATGCAGAAGGGCGTGATCCTACAGTTCTCGACGTTGGGTGTGGCACTGGTTTGCTCACAGCGTGTGCCTTGGTTTCCGGTGCCGCACATGTCATTTCAGTCGACGTAAATCCTACGCATACAGAGCAGCTCATTACACGCATCGGTCCTGAATACGCTGGTCGTGTTACGCCGATGCACATTTCAGCAGACAACAACCCGTTCCTTGATTTAACACCAAAACCTCACTTGGCGTTTGATATTCTTGTCAGTGAGATGATTGGCACGTTTTCCAATGGCGAAGGTGCATTTCTGTACCTTTCGCAATACGCGAAGCACATGCGCAAACACTCGAGTGGTGTAGTTTACGCCGTTCCACATCGCGTAGTGCAAACATTTCGATTGTGCAAGCTTCCTCAACACGTCCGCTACGAATTGTTGAATAATTTCAAGCGAGAGTATTTGCCGACTGAGTTGATCGGGTGGCTTTTTGAAAACGAGGAACCTGAGTACCTTGCAGCACCAACTGTGGTGCGCATAGACGACTTTAGTACGTTCCCGTTCTCATGTGAACTTCCACGCATTCAGCTTCAGGCAGGCACTTACGTTGCTGAATGGGAAGCACAGCTCTGGCCAAACACGTTGCCTTTGTGTAACACGTGGCGTTGGCACTGCTGCCACACAGCTGACTCACACAGTAAACATGCACGCGCAAGAGCTTGGGGTTTGATGTGTTTTTATGTGGCAGAAAGCGCGACAGTAAACCATGCGAGTGATTTCGTCAATAGCTGCAACGAAACAAGTCCGCCAATGTTGTCGAGACACCGGACACAAAAGTACACAATTACGGCCAGTGGTGCAGAAGACGAGCGCCTAGACGCAGTCCGCCTCGCAAATCCATCCGAATCTACAGTTGAAGAGAACATCTCCATTCAAGACATTCTGGACCAAAAGCTCATGTCGCTCTCTGAAAACTCGACCTACGTCGGAACTGATCTCACAACAATGTATTTGAGCTCGCGTATTCTCGCAACCGGCATCCCTGAAATATTTCCTTTGGATATTCTTCACCGCTGCACACTCGGAGCAATAATATCAGCTTTCCACAACGAAAGTGTGAGTGGACAGTGGTTGAATACATTAGACTTTGCGGCCTGCTTTCCTCTCATTTCAATCTGCGAACGAGAGTCTGCAAGAGACGTTGAAATCAAGTTTATCCCGCCTGACGACATCACAACGAAACCTTACCTCTGGTTCGTAACCGGTGCAGGTTTCTTGATTGATCGAGCAACTGGCTGGTGACAGTCGGTCAGTTTCCATCGCTAAAGTCCCTATTGTACTGTTTTGTGTTCTTACAAAGACAAAATGCCACCCCAAATCGTACTTCACGCGTCCTCTCAGCACACCATCGATTACCGTGCAGAGTCTGGCTACCCACCAACTGCAAGCGGCCAACGTCCAAAGCCACTGACGGAAGAGGCTCGATTGGTGCAATGCGATGCAGGCTCAATACATTCAAAAGTGCTGAAATCTCCTCTGCCGTGTACATGCGAGTCTGGCGAAAACTGTTGGAACTGCTGGCAACGGGCACAAAGAACTGATTTTGTTGAGTTTGTTCCTCATGTGTTTCCGGACGAGGTGAAGCGGACATTTTCCCCAGAGTACACGAACGTAGTGCCACGTTTGTTGGAATTTGCGTGATAAGGTATGTGTTCTTTTCTTTTCACGAGAAACAACATGCCGACCAAATACGAAATAAGAATTCCCGAAAGTGTTCTCGTTGGACCAGCACACGGAACCCAAGAAGAAACAAACCCCGAGAGCGCCGATCTATTCCGTTTCAGTGTAATACGTGTCACATTTGCTCAGCTGTTGTTGACAGCCGTGCTCGCTACCTTGGTTTCGTTGCACACGAGCGACGATGAAGTTGCATTTTCCTGTGCTCTAGCCGCGTCTGTTAACTTTGTAGCCGCGTTGCACTACTATTTCATTATGAACGCTCGTGAAAGGACGTGTCAATCCCCGACACAAGACAAAGTCGTACATTCGTTAAGATACAGCGACTGGTTTGTTACTCTACCTATAATGACCATAGACGTTATGCGGCTGGCCTCGTGCGCTACAAACGGCACGGAGTTTTATATCAACTCTTACTGGACTGCTGCGTTGATGGCACTTGTTGTATTACTCGGAGCAAATAGCAAATTAGGACAATTCAACACACGCTTCTCGGAGGTTCTCTTTGCAGTCTCATCCTGTTGTTTTTTTGTTGTTGCATACAACATCACACTTCCGGTCGCCGAGTCTTTTCCGATTTCCGACTCCAAAAGAAGCGCGGACGCGACTGCTTCGTTGCTCTTCACTTCAGTTTGGGTTGCTTATCCGGCTTACGAAATTGTTTCTCGATCCGGAGTAGTTATCCCTTATGTCGACGATTTCGCATTCGCAGTTTTGGACGCCGTGTCTAAAGTCGGGCTAGCCTTGTATGTTTCGTGGAGAAGCACATGGATGTGAAAATCAAGAGCTCTATCGGCTACTGTTTGGGCAAATTGATTGAATTTATCGGCGACTTGAATTTGCCCTTCTTTTGCTCCGTTTGAAAGTCGGCCCCTCAAAACAAACCAAATGGCTCTTATCATTGGATGCAAGGCAATCGAAAACAAGAAGCCTGTTGTCGTTGTCTGCGGTTGGTAAACAGGCGATGAAATACCCACCCACCACACTCGGCGGCGTCGCCTTCACCAAGAAGGAGTTGGAGTCGTGGGCAAAGCGTGTCCTGTCAAGCCAGAACGGCCTCGACAACGAGCGCAATCAGAGAATCGCGCGAGAGGCCGTCGCCACGTACGACAAAGTGTACGAGGTCGGTGAGGGGGTGGAGCGCGTCTACGTCGCTCCCCACCCAGAATGGGGAGCGCGCGGAGGCTTCTGTTTCCATGTCGTCTTTGAAGACGGACACGAAGTCACAGTCGCCCGGGCCGGCGTGGTGCGCGCCTGCTTCGACCCCAAGGCGGCGGCGACGAGTCGTCGGCTGGACAAGCTGCACGCCAAGATGCGGGAAGACGTCTACCCCTTCGTAGGCAAGTTTAAGGACGACCACCACATCGGTGGGTGGTGGAAGTGTGAACTGTGCGCCGAGTCCTTCACGGTCCGCGACGATGTCCACGTCGACCACCTCCGCGAGTTCCGGTTCATGGTGCAGGAGTTTAAAAAGCTCCACCCGAACCACCCATGGGACACCGAGACGCGCCCGCCTTGCGAGTGGGAGAATTGGCACAATCGCCACGCGACGCTGCGCATCCTGTGCAAAACATGCAACCTGCGGCGTCGGCGACCCACCCACGAAGCTTAATGGGCGCATTTTAAAATTCTACGGGCGTGATCGTTCCAGGGCCATAGCTCATTCGATTGGCGACAACTTCAACAGCGTCGAAATATTTTTCTACCATAGAGAAGAGTAGATGAATCTTGAGTCCAAAATGTATATATGATAAAGAGTCGGGCCGGGTGGGGGGTCGGGGTGATGGAAGCTACTATTTCGACCAAACCAAGACAAAGGGCTACCGAATCTACGGGGCTGTGGGTTTACCCACATCATACCCCAAACTTACAGATGACGAGATAGGGGCCTTGACTCGCTAACCACACTCGGCCTGCCACGGCACCGAAAACCTGGCTCGTATGTAAATGGATGCTTTATTGTTGTTTACAGGTCATTTAAAAGGAGTATGTCAAAATCAAGTATTCATACAACACTATGATACTATGTGTCGTTCTGTGTTTTCATCTTGTGAAAATGTGTTGATAACATATGAAAATATGTTTGGGACAGTTCGTAATACAAGAAGTTACTCTGTACAAGAAAGGCAACAGCCCATAGACAAATGTCTACGCATTTTAAAACATAAAATCTCTGACTTGAAAATAAAAATAATTGATGAAATATTTGATAATACTACTTTTGGTATAGCATACCCAAAACGCTACATTCAAATGATCAGTACTATTCGCCAAGGTTTAAAATTAGCGTCTAGACCAAAAGATATCGTTATAAGAATGAGACCTGATTCAGGTATTCCAGGAATAAATGGTATATGGTCTTTGAAAACATGGAAAACTTTACTAAGAATTCCAGAATATACACTAGTACAATATGGCACGTGGAAAGTTCGTAAAAAAAATGATTATGTCAATGGTGATAACTGTTTTGCTGCGAGATGGTCTACATTTGTAAATTTCACACTTTTCTGGGAGAATGAATTTTACGAAGACTACTTGAAGCAAAAGCCAGCCATTTATTTGAAACGAGTTTTCGAGTTTACAATGAATACAGTCGCAAAACGTCACGGGTACAAATTACTACCAAATTCAAATACGATTTAACGATGTAATTTTTCTCTGCACTGCTGAGCCGTATGTTTGTACGCCACGCGCCTCTCCTCTGACTCCTTGCCAGCAGCAGCGTCGGTCTTAAATTAGAACCCCTTCCTTTTCCTGCGGCGGGTGCACGAGGCCCAGATCCATATTTCTGTCCCATTCGTACTCGGCTGCGGTGGCGGGGATAGCCAGTGGCATGGCCAGTGTGTCGTCGTCGCGCGCAAAGCCTGCGCAAGCTTTTTTGTGAAAACTCCCTCTCACCCTACGCACAGGCACTTGCGGCCGGCCGCCCATCCGTGCTGGAAGACTACCTTGGCGACGCACTCCGGGACGCCGACGGTCAGCTCTTCACGGTGATTCGCCCACGCCGCCTCGAAGCGCGCGTTGTCCCGCGCCTCGACGCGGCGCTGCAACTTCTTAACAAAGAGGATGACGTAGAAGCGGATAGTGAGCACCGTCCATAGCCTTTGCTTGCGATACCGGGAGTGGAGCCATACGAAAAAGGAGTCGGCCCGCAGCTCGGCCGAAGCGAAAGCCAGCGCGTGTCCATATTGCGCCACCGCCGCCATCACCACCTCCCGGTCGGCCCACAGCTCGTCCGAAGCGTACCGCAGCGCGTAGCCGTGATTCGTCACCGCCGCCATCACCACTCCTCTGTCAGCCTTCAGATCGGCCCAGGCGTAATCCAGCGCAAGGCCATTTTGTGCCAACGCCACCATGACCACCTCCCGGTCCTTCCGCAGCTCGTCCGCAGCGAACTGCAGCGCTAAGCCATTATTTGCCACCGCCACCATCACCACCTCCCGGTCGTTCCGCAGCTCGCGTGAAGCGCACACCAGCGCGTGTCCCCGTTGCGCCACCGCCGTCATCACCACCTCCCGGTCGTTCCGCAGCTCGTCCGAGGCGTACCGCAGCGCGTAGCCGTTTTTCGCCACCACCGAAAGAACCACCTCACGGTTGACCCGCAGCTCGGCCGAGGCCCACTGCAGCGCTAGGCCATATTGCGCCACCGCCGCCAGAACAACCTCCCGGTCGGCCCGCAGCTCGGCCGAAGCGTATTGAAGACCTCTGCCAAATTGCGCCACCGCCGCCATCACCACTTCCCGGTCGCCCCGTAGCTCGGCCGAAGCGTACTTCAGCGCGTAGCCATCTTCGGCGACCGCCGCAAGAACAAACTCCCGGTCGTGGCGCAGCTCGTCCGATGCGTAGTAGTAGGAAAGATTCATTTCAACGTGACTCGTGGTTGAATATCGACCAGGCGCCGACAATAAAATTTATGGGTAAACAGGTTCGTATTCTTCGGACGATTCGGATTCTTTGGACGATTTGTCGAGCTTGTCGAGTTTACAGTAAGTACTCTTATCTTAGAAACCACGGTGGGCGTGGCAAACGTCGAGTGGGGCACGATGCTCGCGCTCACAATCCTCGCCGGTGGGCTCTATCAGCCGGTGACCCAGGCGCACGAGCTCGAGCCCATCTCGAGCCGCGTGCCGTGGCATGCCGCACGCGTTTGGTCGTTACATGAGGATTTTCATCTGGTGCTCGCGTGCACCGACGCCGTGTGGCTGGCTCTTGCCCTCCGATATGCTGATATCGCGAGGGAGACGATGTTTTCAATTGTTTTTTTAAAAACACACTCCCCTCACGCCCGCGTTTGAGCCCGGCCGCTCAGTCCGCGTCGACCGACGCAAACGCGTCCGTATTGGGACGCGCTTCGTGCAGCGCACTGGTCGAGATGTTCCAGCGTTTTCTATGGGAAGAGTGACTTGAAACTTCCTCGACCGTGACAGGCCGTTTGCGCTGCTTCGGGTTGATGTCGACGAGGCGTACGGTGCGCATACAGCCCCCCAACACAAGCTCGAAACCGGCTTCGGACGTGGCTTGTGGAAACACACCGTAGCGTGTTGTGTACTTTTTGATGCGTGCCTCCTCGAGCGCACGTGTCGCATCCATGCCACCGAGCTTCCTGACCACCCAATCGGTGCGGTACGTGAGAAGGTCTCCCTTTGTAAAAATGTAATTGGGGTCCTCAAGCATCCACGCCGCGCACACGGCCACGCCAAAGGTGGGTTTGCTGGGTAGATACCCCACGATGCGGAAGGGCACGTTACGATCGCCTAAAAAGTGCGTACCGGCTTCGAGGCCTATGGGAGCAGGAAAGCGCTTCTGCAGCTGGCTCCACGTATCATTGTACAAGGCCTGGCCAAAGCGCCTATGCGAAATCTCGAACTCGACGACCGGCTTGGGCACCGGCGGCTTGGGCGGCCGCGGTGGGACTCGGTTGGGAGAGTAGGCGGGGTGGGATGGCACGTAGGGCGTGGGTTTTTGTGACTCGAGTGGGCTGTGCTTATCGTTGTATGGTTGGAGCCGCTCCTTCAGGCGAACAAGAATCTGAGCACCATTGGGCACATCGTCCTCGGTGAATTCCAAGGCGTCGACGATCTTTCGCATGGTGCTCTTGAGCGCATCTCTCTGCTTCGTGATCTTGTCGATGCGTGCCTTCGTGATGCCACCGCCAGCGATCGGATATTCGCCAAGCGCGTTGCCCGGAGTGACGCCCGTGCTCTTGTTCATATTTCAGGCGCCGATGTACTAAATGTAGAAGCAACACTTCACAAAGATTG
>Ga0315315_10003481_pt1 | contig 14458 bp, 21 predicted proteins | sample M140m3416metaG_FD_203699 | JGI IMG/M metagenome (GOLD analysis project Ga0315315, IMG submission 203699) | Ammonia-oxidizing marine archaeal communities from Monterey Bay, California, United States - M1 40m 3416 | ecosystem: Environmental > Aquatic > Marine > Intertidal zone | place: USA...
TGGGTTCTCCAATACATTGTTGACGTTTTTTACCTTTTCCCAATATTGTTCGGAGTTGGTGCACTTGCGATTTCAATTCTTTGATCTTGTTTGTCTTTTCATCTAACGCACGTTGTCTATTTTCTAATGCACGTTGTCTATTTTGTTGGGTTTTTGTTAGACGTTTTTGTTCGTCTCTACCTTTTTTTAGTTTTTTCAATAACGTCTGGTGTTCCTTTCGTTGATTGTTTGTCTTTTCATCTAACGCACGTTGTCTATTTTCTAATGCACGTTGTCTATTTTGTTGGGTTTTTGCTATACGTTTTTGTTTGTCTATACCTTTTTTTAGTTTTTTCAATAACGTCTTGTGTTCCTTTCGTTGATTCCTAGCCTTCGTATAATATGCTTGAATTTCTGGGGGGTGAAGTTTTTTATTCAAAACATTTTTTGTATAAAGTAAATCTTTTTTTGTAGGACCCTCGAATTGATTGAATATGCGTTGATTCCAAAACAAAACGTCTGGATTTGCTGCTCTACATCCTTTTGGAGTCACTTTACAACGATAACGAAGATGAGAATGAGACGCTCGTTTGTTGCAACGAAGTGATCTTTGTTTTTCAATTTCTTTTTTTGTTTTGCGACCAAAATTATGGACATCTATCATTCGACAAGCCATTGGAGGTCTTCCTCTAGGGATTAAAAAGTTTTTAGTGTTCATTTATATAATGAATACAAAAAAAATCAGTATAAAGAAAAGAAATAATAATATCGATAATAAACATCATGAGTCCAGTCACGCGTTCTATGACTGAAAAGGCGAGGATGGAAGCTATATGGAACGATATTGACGCCTCCAAAACAAATTCGTATAGTTACATAAAAAAAGAAATTAGACTAGGATTGTCTAATTTTGAACGAGTGAAGGGTATATATTCCATGTTTGAGTTGTAAATTAAGGAAAAAGATGTTATCATATATTAAGATGAAATTATATTCAAAAGATGGTTGTGAACAATGTGAGATTGCGATTGATTATTGTAAAATTCATAATATCAATATAGATGTGATTAAAGTAAGGAATAAATATGAAATACTACAAAGGCATAAATCAATGAACGAAGAAGATTTAATGACCGCAAAAATGTTTCCTATTTTTGTGACTGATGATTCAAAAGTGTACGATTTTAATGGGGTATGTAATGAATTTGGTGAGATGTTGTTGAATGACAACGAAAATCGTCATGTATTGTTTCCTATTAAGTACCCTTCCATATGGGATTATTATGAAAAAGCATTGGCTAGTTTTTGGACGGCCAATGAAATTAATTTTGCATCGGATGAGGCTGATTTTATAAATATGACGGAAAATGAGAAACACTTCATAAAGTATATCCTTGCCTTTTTTGCAGCTGCTGACGGTATCGTCAATGAAAATTTAGCGGTAAATTTTAGCAATGAAGTGCAAATTCCAGAAGCCCGTGCCTTTTATAGTTATCAACAATTCAACGAAACTATTCACAGCCAAACTTACAGTCTAATGATTGATACATATGTTCATGATTTGGCGGAAAAACAAAAACTATTTGACGGTGTTCATACGATACCTTCTGTTGGTAAAAAAGCAAAATGGGCCTTGAAATGGATAAATAAAGAAAACAATCCATGTTTTGCAAAACGATTGGTGGCGTTTGCTTGTGTTGAGGGTGTTATGTTTTCAGGATCTTTTTGCGCCATCTTTTGGTTAAAGAAACGTGGACTCATGCATGGATTATCGTTTTCGAATGAACTTATATCTAGGGATGAAGGAACTCATCAAGACTTTGCTACTCATTTGTATAGCTTTTTGAAAAACAAGTTGAGTGTAACTGAAATTGTGGATATTATTACCGAAGCTGTCCAACACGAACAAGAGTTTATAACAGAATCCATCCCATGTCGATTGATAGGTATGAACGAGGATTTGATGAAGGAGTATATTGAATATGTTGCGGATCGTTTAATGCTTCAATTGGGATACAGTAAACATTATCATACTAAAAATCCATTTGATTTCATGGAAAATATTAGTTTAAGTGGTAAAACAAATTTTTTCGAAAGACGGGTGGGTGAGTATGCTAGACCGAATCTACTTTCAGAGAAGAAAAATCAAGAATTTAGCTTAGATGCTACATTTTAAAATTGTGTACATATATATATGACGTTGGAAGATAATGTTTGTAAAGTGAATGAAAAACTTTTTTACATGAAAAATAAAACATGTTATCCTAATAAAATGAACTGTTTCGGTATGGTATTATTGATTGCGATGTTCATTTTATTATTCTATAGATGTAATTCAAAAAGACAATATCAAATAGACAAGCACGTCATGAAAAAGAAATCAAAAATTGCATATTTGTTCTCAAATACAAAATGAAATTAAAGATTATACAGATTTATATAACATAAATATGTCAAGTTTGAGTACATTTATAAACATGTTCGAGCAGTTTGTAAATGAATTAGTGGATACATTTCCTGAACATAAACCATTTCAATCATATAAAATGAAATTCGAAATCATCAAGAAATCAAACCCAAAACAATTATTGAATGTTTTTATGGAACATGTTTCGCCATATCAAATGGATATTAGTAACAAAAACGAACAAATCATTATTGAAAATAAAGTTAAGTTTTTAGAAGATATTGACTTCAACCTAGTATGGGATTCTGACGAATGTAATGAAAATACTAAAACTGCAATTTGGGCACATTTGAATACTCTCTTGTTTTTCGGAGGAACTATTAATTCCATTCCTGATGATTTAATGGGTAATATTGAAAAACTTGCTCAACAATACGCTACACAGATGCAAGGGAATGAACAAATGAATGATATGGATCCATCCATGCTTATTCAAAATATGCAAACTATGCAAAATATGTTATCTGGGATGCAAAATATTCAACAAAAATAAACATATATATTAATAAAATATGAAATATATTTACTGCGCTATCATTATATTCATATGTTTGAAATACGTATTTTCATGTTATAAAGGACAAGTCGCGATCGTGCATAAGGAAAGTGGGATTAAATATTATGTAAACAATTTTCAGAGCGATGAATCGAAATTGAAAAAAGTCGCGTTGTTACACGAGTTACGTTTACGATTAAACAAATTATTGAATATATTGGAAAATGATAAAAAACATAAGCAACACAAGGGTATTCAAAGGTTGATTTCAAAACATCGAAATCAATTCATTCAACTAGATGAATTATCACCAACAATTGATTTTGACCGAGTATTTGCTTTTAATTTGAATAAAGGGGAGCGTATATCCATTTGTTTATCGAAAGAAAACGAAATCAATGAATTATTCTTTGTACTATTACATGAAATATCTCACAGCATGACGGTTGAATATAGTCATAATAAAGAATTCTGGTCTAATTTTGCATATATAATTGAAGTTGCTGCATCCAATAACTTATATACGAACGTTGATTATAGACAAAATCCAAAAAAGTTTTGTAATTACTCTGTTAATCATAATCCATATTTTGATGGCCAGCTATGATATGTTATGTACCATTAATAATTTTCCTTAATAATAATAAGGATGGGTGATCCAATTTGGATTGATAATATAAAAATTCTCTATAAAGAAGATCGTTTATTTGAAATCTGGCCAGGATGGAGAACAAAAACATTTAATGAGAGATATAATGCCCTCACACGTTTCTGTATACTTTATTTTAGTACAATTGCATATTATAAAAAATCATTAGCACCGTTATTATTCTTGTGTCTATCATTGATTATATTGTTATTAGTGTTCAAAGCCAAGTATAAAAAAACTAAAGATGAAGTTGTTTATTTCAATGATGAAATTCCGAACAGTACCGTTGTAAAATCTGTAGTGTCAAATTGTAAACCAATCACACAAGAAAATCCATTTGGTAATCCGATGTTGGGTGAAACATATGATGATAGACCGACATGTTCTAATGAACATGAAGAAAAGAAGAAGGATGAAGCTTTTGAAAATGGATTACCTTTAAATGATTGGGATGTTTATCATAAGGGAAACTCCCAAAGACAATTCTATACAATGCCTGTTACAAAAACTATGAACGATCAAACTGATTTTGCGAAATGGTTATATACATAAATTTCTAAACATAAAATAAGAATGCAGTTTAATCAACAGACACGTTCGTTTTACGACCAAGATCAAACACGATTAAGAATATTAAATAGTGAAAAACCTCTTAAATGGTACACTACCGATTCTCAACAAAACAAAACATTAGAGTACGCCAATCTAAATGATATAGATGTGAGTACAAAATTAAGTAGAGCGCCTCCAACTAGATTAAACCATTTCAACAGATCAAATACAGAATTATACGGTACTGCACCTTTTATAGCAAGAAACAAGGGTCCTGTAGACGTTGAAAGTAGTCTACAACAAGGTGACAAAGATGGTTTTAATTCTTGCAATAAACAACATGTTACTGAATATAATACATTCAATTATAATGTAGGTGAACATGCAAATACAATGTATGCAGGATTGCCATTAAAAGTGTTGGATGATCGAGTAGGGTTGAGCACACGTAATACTCAAATCAAATACGGTAATTCTCGTTAAAAAAAACTATGTACATAGTAAATATGAATATAGGAGTATACGAAGAAACTGTAAAAAGTAATCAATCAACATCAGTTTCCCAATATGTTTTAGATCCAACATACAAATCTTTATATAATCAACATGCGTGTCAACAAACACCTCCTGGATTTTCTTGTATATCCACACATGAAAAGTTCGATAATATAGATAATGAAACTGCACTATTGCGTGGGACACGATCATACGGTGTAATTCAAAAACCTACTGTAAAACCTGTAATGAACATGCCTCAAATTGACAAAAACGCATCTCAATTGCCCTTTGGAAATGATTTCATCACACGCCAACATAAATCTGTAAAATCCATTTCGTTGTTGCAAAATAATCGTTATCTAAACGAGTTCCCTGAACATCACAACAACTTACAACAAAATACTCCATTAACTGATACGTATGCATTATTTGGATTAGATACTCGTCAAGCCATAAAGTATCCATCTTGAGCTTGTTAAGCTTTAAAGAATTTCTCAATGTATATAAAAGGTAGTATGGAAATACTCATATTCGGTGCATTAGCATATGCTGGATCTGAATTTGCAAGTGTAAAGCGTTCTGTCGAGACAATTCCAAATTCCACACCCAATTCTTCTATACAAAAATTAACTAGAAGGCCAAATTCTATACCAGATGTGAGAACTCCAAATTCTAGCAATTCTCAAGCAATTAACAAACCATTTGGAAGAATTGAAACAGATGAATTCAAAAAGGAAGTACATAAACATTTAAACAATCCGAATACAATTTTAAGCAATCAACATGGACTTGTACCATTTTTCAGAAGTGAAAAAAGTCAAAATACAAACGATGATGTAAAGGATCGTAGATTAGCGACATTCACTGGTGTCGATTTAGTTGAATATGAACACAAAAAAGAAGTGAACGCGCCAGCACCTGTAAAAGGTTTTACAAACATAAACGGAACTACATTTGATCCAGATGTAAAACGCTATAAAGACTTTATGATAAGTGACAAACAAACCAACACGAAACCGTTCGAATCTAAATTAGTCGGTAAGGGTCTTGGTCTAAATCCTGAATGCAAGGCTGCAGGTGGATTTCACCAACATTATCGAGTTTTACCTGGAAATGTCAATGGTTATAGGAAACACAATTATCAAGGAACCCTTATTCATGGAAAATCTAAAATTGACAATCGCGCCGTTGATCCCCATATTGATGTAAATAGTCGCACAAACCAACCGTCGTTACATTATAGAGGATTAGACGTCAAACAATCTTCTGTTAAATCTCAAACCCCAAGACCATCCACTATCATTAACGAAAATAATCGTAGTTTGTCTTCAGATGTTGATGCGTGGAGTCTTCAACTCGAAAATAGTGGTGTTCATGGCCCTAACCAAACATATTCTACAAACACTTACACAAGAGATGGTAAACACGTTTATGATTCACCCTGCGCGTACGGTAATCCCAACGGATCTAGTTCTGGCTTAGGTGGGTATCATAATGCATCGTTCATGGATATACACACCGAACGAGGAGATGAAAATTGCCAGCAAGTAAATGTAGCAAGTCAACATATGGGTGGATACACAAAATGGAACCATTCCGATATTCAAACACAGAGAGAAACATGTAATGACGGTTTGTTAACTTCGTCCATTGCGGATGCGTATAACAATTCTTCCGTTGTGCGCGATGGTTTCTCTGCCAAACCCACACACAAAGAAACATTTAATAAATGTCCAATATCGTATATTGGGGGCGCAAACCACACCAATTCGTTTGGTCACAATTCAAGTAATTTGCAACATAATTACGTCAGACCAACTTCTAGAAGTGTATCTCAATGCTCTAAAACATTAGGTGGACCAGCCATGTCATCTATTCCAACCAATACATCTTACAAACAAACATACGAAGGTTCTAGAGGGTATACTTCAAGGGAAAATACACTAGTTTCAGATTACACACCAATTAAAACTTCCAATAATGCAATGATTAACACAAGCGGATTCGAAAATAGCACAAGGTATCGTGAAGATAATAATATTCAAAATATTGCTTCCAATGCTAGTGTGAATAGTGTAAATAACTTCAAATCACTTTCGTCGGTCGGAAATTATGGTACTCGGGATCGTTCTGGTGTTGAAAATAAGCGCGATTTCGGATTTGCTCCTGGATTAAATGCAAATAACCCATATGCCCTTGATATTAATCGAAAGTAAAGGTTAAACAAAATATACTTAAAGAACGTCGTGACGTAGTGTATAAGAACACTATCCGTCTAAAAAACCAGCTTCAAGCATCATGACTGTTCTTACACGCTCCAACATCCGCATCCACGACGCGACCACCAAGACTCGTGCAGCCATACAATATACCCGCGACCATCCAATACTTGACCGAGTATTATACAACAGAATGACATGCATAAAAAATATGTTGAAAGATAATGCCGAAGCCAAAAAGTCCGAGCGGTACGACATCGTCTTCAAGATGTTCGATTATTTAGTGGAGATTCGAGAGGACTTGTGGCAGTTTGGACCCGAATATTGTAAAGTTCTTATTTCCAAACTGAATGAATTCATAAGTCTTTGTGAAACTCACAAAGAATTTTCTGAACGAATGTACGAATACAAAACGATATTGTTACCGTACATTCGTTAAGTTAATACACATTGAGCTTGGTTTGGTTCATTAAAAAATCTATTAGTTATCAATCATTTGATTTTAATGACATTAGTATCACACTAGGTTTGTACAAAAAAAATCCCAACATAAACGGAATAAATGAATGTTGATCTAGATTTGCAGAAAGAAACAAATATGTAATAGCGATTAGTCGAGTAAATCCGTTATACATAAACTGAATCTTACCAATTTGATCAACATTTTTTTGAAGTAATATCAAATATAAAAACCCACTAACTCCACCTTTTACTACTTCCATTCCTATATCGATACCGTATCGAAAAGATACGGTGGATGTAACTACACTCAGCAAAATTAATTGCCCCATTAGTATTTGTTGCTTATATTCATTGTATTTCGTCATGTTGTTTTCATATATAGCAACATCAAACTGTTTTTGTTGCTGAGATAAAATACCGACTGGATGTTTGTCCGTTCCAATATCATAATCACATTTGAATTCATGCACAGTGTTGGAATGATCGTTCGAAATATATAATGAGTCCAACTTCCAAACACCACATTCAGGATACACCCAAACTTCGTCTATTTCACCAATATTGTTTTCATATAATTCAATAAAGTTTTGACTACTTGTCTCAAATCTTGAATTATTGTTTGTGTCTACTCTACATATATTTGATAGCACCGCCTCCTTTTGTTTATTCATTATTAATAATTGTACATTTGCATTCGGGTGTGAAATACCCGATTTGGTCACGAATCGCAAGTTGTAATTTATTTTCGATGTGTTTGGTGTAAATCTTATTGAATTCATATACTATCAAGTGTACATTACTTTAAAATAAAGAATTCTAAAACTAGTTTATCAAACTAAGATTATCAAAAGAATTTTCAATATTTTTTGTTGCTGTTTATGTTTCATTTATATTGTACACTTACATATTATAAATTTAAAGATGTATAATTTTACATATATAATGAATCCAAACGTAAGAAAAACCTTGTTTGAATTATTAAGTGACCGTTCTTATAATAAAATTGAAAGTGAAGATGAAGTTATGGTATCTATGATTCACGACAATGGTATTGACAAACTAATGGTATATTTTATATATGATACAAAAGTAAGTGTCAAAAAAATAAAAACAATCAAGGAAATATTAGAAGACAATTCCCATACATATAAATGTCTAATAGTCGTATATAAATCGGCTATTACGACATTTGCAAAACAATTCATATCTTCTGATGTTAAAGATCTCTTTGTCCAAATATTTTCGGAAAAGGAACTATCATTTAATATCACAAAACATGAATTTGTACCTAAACATGTAGTACTAACCTTTGATGAAAAAAAGAAGATTTTAAAAAAATACAAATCTCAAAGCAAAAACTTTCCATTAATTCTATCAAGCGATCCTATATGTAGATATTACGGTTGTCTTCCAGGGACCATGCTAAGAATTGAAAGGGAGAGTGAAACTTGCGGTATTTATACATTATATCGTGTTGTAGTGTAAACTTTTGTTTATCTAGTTTTTTTTTTCATAACATTGTATAATATTACAAACGTTACTATGATCAATCCCATATTTACACAATGCTCACTAATCGGACGTCGTTTAGTTGGTATCGTAATAGAATGTGAATATGCAGGAGGACCATTCACTAAAGGCGATTCATACATATATTCGTCGTCTTTTTCAGGTGCATCATTCATAGGAACAGTATCGTTTTCTATATCCTTCCATTTATAGAACACATCCGCGGGAGACGGAGATCCATTATCCAAACTATACATTATATAATATACTATAATATATTTTTATCTGTTTATTCTCACGGCTTTTGTTCGTTTTACGACGACTATATGGGGTTTTTTCATTTGTTTTAACGTACGAAGTTGATTTGATATTTCTTGAATCGCTTTCCTTTCGTTATCTGTTTTGTTTCTTGTATAATCACTTTTTCTTATCAAACTTTTTATTTTAGTAATGATATCTTTTTGAATCGAATTCACATCCATATTACCTTATCACATATAAATAAATATCAATCTATTCATAATGTATGTTTTGGACCTATTCGGACAAAACCTGCATTTCGTACCTTAACGGCAGCGGATGATCCTTTAACAATAAGTATATCATGCATTAATATTATATATAACTATTTTTTTTTCAATAATGAATCTATTACAAAATCAGTATATATTCCCACTGAATTTCAATTATTTTTTAAGATTTAAAAAAAAAGTTTGAATCGAGTTTTCAATACACAAGTAATACGAATGATATATATAGTTAACGAAACATCGACAAAATCTAGGTACTATAAAGGTAAAAAAATAATTGACAATCCAATTTTTAATCCAGAAAAGCGTTGCGATGGTTCTTTCCGATCTAGTTATATTTTTGTAAGTATGATCTCTTACCTTCATCATGGGCTCACCGTTTTCATTCACAATAAAACTACAATACCCAGCACGATCGTATTCAAGAACGTTACATATATGTTGTATATTCTCATAATACAAGTGAATGTCAGGGACATTTCTTCTTATAGATGGAACGCGTCCTAACGGAAGTTTGGTTTGGTGTATATACGAAGAGATCACTCTATATCCATCTCGACAAATGGTGTGATAATGTTCTGTATTTTTATAACGCATCGCCCCCTGTAACATGTCGTAAATTATTGGATTTAATGGTGGGGTGGCTATGACACCGTTGTACAAACGTTTGTATTCAAACCATTCACAATACGGATTTCGTGTATCCACGAAATAACACACAGTGTCGTCTGGGAATACTTCCGTTAATGGACGAGTCAAGACGGTTTTTATGTCACAATATATTCCACCATTTATGTATAACCAAGCATATCGAAACAAATCTGCTTTATGCGCCCCTTTTTCTAAATAATCAAATTTATCAACATAAGACTGTCCATAATACGCTCCTAGAAATTGTTTACATTCATCGTCGTCTAATATTATTCGTTTTCCATTAAAGTATCTGTTCCAACTATCTTCTACTAATTTAGACGATACCCATTCATACGTTGAAGTTTGAATTACTGTATCGTACATAATGTTATTGAATAAAATAAATACCCAAAAGTAATTACGCTAAAAGTTTATTATATTTGAATTTGCAATAACATGTATACATTACAATTAATATTATTGCGTATAATATCGTATATCGATCAAAATGATACACACACCTTAAATAGTTATATAACTTAGAGTCAAATCCATGCCATGAGTTTCCTTTGACTTCAAAAAAGTATTTACCACCCTTACACTTTGAATTACATACCGTGCAATCGAACACATATTCTCGATCAGTAAGTATGTACATGTTTTCCTTACGTGGGTACAAATATAACATTTGATTAAAAAATAAAGGACCAGTACTATTCATTACATGCAAATGTTTTCCAAGTAGTTCATAATGATTTTTATATGCATTTAGATTTTGAATACAATACAAAATGAATCTATTTTTTGGAACACATGCAATAAATGCGTTTGTTATTGTTTTTTCGGAATTTACTGATTTTGCAAGCACCAAGTCGTATTTGTTTAGTATTTTTGTTGGTAGTTTTTTACAACCAATATCCAAGTCTATATATATACCACCATACATATACAATATCATATACCGAAAGGAATCGCATCGTTGAATCGTATATGGATATGCAATCCATGTTGGATAAAACCATGCAAAATGTGTTTTTACAAAGTTGTCCATATCCGTGTCAGTCCATAGAATATAATTGTATTTTTTATATACCGTTTTACAAGTATCAACAGAATTCTTCCATGTATTAGGAATATCTTGCGTTTTCCAACTCTGATGAATGATCTTAGGAATCATATATAATTGATATATATTAAAAATCATATTCTTTTGTTACTGTCGCATGTCTCGTCAAAACACTGAAAAATCCACAAAACTTGTTATAATTTAAATTACCGTAATTCATATTTATTTTATTTATGTTCCGTATAAGATGTCCAGCGGCGTCGTGTATAATTGGACCTCCAGGGGACCATCCACGCTGATGTGCCCAAATGTAAATTTTTTTAGTAGGGTTCATTTGTTTTTGTTTCCAAAGTTCTTTGAATGCTTGTTTCGCCTTTTCTGGAGTTCTATCTTTTAAATATTTCCATACGCGCTTAATAAATGAAATTTCAAATCGACGTACGAAATGAAAATCTTGACGGTCTGGTGAAGGGGACAAGTACGCCGCCAACATGTGATACCCGAATGGTAATATCATATTGGAAGAGGCCTTTTTTGGAAGTTTTTTTACGTATTCAGGATTGTCGCACACAATACGTTTTACAAACTCTTCACAATTATTGAAATCGAATTTTTTATATCTGAAGCAACATTTGTTTTTTATTACACATTTCGCACCAGGAGCGGCTTTTTGAGTTCGTTTTGTATGATACCCACCCTTTCCAACACGCGGACCTAATGAAAAAACATAACAATTACCTCTCGTTTTATCGGGTATACCCCAAACTGCTTCTAAAATTGAATTTTCATATACATTTTGAGTTGTCTTAACCATTATATAATAATTCAATAATAAAATTGTAAGTATGAGATTAGTACCATGAACAATTAAATTAAATAAATTTCAATATCATTCGGTCGTTTTGTTATTGAAGGAACTTCCCAATTAAATATTGTTCTCAAGTTTTGTTCGTGTTTACTAACATCAAAATGTTTTGGCATTATTACCTCGAAGTTTACAACTAAATCCGAATATGATTTTGAATGATCTGAATTTAATATCAAACCCCATTCTTTACAACGCAACGTCATTCCATGTTGAATGACTTTACCTTTTGGTGTTGTCATTAGTAAATATTTACCAGACGGGTGTTGTATTTTAAAACTGAATCCACACAAAGCTTCACATAAAGTTATTTTTTGATTCAATACTAAATTCATATTCCTTTGATCTAACTCAAACATTCTATGTTTGGATATCCTAATCAATAGATCAATGTTCAATTCGGGTATTCGGATGACAGAATTTGGTGACATTCCAGCTGGAATATTAATGTTTTTATTTTGAATTTTTACTGATTTTCCGTTATATAAATCTTCTAATGTTAAATGAATCTCACTAAATCTAGAAAATCGTTGTTGATGCATTTGTTCGAATATATTATGTATATCAAACATGTTATTGAAATTCATGTTGTTGAAATGCTTATTGGATGAAGGTTTCTGTTCTGTCAATGATTCATAAGCGGTTCTTAATTCTTTGAATTGTGTATCATCACCTCCAGTCTTGTCTGGATGATATTTCATAGCCATTTGTTTATATTTCTTTTTAATTTCGTCTTGAGATGCATTACGAGGAATGTCTAGAATCTTATATGGATCCATATAAGATTAACATACAAGTAAATTTTTAAATTTGTTCGTAATCAAATTCTATATTTTCATAATTATTTACAAGTTTCTCGCTATTACATAACGTAATTTCATTGTAATTTTCCAAAATCTTTATCTCGTCATCTTGATATACATGAATGATATCCACTTTGTCCGTTTGAAAATCCCTTAAACTAACTAAAACAAGAGATTCTTTTGAAATTGTATAAATCTGTTTTTTCCTCATTTTACCACAAATGATTCCCATACATGTCGATTTATCATTGTCTAAAATCAATCGACATCTATTATTACCTAACAAATCAGTAACTACCGCATAATCCTGATCATTACCATCTTTGAATATCAATTCACGAGAATTATCGACATAACCACTTTTCTTTTTTGCTTTGTGACTTTTACCACCTTTACCACAATTCTTCACCATTTGGGTTTTACGATTTAACTCATGTGTCCTTTAAATTCGTTTTATCAACTTTGGGGCGATTCGTTAATGCTGATTCTGCATTAATTTTTGAATTATTTCGAATCTTAACATTCGGTTGAGTCGCATTCGTTGCATTTTGTAGAATTGCATCGGTACCATTAATAGGTTCTTCCACAGACGATTCGATCACTTCCGTCACAACAGTATTTTTTGACGTTAAAGTGAAATGAATTACCGCCGTAAATACACTAATAATCAACGAAATCAACGCAATATACACCATATCCATTTTTTCAGCCCACATAGATGTACTCACAAAGTTGATACAAATAAATGACAATACACCAATAGCAATACCCATCATCATAGATTTTACACGATTATCATAAACCATTCTATATACTTTCTTTAATATTATTTTTACGTAAACGAAACACGCAGATTAACAGTGTACATATTAGCACCTTTCGATCCTTTTGATAACTCTTTACGTTGTTTCGTTGTGTTTACGATTTTTCCATTTGTCCTATGCTGTGTGTTAATATCCATATGCTTTTTAATTTCAAATTTATATTTTAATGCATACGTTATGACTTCATTGTCTATAGCCCATTTGAAAAATGTAAGTTGAGCAACAGTTGTTTCCAATTTCTTGTTTGGTAACAAATGACAATCAATATACACACGACCATGTCTTCTAAATGGATCAAACATTTTTTTTGAATATGCTTTCAACATGTTTTTATAGCTTTGATGCATTTTGAAATGTTGCTGATTTAATTCGTAAACAACATTTTCAGATTTTGAATAATTCGTAACTAACCAATCTATTAATCTTAAAGATACTTTTGTGGTTTCACCATCGGTTTTAGCGTTAATGACATCTAAAATGATTTGTAATTTATTTTCATCTTCATAATAATCTTTTAACGACGTCAACAATTTCTGAGATTTGTTTTCCATATTGTTAACAAATAATCTTTTTAAACATTATTTCTTTAATTTATTGCTTCATATAATGCGTCATAAACTTTCGTAGTACTATCCATATGAATACAACAGAAACACCATTAATCATAACGCCTACAACCGTTGGAGAGTTTGTCATCGAACTAAATGCGCTTGGTATCTTACTTTTCATAATCGTTTGACATACTTCCAGATGTACAAAACAATGAATAAGTAACAAAATCACAATTTCAGTTTGAAAATCAATCGATGTATCCGCTTTAGTTACTTCTTTTTTAGCATATTCCACCTCATCCATACGGTCGTCATTATATTCATCGGGTATTTTTTGTTGTTGCATTTGTTGTTG